>JGI20215J15232_1000042_pt1 | contig 47323 bp, 44 predicted proteins | sample WetSurMetagenome_2_FD_15232 | JGI IMG/M metagenome (IMG submission 15232) | reverse complement strand
CAGGTCTCGTGAAACCGAACCCTTCAAAGTTTGAGCTTGTCAGCAGCTTCAGGGTGACACAGGGGACAGGCCCCTATTGGTCTCATCCCGTGATAAACCATGGAAAGCTTTACCTGAGGCATGGAGATTACCTTGCAGCATATTCAATTAAAGCAAAATGATCTTGTCTCACCTGTCAGTTTGAAGGAACCGGATCAGATATCGTGAAGGAAGTAATATTTAAATATTTTTTAATTAATAAAAGTGTGATATGAAAAGAACCATGATAAAAATTGCCTTTTTGGTGGTTGCTGCAGTTCTTGCTCTGGAATCTTCAGGGCAGCAGATCGGATGGCGTGGTCCAAACCGGACCGGAGTATATGCGGAAACTGGCCTTCTGAAAGCCTGGCCCTCATCAGGGCCCTCACTTTTGTGGGAGACTGAAGGCATAGGAATGGGATATTCGAGTGCCACAGTCACAAAAGATGCTGTATATATCACAGGCATCAGGGGCGATAAGGATGTGCTGACAGCCCTGACACAGGACGGGAAAAAGAAATGGGACGTTGAGTACGGGACCATGTCAAAGGTGAACAGCGCGCCCGAGAGCCGTTGTACCCCCACCTTCTTAAACGGCAAGATATATGTCGTTTCTGGTTCCGGCGAACTGGCTTGTGTATCCACTTCCGGCAAGATCCTCTGGAAGGAAGATTACTACTCAAAATACGGGGCAGTCGTTCCCCGGTTCGGGATAACGGAATCACCTCTCATCGTTGACAATAAGGTCATTGTTTCCCCCGGTGGAAATAAAACCGCCATGGTGGCTTACAATGCTGACAACGGTTCCGTGGTATGGGAAGCACCTTCTCTCAATGAAGGATCCCAGTATGTGAATCCCCTGTTAATCGAAGACAAGGGAATGAAGGTAATAGTTACCGTCAATCCGACTTATATCTTCGGGGTCAACGCCGCCGACGGGAAAATCCTCTGGAAATTCAATTTCGGATCGGTCAATACCGACCAGAAGGGAGGCAAGAATTATATCCATACCCCTCTCTACAGGGATGGGTTCCTCTTCATGGCCAACGGCTACGGACAGACCTCGGCTAAGATAAAGATCAACTTTGACGGAACCGATCCGACCCTGGTCTGGAAGAACCCTGACATTAATCCGCATGTTGGAGGCATGGTCCTGATCGGTAACTACATTTACAGTTCTACACACGACAACAATTCAAAAGGCAGGTGGATCTGTGTCGACTGGACGACAGGGAAGACAATGTGGATAACCGACTGGAACAACAAGGGATCGGTGATCTCTGCAGATGGACTGCTTTATCTTTATGAGGAAAAGAATGGAAATGTAGCGCTGGTCAGACCCAATCCCGAAAAGCTTGATATCATAAGCTCGTTTAGTGTGAAAAAAGGTGAAGGTCCATACTGGGCCCATCCAGTTATTGACAAAGGAAGGCTCTTCCTGCGTCATGGAGATTATATGGCTGTCTATTCCGTAAAGGCAAAGTGACAGTTGACTTCAGAACAGATCGGTAACAGCGCTATTCGTGATTGCGCCGTTAGTTTTCCTTTTCAGGGATGCCGGGTAACCGGAATGGGACAATCCGGTCATCTTTGCACTGGTATTCACATGCTGCATAAATGATCATTAAGACGCATTTCAGATTAAAGTGATCCAATGGCTTTGTTTAAGAAGAATCCGTCTACACCTGTTATTCTTGCTGCAGTAGTCTTTACCTCAGCATTCCTTTACTGGATCTTTGCCGATCCGGTCCGAGGACTGGCAGCAAGGGTTCCCGGGATGGATAACCGCCCTCCCCAAAAGCCGGTTTCGGACTCGGTCTTTATCGGGGAGAATTTCGAAGCCCTGGGCAGGGAAGTCATAGCCGCGCCCGGCGACTGGCCTAGATTCAGAGGGACCGGTTTTGACAACATAAGCACGGAAAATGTCCCGGTTGCAGAGACCTGGGATACCACGGGGCCGCCGGTTGCCTGGAGGCTGTCGCTCGGCGAAGGGTATGCCGGGGCTGCCGTACACAATGGCAGGGTCTATGTTCTTGATTACAATGAGAAGAGGAAGGCCGATATGCTGAGGTGCTTTTCCCTCGATTCGGGCAGGGAGCTTTGGAGGAGATGGTACACAGTCCAGTTCAAGCGTAACCATGGATATTCGCGAACAATCCCGGCAGTAACCGACAAGTATGTTATTACTATTGGCCCGAGATCTCATGTAATGTGTGCGGACCCGCAGTCCGGTGCCTTGCTTTGGACGCTGGATCTGGAAAAAGTATTTGGGATTCCGGGGACAGTAAAGGGTAAGATCACCCCGGAATTTTATTGCGGACAGTGCCCCCTGATCGATAACGGCGTGGCCGTTTTTGCACCCGGAGGCAAAGCAATTATGGTAGGTGTTGACTGTTCGAGTGGGAAGGTGATCTGGGAAACTCCTAATCCTGATTCACTCAGGATGTCGCACGCATCGATCATACCGATGACCATCGGAGGTAAAAAGATGTATGTTTATTCCGCCATCGGTGGGGTATGCGGAGTTTCTGCTGAAGACGGAGATACCGGCCGGCTTTTATGGAAAACAACCGAATGGAGCCCTTCAATTGTTGTTGGTTCACCGGTTTACATCGGTAATGGTGATATTGCCGTATTCGGGAGCTATGGTGCGGGAGGAGCCGTGGTAAGGGTTAAAGCAGCCGGGACCGGATATGATATCAGTGTGGTCGGGAAGCATAAGTCATCCGAAGGCCTTGCAAGCGAACAACAGACGCCTATCCTAAAAAACGACTATCTCTGGTGCGTGCTTCCGGAAAATGCTGGTGCAAATAAGAAGCAGCTTGCCTGTTTCAGGAAATCCGACCTCATGAGCCCGGTCTGGACCAGCGGAAAGGAGAACAGGTTCGGCAAAGGAATGGGGCCTTTTATCATGAGGGATGATAAACTCTTCCTGCTTGATGATGACGGTAATCTTTATCTTTTCAGGATTGAACGAAGTACTGCGACCCTGCTGGCCAGCCACAGGGTGCTGGATGCCATAGAAGCATGGGCGCCAATGGCACTGGCCGGGAAATACCTGATACTGAGAGATCAGCGGAATATGTTGTGTATCGATATCGGCAAAAAGAATTGAGTGTATGGACAGGAAAAGGTTTCTGAAGAAATTGATCAGGTATGTTTTGCTGGCTTTCCTTGCCTGGATCGCATTATTAACAGGAAGAAAGGTTTCCAGAGCATCCGCCTGCACAACTTGCCCCGGAGCCGGGATTTGCTACGGGAAGTCTGATTGTTCTAAATATTTGCTACGGTAATCATGGAGTCGAAAGAAGATAAATTCAGTACAAGGAGGGAATTTGTAAAGACCGCGGGGAGGCTGGCTGCAATCATTCCGCTGGCAGCAATCCCGGTTGTCCTCAGTAAGAAGGAAAAGGTCAGAGGCTACGTTTGGCAGATCGATCCAATGAAATGTACAGCCTGCGAGCAATGCAGGACCAACTGCATTATGACACCCTCGGCGGTCAAATGCACAAATGCAAATCCAATGTGCGGGTATTGTGATTTTTGTCCGGGTTATCTTCGCCAGGGAGCAAAGAAATACAGCACCGCAGCCGAGGATCAGCTCTGCCCTACCGGTGCCATAACCAGGAGGTTCGTTGAGGAGCCGTATTTTGAGTACACGATTGATGAAAAGCTGTGCGACGGGTGTTCAAAATGCGTAAAGGGATGCGGGGATTTCGGCAATGGGTCGCTGTACCTTCAGATCATGCACAATCTCTGCCAGAACTGCAATCAGTGTGCAATTGCCCGTAAGTGCCCGTCGGATGCTGTTATCAGGGTACCTGCCTCCCGGCCGTATATCAGGAAGGATGAAGGTGCTGAAAACAGGGCCAAGGTGGCGAGAATGATGAAGGTGAGGCCGCCGTTTCACAAATGGGATTTCCCGCCTGATATTGAGTTGAGTCAAAGTTGCTAAGCCGGAATCTGAATGAAAAATAAGTTTCAGAGATACATCTCTTACACAGCGGTCATAATAATGCTGATCTGGCATGCAGTGCTTTCCGCCCAGCAACAGCAGCCGCAAAGGTTTCCCAGGCCGGAGTTTGAGGGAGGATATGTTTTCCCGGAGCGCCAGTACCCTGATCAGCGCGGCCCGATTTGGGAATACGTTGATGTTGCGGTTCTGGTAATTGCACTGAGTATAACTTCCTGGATGGTAATTAAAAAGAGGTCACGAAAGGGCATCCTGCTGATGTCGGTCTTTTCGCTCGCCTATTTTGGCTTTTACAGGCAGGGTTGCATCTGTGCCATAGGATCAGTTCAGAATATTTCGCTGGCCCTCTTCAGTAAAGACTATGCGATCCCTTTGTCCGTGCTGATGTTCTTCATGGTCCCGCTTTTATTCGCCCTCTTGTTCGGACGGGTTTTCTGTGCTTCAGTCTGCCCGATGGGCGCGATCCAGGAACTTACAGGGTTCAGGCAGGTAAGGGTACCTGTCTGGCTGAACTCTACGCTTTCAGCAATTCCGTTCGTTTACCTTGGGCTTGCGGTACTTTTCTCAGCCACCGGAAGTGATTTCATAATTTGCAGGTACGATCCATTTGTGGGCATATTCAGGCGTGAGGCACCCTACACAATGGTGATATTCGGTTCCCTGCTCCTGATCACGGGGATCTTTGTGAACAGGCCCTATTGCAGGTACCTCTGCCCTCACGGAGTACTTCAAAGGATATTCTCCTCATTTTCGGTCAGACACCTGAAGATATCGCCTGATGAATGCAAGAGCTGCCGGCTTTGCGAATCCGGCTGCCCTTATGACGCGATCCTCCGGTCAGATGCTGTCAGGGAGGATGAGCAGGTCTCAAAGCCTTTCAATGGCTCATTGCCTTATTTATTAATTGTTCCGGTTCTTGCTGCAGGACTTGGGATCTTAATGTACAACCTTTCACCGGTCCTTTCGGGAGCCAGTGCAGATGTAAGGCTTGCCAGGGAGATAAAGCTTGAAAGGGACAAAGGGATAAAAGCAACTTCCAAAGCTGCAACGGCTTTCCTCGAATCCGGAAAGACGGAAGACAGCCTGTATGCTGAAGAGGCCCGGATCACGGGCAGATTCAGAAAAGGAGCTCCCTGGGTCGGAATTTTTCTTGGTCTTTCGCTCGGAATTGGTTTGTTCAGGTTCACAATCAGGAATATCAGGACCGAATATGAACCTGACAGGGGGCGATGCTACAGTTGCGGTAAATGTTTCAAATTCTGTCCAGTAAAGGCAAAAACACAATGACAAAGTATTCGGATAAGCAGATAAGCGCATTCAAAGGCATAAGCCTGGCAGCCGGTATCTTTACCCTGGTGATTGCCATTTCCATGTTGCTGAGCCTGGTCCAGCTGAAAAAAATAGATCCTACCTCAAATCCTTCGCTTCAGGCAGTAAAGGACCAGTTTGACCGGGATCCGGAGAACAGGGACCTTGCAGAACAGGTGAGGGCAATGGACCTGATGGCCCGCCGGGCCTATTTTTCATCGAGGTGGCAGGTGGAAACCGGGACTTATCTGCTTCTTGCCGGTGCGATCGCTTTTGTATTGTTCCGCAGGCTCATTGCGGGAAATGAAAAACCTGCCCGCTCCCTGCTTCCCGGCAGGCCCGACATAATTGCAGAACGACGGAACTACCGTAAATACCTGCTGATTGCAGGAGCATCCGTGACACTTCTTGCAATTGTTTCTTCATTTGTTATGAGACGGGAACTTCCTTCACCCGGTAGAAAACCAGGATCGCCGCCGGCTGCCAGGACAACTGCAGCTCATCCTCTTGCTTCGGATCTCCCGGATGCTGTCAACTGGCCGTTCTTCAGGGGAGATGGAAGCCATGGCGTTGCCGGCGGAGAAAGTTATCCGACAAGCTGGGACGGGGCCAGCGGCAAGAATATAAAGTGGATAACAGCGACTCCCAACCCCGGTAAAAACTCCCCGGTGATCTGGAAAGAGAAGTTGTTTATAACAGGAGCCGGGAACAATGTACTGGAAGTATACTGCATTGATAAGAATGATGGGCATATTATCTGGACGGGATCAGGTCTGGATTTCCAGGGAGCATCGGCGGAAGTGCCCGAATCCGATGCCGAAGCAGGCATGGCAGTGCCGACTGCCGCGGTGAACCAGGATTATGTATGTGCAATTTTTGGAAACGGGAACCTGGTTTGTTTCGACCATGACGGTAAACTGGCCTGGGGAAAGAATATCGGCGTTCCGGGAGGCACATACGGATTCTCTTCATCCCTGCTTATCTGCAACAATACGCTGCTTGTTCAGTTCGATAGCCAGGAAAAGATAGCAATACTCGGGCTCGATTTAAAGACCGGGGAAAAGAAGTGGGAAACCGCCAGGACCGGAAGGCCCGTTAACTCCTCCCCTGTTCTGGCGACCTTCGGAGGTCAGCCACAGGTGATCATTAACGGGAATCCAAATGTCAGCGCTTATGATCCGGAAACGGGCCAGGAGTTGTGGAGCCAGCCTGGCGTTTCGGGGGATGTTGCTCCCTCCCTTGCAGTAAACAGCACGCTGGTCTATGCCGTGACCGATTACTACAAGATAATCGCAATGAAGCCGGGAAAGGATAATTCGCCGGCATGGGAAGACAATACTTTTACCCCGGATGTATCGAGTCCGGCTGCAAATGATCAGTATCTGTTCGTGGCCACCGGGAATGGCGATGCAGCTTGCTATAATTCGGAGAAGGGCGACACTCTGTGGAGCCACTATTTCAATAACCCAATTTATTCTTCCCCGGTGATCGCGGGAGGCAATGTCTATTTCCTCGACAGGACCGGGATAATGCACATAGCCCGGGCAGATAAGGAATTTACTCTTGTCGGTGAATCACCGTTAGGGGAAAATACCGATGCTACTCCGGCATTTTCGGAAGGAAAAATCTTTATAAGGTCGAAAAACAATTTATACTGCATTTCCAAATGACGATCAGGAAGATGCTCATCCCGGCCCTATTGCTTGATGTCGTCTTAAGTACCGGAGCCCAGACCGGAGGAGACGGCTGGCCCTGTTTCAGGGGGGCCCCTGACCTCTCAGGCCGAACAGACTTTCCTCTGCCCGTTTCCCCAGTACTGAAATGGAGTTTTTCGTCAGGAAGCGGGACCAAATCGTCACCGGTTGTGAGCGACGGACTGATCTTTTTCGGCAGCGGAAACGGATCATTGTACGCTGTCTCCGGCGACGGTAAATTAAAGTGGAAGAGCGACGCAGGCAATTCTGTCGATGCCCCCCCGCTTGTTTTCAACGGCAGGCTCTATGCAGGGTCCGCCGACGGGGCGCTGAGATGTGTTAATAAATTAACAGGAAAGATTGATTGGACCTATAAGACCGAAAATCAGATCGCAGGGTCGGCTAATTATTTTGTATCAGGCAAAAAGTCGGGGATAATTTTCGGCAGCTATGACTATTATCTTCATTGCGTTGATCCAGCTTCGGGCAGGGTGTTATGGAAGGTAGAGACGGAAAACTATGTGAACGGCACGCCGGCCCTCAACAATAACAATATCATTTTCGGCGGATGTGACGGAATTGTGAGATTTGTGGATGCTCTCAGCGGAAAGGAAAAGGACACGGTTCAGATAGGTGTCTATATTGCGGCCTCCCCTGCCCTCTTTAACGGAAGGGCTTTCTTTGGCGATTATGATGGTAACCTGTATTGTCTTGATCTGGCCGGGCGGAAGATTGCCTGGAAGGTTCCGGCAGGGGACGGATCGGGATCATTTCTTGCTTCCCCGGCCGCAGGAAGCAACATGGTCGTGATTGGGAACGAGGACAAGTTCCTTTATTGCTACGCTGCGCCTTCAGGGAAGCTGGTATGGAAGTACAGGACGAAAGGCCGTGTGGTAGGTTCTGCTGTGATTGGCCCGGGAAGGGTTCTCTTCGGAAGTACCGACGGGTATATTTATTTGCTTGATCTTTCGTCCGGGAAAAAGCTATGGAGCTTCAATGCCGGTACACCTGTTTCAGGTTCTCCTGCAGTCACAAAGGACGGGTTTTACTTTCTTACGGACGATGGAAGGTTGCTGGCATTTGGACAGAAATAAAGTGTTATCAGATATAAAGAACTTACACAGAGAGCACTGAGGAGCACAGAGGGTAAAAGAGAAATTAAATTATGAGAGTCGTTTTTCTTATCACGGGTTCCGGCGGATCCTTCTACTGCAGCAATTGCTACCGCGACATGCTCTACATGAAGGCGATGCGGAAGGCCGACGGCATCACCGCTTCAGCTATACCCCTGTATCTTCCTCCCGACAGCTCCGTGGAGGACCAGGGTTTCGACAGTCACGTTTTCTTCGGGGCGATATCAATGTACCTCAGGGAGAAAGTCCCCATTTTCAGAAAAGCACCCGATTTCCTGGATAAGCTTTTCGATTCAGGCCCGATGCTCCGGATAGCTGCCAGGCAGGCCGGAACAACCCGCACCGATGGTCTTGAGGAACTGACACTTAACATGATTCGCGGTGATAATACCTTCCGGGAGCATGAGGTGAACAGGCTTGTAAATTACCTTGTCGCAGGGGGGAAACCGGATATAATACACCTTTCAAACGCGCTTATCATTGGACTTGCCCGCCAGCTCAGGAAGCGGGCTGACGTCCGGATAGTGTGTTCAATCCTTAATGAAGATGACTGGATCGAAGAGATGAAGGAGCCCTACAGGACAAATTCCTGGAAGATGATCGCTGCAGAAGCTGAGAATGTTGACGCTTTCGTGACACCGAGCAGTTATTTCCGGGAGCTCTTCATTTCAAAAACCGGGCTGTCAGGCAAAAATATTCATGTAGTGCCGATAGGTATCGATCCCGGAGCCACATCGCAGGACCCCGTAAATGTGAACCGGCCATCCATCGGATACCTTTGCAGGTTCAACAGGATGAACGGGTTTGACAGGATAGTGGATTCCTTCATTCAGCTTAAGTCGGAAAAAAGAATTGACGCTCTTTCTTTGCATATCTGCGGAGGATTCACAGGCGATGACAAACCATTCGTTTCGGAGCAGCTCGGGAAGATAAGGAAAAGAGGATATATGGATTCCCTGAAGATACATCATGATTTCCAGGCTTTCGGAAAAAGGAGATTCTTCGAAAGCATCAGTCTCCTGAGTGTTCCGGTACGTAAATATGACGGGTACGGACTCTATATTCTGGAAGCCAACGCTGCAGGGGTTCCAGTGATCCAGCCCTCAACGGGTGCATTTCCCGAAATAGTCAGTGGCACTCAGGGAGGAATAATTTATGATCCCGACAGTGTTGATGAACTGTCGAACACACTTTACAGGGTGCTGGCTGACCCCGACCTCCGGGCAGGGCTCGGCCGGGCCGGTCGGAAAAATGTTGTGGAGAAGTACTCCCTCGATTCAATGTCAAATAATCTCTTGGAAGTGTACCTAAAACTGGCTTAAAATGCTCAAAATTAGCAATCTGACCAAGTCCTTCAGGCAGCGTGGAGTTGTTCTCGACGGCCTGGACCTTGAGGTCGGTGAGGGTGAGTCCATTTCCGTTACAGGGCCTTCAGGATCGGGGAAGACCACTCTCCTGAATATAATCGGACTGCTCGACAGACCCGACGGCGGAAGTATTCTCTACCAGGGAAGGAATATCCTGACCTACGATCAGAAAGACTCGGCATACTACAGAAACAGGAACATCGGGTTTGTTTTCCAGGACCACCTGCTTCTGCCGTATCTCACAGTCAGCGAAAATATTCTTCTCCCTCTTATCCCGTCGAAACCGGATGACAGGGAGTATAATGACAGGGTCCGGTATGCGGAGGAACTGATGAGACGGACCGGCATTCATAACCTTGCAGGCAAGTACCCGTATGTCATCTCTGCAGGAGAAGCACAGCGGACTGCGCTGGTAAGGGCCCTGGTAAACAAGCCTCATCTTCTCCTCGCTGACGAGCCTACAGGCGCGCTCGACAGGAAAAATGCCGGCAATCTTGGAGACCTTCTCTTGTCTCTCAATAAGGAGTACGGGATAGGGTTGCTGATTGTAACTCATTCAGAGGAGCTTGCCGGTAAAATGAGCACCAGGCTCAGGCTCAGCGAAGGAAAGCTTCAGCGGGTTTAGATGCACCGGAATGAAAGCAGGTTTTTTTTATATCGTCAGGCGGTCGCTTATATTCAACAGGAAGGGATCAATTCAGCTTGCACTGGTCATTCTGGTCCTCACTGCTGTCATAACCGGTTCGCTGATGACCGGCAGTTCAGTCAGAAGAAGCCTGGGCAGAACCTCAGTTGAGAAGCTCGGGAATACCGGCATTGAAGTCGGCTCGGGCCTGCGTTATATTGATCCTTCGCTCCCGCCGAGACTGGGACTTATAACCAAAACACCGGTAACGGGCCTTCTCGAGATAAACGGATCGTGCCAGAATTTATCATCGGGTCAAAGCGCACCAGGAGTTTCAATCCTGGCTGTCGATGAAGATTTCTTCACCTTTCATGGCAACAACACTACAAGGCAGGGCAGCGGGGAAGCAGTGATAAATGAAAAGCTTGCGGATTACCTGGGGTTAAAACCCGGCGATTATCTCGTAATCCATTTCAGCTCAATAAGCGAAGTGCCTGCAAATGCTCCGTTTTCGCCGGACCAGGGAAATGTTCAGTCGGTGGCATTGAAAGTCAGCTGCATTATCGGAAGTGAACAGTCAGGTAATTTTTCACTCGGAATATCACAGGTCTATCCCCTTAATGTATTCGTAAGCAGAGCAGATCTCCGGGATGCCTCCGGAAATCCTCCGAAGATCAACAGGATCTTATTTGATTTCAGGCATGGACTTGCAGTCTCTAAGGTTTACAATGATCTCCGGGAAGTTCTTTTGCCGCGGGACATCGGGCTGGATCTGCACCGGATTGGGAAATGCGGCTGCTATGAGCTGACTTCCGGGAGGCTATTTATTGACACTCAGGTTGCTGACGATATAATGAAAGCTGTTCCGGGTTCATTTCCCATTCTGACCTACCTGTGCAACAGCTTCAGGGTGAAGGACAAAATGACTCCTTATTCGTTCGTCTCGGCACTGCCTCCGCAGCTATACCCGCAGCTGAAGGATACCGACGGTGTCTATATTAACCGATGGCTTGCGGATGACCTTGGCGCTGCCGAAGGTGATACTCTTGAAATATCATGGTATGCTGCTGACGAAATGAACCACCTGGCAGTAAAAGACACCAGCCTGGTTACAGCGGGTATAGAGCCGGTTGACGGACCCCTTGCGGATTCGCTGCTGATGCCGATGTTTCCGGGCATTGCGGGCCGTGAATCATGCACAGGCTGGGATGCCGGCAACTATGTAGATATAAGGTTGATCCGGAGAAAGGACGAGGATTACTGGGACAGGTACAGGGGAACTCCGAAAGCATTTGTCGCTTACGGGATCGGTAGAAAATTATGGGGGAGCAATTTCGGTCCTGCGACGGCAATCAGGTTCATGCAAAGCATTTCGGGGGACCAGATAGAGGAAATGCTCAGGGGGGCGATAGACCCGGAAAATGCCGGATTCGTTATCAGCGACCTGAGGGAGGAAAGCAGAAGGGCGGCATCGGAAGGGGTCGATTTCAGCACCCTGTTCCTCGGCCTCTCATTCTTCCTGGTTATCGCATCGGTCCTGCTGCTGATCCTTGTGGTCTCGTCATATTATGATGCCAGGAAAGAAAATGTAGCCTTGCTTTACTCCCTCGGCTTCACAACGAAATGGATCGGCAACTTTATCCTGGCAGATTCCCTGGCGGTTGTTTTTACAGGAGCTATAGGCGGTGCATTTGCAGGCTGGCTTTTTAACATGCTTATAATAAAGGCCCTTAATTCGGTCTGGCAGGGCGCTGTCCAGACAGGAACGCTGTCGGCACATTTTGACATGATGCCTGTCCTGGCAGGTTCCCTGGTGACTATGCTGATCGCGGGTATTATTCTGAAGGTGAAATCAGGGGCACTCCTCCGTAATTTTTATTTGAAGAAGGCAGCAGAAATGAAAAGACCATCGCTTCGAAAGAATTCAATCTTTCTGGCGGGCTCTGCAATTCTTGCGGCAGCCTGCGAACTAGCCTCATTTGTGGTTTCTTCCCGGCCGGTACTTTTTTCCTTTTGTGCAGGGGTGCTTGTTTTTGTATCTCTTATTTTTCTCTGGCGCCACCTCTATCTCAGGTTGCCAGGGAAAAGTGCCGGGCAAATACGGACTAGGAGCCAGCTGTCATCGGTGTTTTATTCATTCTCATCCTCACAGGCGGTTACCCCGGCAGTCTTCATTGCCGCAGGTCTCTTTGCAATGGTGATTACCGGGATCAACAAGCTGGGAATTAATGAAAGCAGCCTTGGCAGGAAGGGAGGAACTGGTGGTTTTAACCTGTGGGGAGAAACTGCAATTCCGGTAAAGGATGATCTCAACAGCGCTGCCTTCAGGAAGGCCAACGGCCTCGATGATCCGGAACTGGAACACATTAAGATTGTGCAATGCCTCAGGTCGTCGGGCAACGATGCAAGCTGCCTTAACCTGAACCATATAACCGCCCCTCCCCTTTTGGGAGTAGTCCCTTACGAGTTCTCTTCCAGAGGTGCGTTTTCATTCACCGGAAACCTTAAGGCACCCCGCGCCGAAACCCCCTGGGACCTGTTGAATTATCCCCCAACGGGAAATACAATTTACGGGATCGCTGACCAGACAGTCCTCGAATACGGGCTTAAGCTGAAGATCGGGGATACTCTAAGGATCAGATCCGAGACCGGACAGCCGCTGAATATCGTAATTTCTGCGGCATTAAGATCCTCAGTCTTCCAGGGATATGTTCTTACCGGCAGACAAAATCTTTCATTCTTCTTTCCATCACTGTCAGGAAGCCAGGTCTTTCTTGCCGATGGAGATACAGCCATGACCGGTCTTTACCAGGCAGCCCTTAATGACCGTCTTTCCCCGTACAGTGCCCGATTTGAACCTGCTTCCCGGCGGCTGGAATCTTTCTTCGTTGTCACAAACACTTACCTGGCTGTGTTTTCCGTACTGGGAGGGATCGGGATGGTCCTGGGAGTTATCGGGCTTGGCATAGTCCTCGTAAGGAATTTCAGCCAGAGGAAGAAGGAATATGCAATTATGACAGCGGCAGGATTCCCTCTCAGCGACATTAAGAAGATGATATTCAGGGAGCATGTGAAAATTCTTATCAGCGGGGTAGTTACAGGGTTTTTTCCGGCAATTTTGGCCACATCCCGGTCGCTCGACTTCGGTTCCGGAATTCCCTGGGCGACCATCCTGATTATGGTCGCACTGATCACAGCTACAGGGATAGTAGCATCTGCGATCGCGCTTCGAAGCGTGACCCGGGACTCACTTATCTCATCCATAAGGGGATGCTGAGGCGGAAATCCTCACTCATTTTCCCACGCAGAACAGGTAGTTTTGTGTCCTGAAATAGATTGCGCCATCAGCAATGGCAGGTGCGGTCATGCATATGTCGTTCATGGGTATTTCGGCGAGCTGCCTGAACGTGTCCCCATCCTGAATCACATAAACGGTCCCCAGTTCATCGACAATGTATATTTTTCCGTCGGAGGCTACCGGCGAGGCGATGAAACTCGACGATTTGCCAAGCTTGGCACTGTAAATTTCCTTCCCTGTCAATGGGTCGAGGCAATTTACAAAACCATTCCAGACAAGGTTGTAAAGCCGGTTATGGTAAAGAAGCAGGGTTTGGATATAGGATCCTCCCCTTAGCTGGCTCCACCGGACATAATTATTTGAAGTTTCTTTTTCGCCAAGCGAAATGTCGCCTGTTGCGCCCTTCCTGACGGCAATTATCGGTGAAAGCTTTCCGTGGGCGCTGTTCAGGTAGATCAGGTCGTCGCCTATTATTGGCGTTGGAATGGGGATATCACCTCCTCCCGACATCCTCCATATCTCCGTGCCGGTATTGAAATCATATCCGCCCATGTGCTTAAATCCGTTAACGACTATGCAGGTTTTTCCGCCATCATTATAAATATTGGGTGTGCTCCAGGCGGGATAATCGTCCCTCTTCGTCTTCCAGTTTTCCTTTCCGGTCTTTACATCATAGGAAGCTATGAAGGAATCGCCCAGCACATCACACTGGATGATGACCGATCCGTTATAAATAATTGGGGAGCTGGCAAATTCCCACTCGGCATTCTTCATCATGAAAAACGCAGCTTCCAGCTTCCCAAGGTCTTTCTTCCATAGCAGCTTACCGGCGAAATCGTAGCAATACAATCCTTCTGACCCAAAAAAGGCCACGGCATGAGTCCCGTCAGTAGCCATTGAGGGATTCGCATGAGTCGATTTTGGATGCCTTTTTACTTTTGGGATACCCTTGAAGGAGGTCTTTTCCCATATCGTTTTGCCGGTATTCCTGTCGATGCAGAGTACTTTCCATTCATGTACAGAGGAGTCGTTCACGGAAGTGACATCACCATAGAGGCCTGGCTTGAACCCGGCTTTGTCCGCTTCGCTTACGGCTGTTGTGAGAAAGAGCCTGTCGCCCCATATCACCGGGCTGGAGATGCCCATTCCCGGGATCTTTATCTTCCACTTTACATTGGTCATCCCGGCGAAATCAAATGAAGCTGGAAGGCCGGCATTATCGAGCACTCCCGCAGCAAGTGTGCCGCGATAACCGGTCCATTGCCTCTCAAGCCTGACCTGGCTATGGAGGTTAAAGACCAGTGTGAAACCCAGTATAACAGAAAGAAAAGAGACAAGACGTGTTTTCATAATTATTTAAGGATAATTCGGTAACTATCCCCAAATATAAGAAAATGGAGCCAAGCCAGAAAACTGAACAGGAAGAACCCTAGAATTTTAAATTGTATTCGAGGGAAAGGACATTTATGTCGGAGATATGCGGCAGATAATCACGCTGGAACATGTAGGCAATATCGACCGAATGGCGTTTAGCAATATTATATTCCACCCCGACCATATACCTGCCCTTCCCGATATCCCTTTTGGCGTCGGTGAACATCGGAACGAAGATCTCTGCTGATATAAAAGGATTTACAGGGAAAGATCGGATGTTGTACAATGTTTTCAGTTTGACCCGTCCATTTGTAACAGGGATATCATCATTGTCATCCAGGAAATAGGTTTTGTAGCGTTTCTCGAACCTGAACCTTGCAGCGACCGAAAGGCGCCCGAGTGAGGCATCGCCCTTTATGTCGGCAAACCATTTGTGCCTTGCGTGATAGGTCCCGTCCTTTTCGCGGGAATCGGTAAACCTGTAGGCACCGGCAACGGCAAGGAACTTTGTAATTTTGAATGTCAGCCCTCCCTCAAGGAAAGCTTCGTCAATCTTCCCGGCATTGTCAAAGGTCCTGATGCTCCCGGAAAGATCTAGCTGGAGCTTCTTTACCAGCTTATGCTCAGCGGAGACATTGTACCAGATCCCAAAGTCATCCTGGCAAAAGGCTGACATTGCTGCAAGCAGCAGCAGCGCACTCAGAATCGTTCTTCTAATCATCATCATCGTCATCATTTATACTTTCTGAATTCTCGGTAGAGTCTGTTCTGTTAAGCTTTTTTTCAAAATAAAATATGGTAAGTTCGCAGGTATCCCTGAGAAAATTTATTTTTCCAACTTCTACCCGGTTTATATTCTCAATGCCCGTCCGTTCTTCAAGATCCCTGACAAGCTCCTCGTACCTCCCCTTCCTGATAAGCTCTATCTTTTCATAGATGACCAGCTTTGATGATTCATTCTTTAGGAGCCACAGCTTCTCAAGGCTGTAGGTTATGAAAACTATTGCGAGGTTTGTGAAGATAAGGTCTGCAAAGCTGGTCTTTGTGCTTGTCAGTGCGTTGATGACAGATACCCCGATAACAAGGAACAGGTAGGTCATTTCCTTGATAGGTATCGAATTTGTCCTGTACCTGATGATGCCGAAGATCGCAAAGAGACCCAGTGCAAAGCCAATCTGCAGCTTTACGCTTTCGAGCAGGTAGCATAGCAGGAATACAAGGCTGGAGATAAGGACGTATGTGAAGAGATAATCCTTGCGCTTGGTTCCTGAATAATAGAGCCAGCGGACAAGGATCATTATGACCCCGAGATTCAGAAAGAATCTCAGCATGAATTCCAGGAATCCCGGAAGATCGATTATATCAAATCCGGCTATGTTTATCTTGTCAGGCATTGAGAGAAGACTTAAAATCATTTTCCAGTTTATTTAGCAGAATTAATTTTGATTTGAGGACATTTTTCTTTGGTATATCATAGAGCAAGGCATCTCCGAGGCAGTATTTGCTGAAGCCCGATGACTTGACGGAGAGTTGCCTGATCAGTTTTCCGAAATTTGATCTTGAGGCGGGCCCGTCACTTTTCAACTCGGCAATCGTAAGGAATGGGATATCAGATTGTTCACCATCTGTTCCCCTGAATTTGAGATCGATATCTATCGTCACCCGCTCCTGGAAGCTGCACCCGGCAAATGTGATCCTCCGGAAATCATTATGCAGAGCGGGAATGAGTATAGCGGCAACATCGGGAACATAACCCGATAGGAATTCCAGAGCCCTCCCGTCTAAAGTCAGGCCGGGAGACTCCTGTTCAATCCTCCATTTTATGGTCCGGTTCTTCCTGGTCCTTCTTTTTACTTCCAGGTAGGTCGTGGCAGTCGACAGGTAGTACCTAACCCTTACCTTGTTCCTTTCGGGCCTTCCCGTAACATGCTGGTTGAAAAATAGGTAGTCGGCCGTATCAAAATATGTCGTGTTGTACCCGAGGATCCTTTCTCCATTGATCTCGAGGACCCTGTACTGACCTTTCATGATTTCCAGCAGGTCTGCAAGCCGGGCAATGGGAAAGATAAATTTCGTATCGATCCTGTTCATCAGCTTTACATTGTCAAGGTCGTACAGGCCCACGCAGCTGTAATCTTCAAGTAAGGCGGCAACATCCTTTGTCATAGCCGGTCAATAAAGGGCATATTGATAAGTCTTTTTCGATTTGGGCTTGTTGTCCGGACCATAGATTATCTTCTCAATCCTCAGTCCGCTGGCATATTTGTATTCTGACGTTTCAACCACTTTCCCGGCAGCGTCAATCTTTTGTTCCCTGGTCTTGTTATTATCACCGTCATATTCATACCTGAAGTGTCTTTTCACCTTACCCGCTTTGTAATTGATCTCTTCGATAAGGTTGCCGCGTTCATCAAAGCTCTGCTCAAGCTCCTTGTATTTCCTGTTGGTCAGAGGTTCAAACTTCTCCTGATAAACCGTAATTGTCTTGATCTTGTTTTGAATTCCTCCCTGTTGTGCATTTGCCGTCAAAGCGATGCATGCCAGAAGAAAAACCGGGAAAAAAGTCTTAATGGTTTTCATAATGGTTTAGGATTGAAGGTTAACGTTTCCATAGCTTATTCAGGATCAAAATTACATATTCCTCCACGATCAGGCTGCACTGCCTTTTAACAAATTTTCCTTAAAAACAATAAACGTAAATGCCTTCATCAAATTGCCTGTCAGTCGTAAAACCCGGCAGCTTAACCTGTGCCCCCATGTCCGGCTTTTGAGTCTGAATACAGGTTCTTCATTCAATACCCTAAAGCAGGATTTGGAACAGGGGCAGGTTATTGACAGCATACTCCTCAGGCAGGGCACTCTGTAAGTCCGAGGTTTAGGTCCCCCGGAACGGTTGCCACCGACTCCATGATTACGAGTGCTGCTCCAAGCGCAGTAGCGTTGTTTATCACGGAAGTGTAGACTTTCTTGTCAGGGAAGGCCCTGGCCATTAGCTTCAGGAATATCCTGTTCTTTGCAAAGCCGCCGGTTATGAAAATATTCTCAGTGTCGTCCTTCGAAGGAATGATGAGCCTTATCGATTCGATGGCCAGTTCGGTGAGTTCCCTCATGAACTGATGATAAGCCTCGTCGAAGGACTTGAAATCGAAAAGGTCGATCCTGTCGCGGAATTCCCTTGCACCCGGTCCGCTTTCAAAGAAGGCACGCCTGTCGCCGCTATATCTTTTTGAGAGCATCTCCAGGAAGTCCTGGTCGAATTTCACATTCCGGAAAAAACCGTCAGTGGTCCTGAAATGTTCGTTCAGCATTTTTACGCCCCTCTCATGCATGTTCCCGAGGAATATNCTGGAGGACTTTACCGGCTGCCTCGTGACGCTCATATAGCAAAGGCAGTCCCTGTCGAGCTGTTCAACAGTCAACTTCTCGGAATTGAAGGGGTTCATACTGATGCACCAGGTGCCGGTGGAAATCAGCATGAACTTACCCCTGTTTCCTGCAAAATATGGTGCCAGTGAAGCAGAGCTGTCGTGGATCCCAATGCCTGTCCTGACATTCTTGCCTTCTATCAATATGTCAGTCACGGTGTCGACAGGTATGGGTTCGGGGAGGTCGATGCACTGGTCTTTGACCCAGGGATGATATTTCATCTCATCGAAATCCCAGAGGCCGGTATGGCAGCCGATCGATGTATGTTCAGAGAATATTTTGCGTGTTACGAGGTAAGAGGCATATTGAGGCAGATGGAGGATATTCCTCACCCTGGAAAAGACCTGCGCCTTGGCCCGTTTCAGCCAGAGTATCTGAATGCCTGAGTTCAGCATTCCCAGCGCCGGGGATGCGGTCCTCCGGCAGAATTCGTCCTGGCCCCCGTATCGTTTGTAGATCCGCTCGGGGATATTGTCATCGATTGGCTTGAGGTAATTGTATGCCGGTGTAAGCCTGTTGCCTTGTTCATCAAGATAAACAAGCGTCGCACCGTACGTGGCAAAGTTCACTGCGGTAAGGTCATACTTGTCTGAATGCGCGAGCTCTTTCAACGAATTAACGAGCCACTCCTCTATCATTTCGATATTGTCGCATTCAAAACCGTCGTCATCGAGCTTCTCGGGGAATCTTATTTCCTCTTCTGATACAAGCCTCAGGTTATAGTCGAAAATGACCAGCTTTTTATTCGTTTTTCCTATGTCGAAAACCGCTATGACTTTTTCTTTCATGACTTTATTAACTCATTACCAGCGATATTCCATTCCGGAAAATTGATTTCCGTTCTCCCCCCAGTCATAAACAAAAATAAAGTGGTTTCCATCTGCTGCAATGGTCATCTTTTAGCAAGGACCTTTTTCTCGTATTTTCCGATCTCATCAATATAATCCTTTCCGGCGGGAACATCATTGACAAGGCAGTAATAATCCCACACGGCTCCGAAAGGCATCGTCTTCAGCAGTTCGAGGAAAGATAGCCTTTCAAAGGTCTTTCCGTTTTCCTCAAAACCGACCAGGGTGTCATGAGGTTCGAGTAGGGCATACATGAAGGCGATCTGGGCTGCTCTTGTCCCGATCACATATGCGCCGATCCTGTTGAGGCTGGCATCAAAGAAATCGAGCCCGATATTTACCCTTTCAAGGGCTCTGGCACGGACAATCTCCTGGGCAATCAGCTGCAGGTCATCATTGAAAGTAAGAACGTGGTCGCTGTCCCACCGCACCCCGCGGGTAAGGTGAAGCAGTATCTCGTCAATGAAAAGGAGAATGGATGAGATCTTGTCGCCCACCTGCTCGGTCGGATGAAAGTGGCCGTTGTCGAGGGTGATCATGGTGTTGTTCTTTACGGCATATCCCATGTAGAAGTCATGCGATCCGACCACCATTGCCTCAGAACCGATGCCGAAAAGCTTGCTCTCAACTGAATCTTTGAGGTATTTTTTCGGATACTTCACGGAGAATATTTCGTCAAGGGATTTCCGGAGAAGCTTCCGGAGGGCAATCCTGTCGACAGCCACATCTTTGGAACCGTCAGGTATCCATATATTATGAACGGCAGGGGTCCCCAGCTGCTTGCCCATCTCGGCGGCAATTGCCCGGCACCTTTTTGTGTGTTCGACCCAGAATTTTCTGACTTTCGGGTTCTTGCTCGAAAGCGTGAAGCCATCATCGGCAAGTGGATGGGAAAAACAGGTGCAGTTGAAATCGAGGCCCATATTCCTTTTCTTTGCCCAGTCGATCCAGCCCTGGTAATGTTTTGGCTCGATCTGGTCGCGGTCAACCTTCTGCCCTCCGAATTCCCCGTAGATTGCATGGAGATTGAGCCGCTGCCTGCCGGGCACCAGCGACAAGACCTTATCGAGATCGTCCCTCATCTGGGCGATGCTCCTGGCCTTCCCTGGAAAGTTCCCGGTTGCCTGTATGCCTCCGCCGCCGAGTTCAGCGCCTTCCCTTTCGAATCCGCCGACATCGTCGGTTTGCCAGCAGTGAAGGCTGATAACGATATCATCCATCCGGGAGATTACCTTGTCGGTATCGACCCCGATCGCACCATATTGCTCCTTTGCCAGCTGGTACGATTTCTTTATAAGATCTTTTTTCATAATTGTCTGATAGTTTGCGATATAACTATTTGTGCCTGCATGCAGGTCATTTCAGGAAAAACACCTCTTCTAGTCCCGTCGAAACGGGGGAATTGTCGGGATTAGTATCCATTATGTCAGCCATGTACTTCCACCATTTCTTTACGACATCATTGTCTCCCAGGTCCTGCGAGGAATTATCCCCCGTTTGTTCCTGGTAGGAAAACAGTATGTCCGTCTCCTCATCATAAAAGATCGAGAAGTTCCCGACCCCTTCCCTTTTCAGGATCTCCACCATTTCAGGCCAGATCTCATCGTGCCTTCTTCTGTATTCATCCCTGAATCCGGGTTTAAGCTTCATTTTGAATGCGAATCTTTTCATATCATCATCATCAGTTAAGTTTTACCACAAAAGTTGACAGGACAAGGATAATAATTCCCGCAACCAGCACCAGAATGGTCTTTTTCCCGGCACCCTTCCACTCGTTCAGTATTATTCCCCATATATTGCTGATAGCAATATTCAGTGCCATGAGAATGCTCCAGCCAAAAATCGCCATTCCGGCAGGCAGCTTGCTTGATCCCATGCCAAAGAAATGGAACTGAAGGAACCAGAGGAAGCCCGCAAGGAATGTGAATAGCAGGTTATTCACAAGCGTCGCACCTGAAACCGAAATATAATCACGGTAGGTACGGTTCTTTATGTTCAGAAAGCCGCAATATGCAAAGTTCGTGATGAACCCTCCCAGGAGTATGAAGATCAGGGTCGGGTTTTTCTGGAATAACGGGTTTGTCCCGTGGGCCAGGGCGATGTTCTCGATAGGTTTTCCGGCTTCGTATCCGAAATTGAAGCAGGCGCTCATAATCCCGGCGAAGACAGCTATGAACAATCCTTTCCTGAGAGCGAATTCCTTAACTGCCGCTCTCTTCTCCTCTTCAGTCATATTACTGCTTTTAAGCGCACCGGCATACCCGATGACAGCAATTCCGGCTACCGTCAGTGCCACACCTGTCAATGTGAGTATCCCCGCCCGTGAGGAGAACAGGTCGCTTCCGGCGACAATTGCCGGGATCAGCGTGCCGAAAGCTGCACAGAGCCCCAATGCAATGCTCTGGCCGAGGGCAACTCCAAGGTACCTAAGGCTGAGTCCGAATGTAAGGCCCCCGAATCCCCATAGGACCCCGAAGAACATTGCTGTAAGCTTTGCTGAAGAGGGCGATTCGTTGATTATTGGCATAAGCTGGCCGTGAGGGACAAAGATGATGGCGAACAGCCATGGAGCGATGAGCCATGCTGCGACTCCCTGCGACAGCCAGTAGGATTCCCAGGCCCATTCCCTGACTTTCTTAAAAGGCACATAAAAGCTTGCGGCACCAATACTGCCAAGGGCGATCAGAAGGATTCCGGCTACAGGATTCATCAGGAAACAGGTTTAGCTAATTCGGTTTTAAGTGGTGTTTAAATTTAGTTATTTTACTATTCCATAATAAGATTAAAATAGATAATTTTCAAATTCGAATTTTGACACTTTAATATTCCTTCTATGAAACGATTCTTTGCATTACTCTTCCTGGTCCCTTTGGCACTGGCGGCTTTTTCCAAAGATCTGTCGGTTTATGACCTCACATGCGAACATAAGACCAATCCTTTGGGGATCGATAAAATGCAGCCCGCACTCTCGTGGAAGCTGAGATCTCCCGCGACCGGTGTTATGCAGACCGCATACTCCGTAAGGGTAGCCACCGACCCGCATTTTTCCGGTTCTTCGGTAATCTGGAGCACAGGGAAGATCGATTCAGGAGAGTCTATCCTGGTCAGGTTCGGCGGTCAGGCCCTTAAGCCGGGGCAGAGATATTTCTGGCAGGTCAAAGTGTGGGATAACAAGGGAAAGGTGTCTGACTGGAGCGAGACTGCATGGTGGGAAACCGGGCTGTTAAGCCCCTCTGATTGGAAAGCCTCATGGATCGAGCTCGGGAGTGATACGAACCGGTATTCCCCCGCCACCCACCTCAGGAAGGATTTCAGTATTGACAAAACAGTTGCCGAAGCCAGGGTCTACGTTACATCCCATGGTTACTATGAACTTCATATAAACGGAAAGAAAGTTGGTGACCAGGTACTTACCCCTGGCTGGACCTCTTACCTCAAACGCCTTCAGTACCAGGTTTATGATGTTACCCCCATGTTGTCGAAAGGTGCAAATGCCATTGGGGCCATCCTGGGGGACGGCTGGTACAGGGGAACCCTGGCATGGGGCGATAACTGGGCAATTTATGGGAAAAGGCTCGGACTGCTCCTTCAACTGAGGATAAGGTATGCTGACAGCAGTGAAACATTACTGGTCAGCGATGGTTCCTGGAAGGGGACAAATGACGGTGCGATCAGGATGGATGATATTTACAACGGAGAAACATATGACGCAACAAGAAAGCTGACAGGCTGGGACCTGGGCGGGTATAACGATTCAGGCTGGAAAAGCGTAAGCACGGGGAATTACCCTCTCACCAACCTTATTGCCGCTGAAGGACCGGCTGTGAGGAAGATTCAGGAGATAAAGCCGGTCAGGATCTTCAGGACACCGAAAGGCAGCCTGATCGCAGATATGGGACAGAATATGGTTGGCTGGATCAGGCTTAAAGTATCCGGTCCTGCCGGAACGGTTGTAACCCTCCGTCATGCCGAGGTGCTCGACAAGTATGGTGAATTCTACACTGAGAACCTGAGATCTGCAAAGACCACCCTAACTTATACCCTCGCAGGAAAAGGGGAAGAGATCTATGAGCCCAGGTTTACCTTCATGGGATTCAGGTTTGTTGAAGTCAAGGGATTTCCCGGAACGCTTGCCCCGGAAAACCTGACCGGTGTCGTTGTTCATTCCGACATGCGGGTGACTGGCAGCTATGAATGCTCGGAACCCCTTCTCAACCAGCTCCAGCATAATATTCAGTGGGGTCAGAAGGGGAACTTTGTTGACGTGCCTACTGATTGCCCCCAGAGGGATGAACGACTTGGCTGGACGGGTGATGCCCAGGCATTCTGCCGGACCGCTGCTTTCAATTTTGACGTTGCCTCATTCTTCTCAAAATGGCTGAAAGATGTGGCAGCGGATCAGAGGCCCGATGGTGCTGTTCCGGTGGTCATTCCCGACGTGCTCGACAAACAGGCATCACCCACAACCACACCTTCGGCAGGATGGGGTGATGTGGCGGTGATCGCACCGTGGACCATGTACCTGGTCTATGGCGACCGCAGCTTCCTTGAAACGCAGTATCCTTCAATGAAGGCCTGGGTTGAATACATCCGGAAAAAGGCTGGTGACAGTTATATATGGAAGGGCGGCAGCATATATGGCGACTGGCTCTTTTACCATCCCCCTGTGAATAACCATCCTGAACCGGACGGATTCACCGAACACGATTTCATTGCAACGACATTCTACGCATATTCGGCAAAATTGCTGGAAAATGCCGCAAATGTTCTTGGCAAGACAGAGGATGAGAAAACATACCATGATCTCTTCGAAAAGATTAAGCAGGTATTCATTCACGAATATGTTACCCCGGCGGGGAGGGTCGGGACAAATTCCCAGACCTCATATGTCCTTGCTCTTCAGTTCGACCTCCTGCTAGATAATCTGAGGGATAAGGCTGCGAAGTTCCTTGTCGATGACATAAGGAGCAGGGGAAATCATCTTTCTACCGGCTTTCTCGGTACTGTTTTCCTGTGCAACGTTCTCACCCGGGAGGGTTACTCAAATGTGGCATACGACCTGCTTCTCCAGCAGACCTATCCTTCATGGCTCTACCCGGTAAAGATGGGCGCGACGACCATCTGGGAAAGGTGGGACGGCCAGAAGACCGACAGCACATTCCAGGATCCGGGCATGAACTCCTTCAACCATTATGCATACGGCGCAATAGGCGACTGGATGTACAGGACCTCTGCAGGAATCGAGGAAAAAGAGCCGGGTTTCAGGCACATACTCATTCAGCCGCATCCCTCCAAAAGGCTTCAGTATTCGAAAGCCTCCTTTGAAAGTCCTTACGGCACAATTTCTTCCGGGTGGGAAAGGAAGGACGGCCGGGTGAAGGTTAATATCACCATTCCGGCCAATACCCGGGCGACAGTGATGCTGCCTGTTGATGATCCCTCCAAGATTAATCTCAATGGAGCACCAATCACGCCGGAGCTGAAAAACAGTGCCAGGACCGAGGCACAAAAGGGAGGAGTATATATCAGCCTTGAAACCGGTTCAGGGGAGTATGTGTTTGATATTCCTGATAACCAGGTGAACTAGGCTCAGCTTATACGCTTACGAACTTTTTCCCAGGATGGGGTTATAAGGAAGCTTTCATCCATATAGCCGGCCATCTTCATGAATTTCACGAAAGGGACTGCGAATGTAAGGGTGCCTTCCGGGACGCAGGGCCTTGCCGATGGGTCGAACATTCCGATCACAGCCCTAGGCCTTTCAGCATCTTTTTCGAGAAAGGGATGATGGACGATTGAGCTGCAGCCCGATCCGAAAGGCGTGAAGGTGCCATTAGGCTCAACCTGGTCGAAATTGGCGAGCGTGAATAATCCTGATAACACGTCCGGTGTGCAAAAGAAGATCACAACATCCGGGTTGTCAGCTTCTTCCAGCTTATCCCATCTTTTAAAGACAATGTATTTGCCGGGAGCTTCAGCAGGCTGCATCTGATCCATCATTCTGACAACCATTTCAGGGGTCCTGATGTATCTCTCCCCCTCCATCCTGTTCCCGATCCCGCACGACAGGAAGTATTCAAAATCGGGCCGTACGGTTTTTGAAAATCCCAGGTACCGCTTTCCTCCGGCGCAGCGCACAGTCTCTTTGCTGAATGCCAGTGATTTGCCTTTCCGGACTTCAGCCAGCTGGCAAATTATGCAGCTCCATTTGTCTGACGCGGGAGCCATGGCTGCATCTCCGGGCGTGTCGGCATAATATAATATGATTGGGAGTTCTGGGCCATTGAAATATTCCTTCCATTTCCGGATGAAATGATCTCTAAATGCAATATCCATTTGATTTTTTTTACAAGGTTACATAATTTTGTCCTAGATCGTTATTACTGTCACTTAAAATAATTTAACCGAAAAGTTCGCAAAGTATTAGCAAAGAACGCCAAGCAAAAAAGGTACTTACGTTGTCTTTGCGTCCTCTTTTGGACTTTGCGATCTTTGCGGTAAAAAAAGAATTCCTGGCTTCAAATGGATATCACGACTTTAAAGGACCGATGCATTGAAAATGAATTCATCTTCTCCGCCTCCAGGAGCTCCGGCCCGGGAGGCCAAAATGTGAACAAGGTCAATACCCGGGCCGAGATCCGGTTCAGTATCAGGGATTCCGCACTTCTCAGCGACAGCGAAAAGGAAACCCTGCTGGACAGGCTCTCCCGCAGGATCAATTCCGAAGGGGAATTGTTAATAATTTCACAATCAGAGAGATCTCAGCTTAAGAACAGGAAGAAAGCAGTTGAAAAGATGCTTTCGATGATAGCAGCCGCACTGACTGAATCTCCCGAACGTATTCCCACAGGTCCGACCACTCAATCGAAGACCGAAAGGCTGGATAACAAACGGAAGCGGGGAAACCTCAAGGAATTGCGGAAAGGCATCGACGACACGGAGGGATGATCAGACAACCTTGAGCTTCCACCTGCCCCTTCTGAAGACCAACCAGGCGGTGATTGTCATGATTGATTCCGCGATGAGGATGGCCGTGTAGACTCCCTGTTCCTTCATTCCCGAAGTAATGGCAAGAAACCATGCCAGCGGGATTTCCAGAAGCCAGTATGCGAAAATATTTATCCTGAGCGGTGTGGCGGTGTCGCCCGCTCCGTTGAACGAGTTGACCAGCACCATGCCGAAACCGTATGCGATAAAGCCGATGCTAAGGATCCGCAGGCATTCGATCCCGGAAGAAAGAACCACGTCCTCGCTAATAAAAAGTTGAATGAAGAAACGAGGAAACACTATAAGGACAACTCCTGTGATCCCGAGGAACACCATGTTGATCAGGCCGGTGACGATAACCGCCTTTTCTGCCCTCGAGGGCTTGTTGGCTCCGAGGTTCTGGCCCACGAGGGCTGAGGCTGCATTGCTGATGCCCCACGATGGAAGCAGGGCAAAGTTTATGATCCTGATCGCGATCGTATAGCCGGCCACTACTTCACTCCCGAAGATCGAAATGATCCTTACAAGCGCGATCCAGCTGGTAGTGGCAATGAGATTCTGACCTATACTCCCGACCGACAGCCGCAGTAGCCTGGCGATGACCTTGAAGCGGACGGTAAGCTGACCAAATGCAAGCCTGATACGCTTCCTGCCGAAAAACAGGAGCCAGAGTTGGTAGAGCACTGAGATCCCACGGCCTGTGGTGGTGGCGATAGCAGCACCTGTGACACCAAGTTCGGGGAACGGACCCAGCCCGAAGATCAGGCACGGGTCGAGCACTATGTTTATAATGTTCCCGATCCAGAGTACACGCATTGCTACAGCTGCATCCCCGGCGCTCCTGAAGATGGCGTTGATTATGAACAGTAGCATTATCACCAGGTTCCCGCTCATCATGATCCTCGTATACCCGGAATACTGCGATACGATCGTTTCGGATGCCCCCATCATCGCCAGCAGTTTGCCTGAATATAGTGCTGCCGGGATCGAAATCAGGATCGAAACTGCAATTCCTGTCAGTATGGCCTGGAATGCCGTTTCCGAGGCCCTGGCAGGATTCTTCTCACCTATCCTCCTGGATACCATTGATGTGGTTGCAGTGGCAAGCCCCAGCGAAATGGCGTAGGAAATAGTCAGGAGCGATTCGGTGAGCCCGACGGTCGCAACTGCATCAGCTCCGAGCCTGGAGACGAAGAACATATCGGCAATGACGAAAATCGACTCCATTACCATTTCGAGAACAGACGGTACCGAAAGGAGAAAAATTGCCCGCATGATGGACGTTTCGGTAAAGTCCTGGTCAGTTCCCGAAACCGCCTCACGTATCTCACGCAAAATAGTTCCAAGCCGGTGCAACAATTTGGTACCCTTCTTTTCTTTCACAATGATGCGCTGTTTCAATTCATGCCGTGCGGGATAATTTATGAAAGATATATCCGTTATAAAGCATGTCTTTTTTGACTGATAAAAGTATTTGAAAAACAGACACTCAATTTACAGACAGGTGATTAAAATTCTGGCATAATAATTGTTTAACAAAAAACTCAAGAAAAATGCCTGTTTATTATCAGAACCGGGCATTGAAATTTTATGAAAAATGACAGGAAGCAGTTCGAAAAAGCGGAACGGAAATATTGACGGCGAACGGGACGGATAGTACAGAAAAGATAATTGTAAGAAGCTTATATATAGGAGTTTAGAGCGAATTTACATTTTTACAAAACTATTTGATTGTTAACAAAATGCAATTTATGTTGATATTTATGAGCGTCATTTGGTACAATGTATTTTCAGATTATATATTTTCGTCCCAATTAATTCGTAACCATTAAACAAAAAACGAGAAAAATTAAAAGAAAAAGGTGAATTATTTCATCGACATTTATGAACGCTAACAATAATGAGGTTGTTGCCCTCCACGGAGAGGGCCGCCTCGTGGGTTGCTCTTCTGATGAAGAGCCTGGCGCGAAAACCACGAATTTTTCGCAAGACGTAATCCCCAAACAGTCAGTTAGCAACCGGAGCGCCGAGTTCATTCGCCGCTTCTTCCCCCTGACCACCCCTGAATCCTGGAATGATTGGAAATGGCAAATGCGCAATGCAATTACCAGCATTGATGATTTGCGGAAGATCATTAAATTGACCGACAAGGAGATCCTGGCCATCAACAATCTGAAGGGCCGGCTTCCGATGCGGATCACACCATATTTTGCATCGCTTATTTACGACACAAAGTCATCCAATCCCCTCCGCCGGAACGTGATACCGGTGGTTGAAGAGCTTATTGAGTCGAGCAGTGAGCAATCAGACCCCCTGCATGAGAAGTCATTCTCACCGGTGAAGGGAATAGTTCACAGGTATCCCGACAGGGTACTGTTCACTGTTACCCAGGTCTGCTCAAATTACTGCAGGTACTGCACCCGCTCACATTCTGTCGGCAGGCTCGACAAGCTTGGCAGGCAGGATTATGAAAAGGCATTCAGTTACATTGCTGCTCATCGCGAAGTGAGGGATGTACTGATCAGCGGAGGTGATCCCCTTACGCTCAGTGATGAAACACTTGATTATATACTGTATAATATCCGCAGGATCGAACATGTCGAAATTATTCGCATAGGGACAAGGACCCCGGTCGTTCTCCCACAAAGGATAACCGATGGTTTGGTCAGCGTTCTGAGAAAATATCACCCGCTGTTCATCAGCCTGCATTTTTCGCATCCGTCAGAAATTACCGATGAATGTGCAAAAGCCTGCAATAAGCTGGCCGATGGCGGTTTTCCGTTGGGCAGCCAGACCGTCCTTCTGAAGGGTATCAACGACAACGTGCCGGTGATGAAGGAGCTTATGCATAAGCTCCTCATGGTAAGGGTGAGGCCTTACTATCTCTACCAGTGTGACCTGATCCCGGGTTCCGGCCATTTCAGGACCACAGTGAAGAAAGGGCTCGAGATCATACAGGGCCTCAGGGGATTCACAAGCGGCTATGCTGTTCCTACTTTTGTCATTGACGCTCCCGGCGGAGGCGGAAAGATACCTCTCCTGCCTAACTATGTCGTCGAACATAACGATGAGCATATTGTGCTGCGGAATTACAAGGGCGTTTTGTGCGAATATCCTGAAAAATAGTCAAATATAAATGAGAATCGGTTTGACGTTCGATCTGCGGTCATGGTATCTCGACCGTGGTTATTCTATGGAGGATACTGCAGAATTCGACAAGCAGGATACCATAGACGCCATCGAGGGGGCCCTCCGGAAGATGGGGTTCGAAACTGAACCAGTAGGGAATTGCTTTCAGCTCATTGAGGCACTTGCTTCAGGGAAAAGGTGGGACATCGTGTTCAATATTGCCGAAGGTCTTTACGGCGACGGAAGGGAATCGGTTGTACCGGCAATACTAGACCAGTACGCTATTCCTTATGTTTTCAGCGGCCCCGTGATCCTTGGCGTTTCGTTGAATAAACACCTGACACGGCTTGTTATTTCTGCTGCCGGTGTACCGGTCAGCCCAGGCATGCTTATTTCTGAACCAGGCGATATCTCAAAATGCGACCTCACTTACCCGCTCTTCATTAAGCCCGTCTCAGAAGGCACCGGGAAGGGGATAACCGAAAAGAGCCTGCTGAAGTCGCCCGGGGAGCTGAGGGAAATGGCTGAATATCTGCTTGCAAGGTTCAGGCAGCCAGCACTGGTCGAAGAATATCTTCCCGGACGGGAATTTACTGTAGGCGTTATTGGTTCGGGGGATGAGACTGTAGCAATCGGCGGAATGGAAATTATATGCAAGGATAATCTCCCCTATTCCGTCGAGGTCAAGGAAAACTACCAGATCTACTGTAAATACATTCCAATACCGGATGAAGTCAGGAGGGAATGTGAATCGGTTGCAGTGACGGTATGGAAAGCCCTGGGCGGTGTTGATGCCGGAAGGGTGGATCTTAAAGCCGATCGTAACGGAAAGATCTGCTTCATTGAAGTAAATCCGCTGGCCGGGCTTCACCCGGTTCATTCGGATCTCCCCATACTTTCAAGGCTGACCGGGATTGAGTACCAGTCATTGATGGAGATGATAATGAAATCGGCGATCAAACGGTATCACCTGGCAGTATGAAAATGAAACGATGCTGCATACTCTTTAATCAACCGCGCGACGGCGCCTTGCCTGATGAGCTTGATGTCCTAGACCAGGTGGAATACATCGAGGCAAACATGAAGCCTATCGGAATTGAAACCTACAGGAAAGGTATTACAACTTCCTTTATGACTGAAGTCCCTTTGCTGATCCGGGAAAAGCCCGATTTTGTCTTCAACCTCGTGGAATCGATAGACAACAAGGGAGAACTCTGCTATTTCATCCCGGCTCTCCTGAACATGTACTCCATACCATACTCCGGCAATCCCCTGGAAGCGATGTTCAACACCACCAGCAAGGCGATCACGAACAGGATGCTGCAGGATGAAGGGATCACTTCGCCGGCATCATATTTCCCCTCACAGTTCCGGGAGCTGGCTCCCGGCAATAAGTATATCATCAAGCCTGTATGGGAGGATGGTTCACTCGGCATCACCGGGGAATCGGTGTTTACCTGGTCGGAGGAGCGCCAGGCATACCTCAGTAAATTTAATGATTCCCACTGGATCATACAGGATTTCATCGACGGAAGGGAATTCAATATCAGCGTTCTTAAAGGCCTGAACGGCCCTGATATAATGCCACCCGCCGAAATGGTATTCCATAACTTTCACGGTGACATGCCAAAGATTGTCGATTTCAAGGCGAAGTGGGAATCAGACAGCTTCGAGTATATGAATACGATACGTGAGTTCCCGGGTGAACAGCTTAACCCGGCGCTTGCTGAAAAAATAAGGGAATCTGCTCTCAGATGCTGGCATGTGTTTGGGCTTAAGGGCTATGCGAGGGTCGATATGAGGGTCGACAAGAACGATATTCCCTATGTGATCGAGGTGAACGCGAATCCCTGCCTCTCCCCCGACAGCGGCCTGGTAGCCGCCACACAGGAGGCCGGACTGCTATTCACAGATGTTCTTGAACGTATAATCAGTGATCTGAATTATTAATCCAATGGTAGTACTGAAAAGTATCGGACCGGTCGACCGTAATGCGGTTGAAAGCATCCTCCGCTCAACTGATTTCTTTTATGAATTTGAAATTGATACCGCCCTCGGGATCTTCGACGAAACCATCGAGAAAGGCATGGAAGGGAGTGGGTATTACTGGATAACGATAGTTGATGATGACGGGCTGGTTGCATTTGCCAATTACGGTAAAAATGATTTCTCAACTCATTCCTGGGACCTTTACTGGATTGCAGTTCACAATAATTCAAGAAACAAAAAGCTTGGTTCGGTCCTTTTGAAAGCGGTTGAAGATGATGTAAGGGAACTCGGCGGGAAGATCCTGTGGATAGAGACTTCGGGAAGGCCCCTCTATGCTTCGACTGAAGCCTTTTACAGGAGGAATGGCTATGAGCTTGCCGCCAGCCTCAGGGAATTCTATGGCCCGGGGGACCCAATGCAGATCTACAGGAAAGAGCTTTAAATTGTTACACGGAGTTATACGGAGGAGCACTGAGGGGTACAGAATGAAGTTGTGCCCGGATCAGATCAGGTTTGAGTTTTGATATTCCGGCCGTCCGGTTACTTCGATCCCGAGCCAGTCAGGCCTGTCGAATTCTTCATCCTCGGATCCCAGCTCGATTTCTGCCACAACAAGCCCTTCATTCTTTCCGTGGAATTCATCTACTTCAAAGACGTGACTACCTGCCGGCACAAGGTACCTTGTCTTCTCAATGCGTCCCGGAAGGCAGACTTTCAGCATGTCATCGGCCATATTCCCGGGGATCTCAAGTTCCCACTCGTTCCGGCCTATATGCCCTTTTTCGGGAGCTCCCTTGATGGTCAGCCAGGCTTTCACGTCAGTTATCCTGATTCGTATCGTCCTCACGGGATCCACGCAAAGATATGCCTGGACAATATTCACCTTCTTCGTGGCAAGATGCCTGAACTCCCCGGCTGTCAGGAACTTTCTTTCGATTTCCTTTCCCATCTTTTTTATGCAAAATTAGCAATTTCCCCGGTCAATGCGGAACAGCATTCCCGGTTGACCATATATCGCCTGAATTGATTATCTTGGGGGAAGAAGCGGCTGGTGCCGGATAGTTAAACTCACAAATTGCTGCGGAATGGATGTGAAAATTGAAGAGAGCTGGAAAAAAAAGCTCAGTAATGAATTTGAAAAGGAATATTTTACGAGGCTTACAGGTTTTGTCCGGGATGAATACAGGGCAGGCACCATTTTTCCGCCCGGATCGCTGATCTTCAATGCGTTCGATCAGTGTCCCTTCGACCTGGTAAAGACCGTGATCCTCGGGCAGGACCCCTATCACGGGCCTGGGCAGGCGCATGGCCTTTGCTTTTCCGTGAGGGATGGGGTGGAGTTCCCTCCCAGCCTGGTCAATATATTCAAGGAGATCGGAACCGATACCGGCATTCCTTTCCCCCGGTCGGGCGACCTGACCCGATGGGCCAGGCAGGGGGTGTTGCTGCTCAATGCCACTCTCACCGTGAGGGCACATCTCGCAGGGTCGCATCAGCACAAGGGTTGGGAGCAATTTACAGACCAGGTCATAAAGGTGATCAACGATGAAAAACAGAACCTGGTGTTCTTTCTCTGGGGCGCCTATGCTCAGAAGAAAGGGGAATCGATTGACAGGTCAAAGCACCTGGTGCTCGAATCGGTGCATCCCTCTCCCCTTTCCGCTTCACGGGGATTCTTCGGGAACAGGCACTTCAGCAGGTGCAACGATTACCTGGTCAAAAACGGAATAGAGCCGGTCAACTGGGAATAAAGAACATTTCACAATGAACACCGTGGACTCAGTGTTAAATGAGTATGTGCATCTATTTCAACCCATCAAGCACGATCTTCTCCAGGCGGGCGTAATCTTCGAATCCCACCGATAACCGTATCATTCCCGGTTCTGGATATTTTGCCCCCCATACTGATTCGACGGGCATGATGATCGTTTTCGGATCTCCCAGGGAAGGAATTAAGCTGATTGCTCCGGAGACCTTTTCAATAAACCCGTCGCGGTTTTTCTTCTTCTCTTCCGGCGTCGTCCCGGCAAAATCGAGCGTGACCATTCCGCCCCATCCGTTATCCCCGAAAAGCTTAACCGCCTCCGCATGGGTCGGGTGTTCAGGCAGCCCGGGATACCACACCTTCCTGATTGAAGGATGATCCCTGAAAAGTCCGGCAAGTCCGGCAGCATTCGAGCATTGGCGGCTGAATCGCAGTGAGAATGTCTTCAGCTGGGTAGTGAGCCGGTAGGCGTCATCGGGAGAGAGCATATGACCGACGAATTTCCGGTATTCGATGCATGCCTTCATCAGATGGCTGTCGTTACCGCACACCACGCCGGCTGTTATATTCCCATGGCCTGAGAAATATTTGGTTGCGCTATGAACGACAATGTCTGCCCCGAGGTTAAGTGGCCTGCAAAGGGCCGGGGTTGCAAAGGTGTTGTCAACGATTACCTTCGCTCCTGCTTTATGGGACAGGCCGATAACCTTTTCCAGATCAGTGACTATGAGCATCGGGTTGGAAATGGCTTCAATATAAACCACATCCGGCTTAGCAGCTTCCAGCTGGTTTTCGAACGCGGAAAGGTCGTACCGCTCATTCGCCGGCTCAAAGATCCTTGCATCGATCCCTCTCCTTTTCCTAAGCACAGATTCGGTATATGAAATGGTTCCGCCATAGATCTCGCTGAAAAAGAGCCATGGTCCTGTTTCCCGGCCTTGCTGGAATACCGAAAGGGCAGTGTCGATTGCCGACATTCCCGACTGCGTGAGCAGGGCCCAGCGGCATCCCTCAAGCGACATGATCTCATCTTCCGCTGCAACTACTGTGGGATTGCGGTACCTGGAATAGATATAAAGTTCAGGGATCCTTTCATTTTCCGTTTCTTTCTGAAAGGCATCCTTTGTTGTATCAGCATCGTAAAGTTCAAAGCCTGCATCCCTGTATATCGGCATCCTTGAACTGTTCACGGGTTTCTGCTTCATATCCTGAGTTTTAAAATTGATGGAAAGGCTGAATGAATGATAACAGATTACCATCCATTTTTCCTGCGAAAGATAATGATTTTAGACGGCTGAAACAGGATCCGTGAAATAATCAGTAGATCCGGTCAGATTATGTTCAGAGTCCCTGAAGGGACCCATCCCTTGTTGCCGTCGGACAATTTGATCTCGTACCATCCGCCCACTTCATCCACGACTCTCACTACTGACCCGTCGTGAAGTACGAAGAGATCTGTCCCGCTTGGGTCGGGNGAGCTTTTCCCGTTCACCGACGGGGAGAATACAACAGCTTTATGGCTGTCATATACCAGCGACCTGTTCCGGATTGTCAGCGAGAGCGTAAATGAGGAAATCACGAAAAGGAAGATCCCGGTCCAGAATGCCAGGACCTTGATCAGGTATTTTGCCGAATAGATATATACGGAAAGCAGGACCAGGAACCCGAAGAAAGAAACCAGGCTTATTACAGCCCATCCGTTGGAAGAAACGACAAGCGCAACAAAGTCGTACCAGCGCACGAAAAAGAGCTGAGGTATCTCCTGGAATTTGTCAACAACCAGGGTACGGGCTATCTGCAGGTTATAATTGATATTATCACCCGCAGGTTTCAGGAGCCGGGCCCTTTCGTAGAAGAGAATAGCTGCAGGAATATTGTTCAGCTTGAAATATGCATTCCCGATATTGTAATCGAGCTGTGCCGACCTGTATCCAGCGTTATAAAGCTTAAGCCACTCGTTCAGCGCTTCCTGGTATTTTGAAGTGGAATAATAATCGACTCCCGCCAGGAACTCTTTTGTGTGTTCACTTTGTGAGAATACCCTTGAAGTCATGATTACCAGGAGTGCCAATATTACCAGATATTTATATATTGATCTCATGGTCAGCCAATTGAGTTTTCTACATTCCTTATGAACCTGGAGGCGTCGTCGTAGATCTTCGTAGCTTCGGTTTCGGAAGAAGTGGGTGCAAACCTTACGAACTCGCACTTGTCGAGGATCGAGTTAAGATTGGCTATCTCATCCTCACCGATCCCGCTGGCCGCGAGCGAGCTTATTGCATTTTCCCTGGTAAGGTCTGAAACGGGAATGCTGAGCTTGTCACTGATGTAGCCCCATATTGCCCGCGAAATCTCTTCATAGAACCTGTCGTTTGCTCCTTCATCAAGGCATAACGATGCTTCTTTGAGCCTTTTCCCCGCAACTTTAGCCGCTTTGCGGTTCCTGACGCTGGTCAGGTCCGAATTCCTGCGTATATGCTCCCTCCTGATGAAAAGCAATGCCAGAAATGCGATGAGCGAAAGCACATAAAGGCTGAAGAAGGAATTCTTTGAAGCCAGCAGGTTGCCGGCTTTATTCAGCCTCCCCGGCGTTGTCTGGATGAACCTTATATCTTTCCCCAGGTACTGGACATTCTCCTTCGAAACACCGCCATAGACTGTAATGCCGGCATTCTGGTCATTTCCCTTTTTGGCATAGAAGTGAAGCTCGGGGGTGGTTACCCTTTCGTATCTCCTTGCATTCACATCGAAATATGAATAAGATATGGAAGGGATCTTATATTCCCCGGGACGCCTTGGAATAAGCAGGTAATCAAAAGTTTTCTGCCCTGTCGTCCCGTTTGTCCCGTTCCTGAGATCTTCTGTGACCTTCGGATCATATACTTCAACATCTGCAGGCATTTTGACCGAGGGGGCGGTTGCAACCTTAAGATTACCGCTTCCCCTGAGCACCAGCTTATAGTTTACGGCGTCGTTCACATTTACCGTATCCTTGCTGACTGATGCCGTCAGGTCAGCCTTACCTACAATACCAGAGTAATCGGCAGGCTGGGTTCCCGGAAGCTGGTTTACCTTTACTTCAACCGGTTGGCTTGCAACGGCCTTCGGGGTTGTTGTGAAGGATGAGAAGAAATCGCCGAAGAACGGGTCGGTCTGACCACTCTTCTGCTGTACCAGCACAGTAAGCTGGACCGGATCGATCTTTACTTCGCCGGTGATCTGCGGGTATAGCAGGAACTGCTGGACCACCCCGGTCCCATATGTCGTGCCGTTAATATTCTCCCTTTTAAGGGATGTCAGGGCAGGCGTCTCCAGGTCGATCTTGAGAAATCCCTGGAAATCCGGGTATTTAATTTCGTTTATCCCTGAGAGGTTGACCCTGGTATAGATCTTGACAGTGGCCAGGATCGGTTCCCCGATATAGACATCTTTCCGGCTCAGGGTCAGTCTCAGGAAAATATCATTGATCCCTCCCTCGAGCTCCTGGTCGCCTTCATTGTTCTCCTCCCCGGGAGCGGCATTCTGCACCCGTGAGGCATTCCCGGCTACCGCATCTATCACAAGGGAGTCGGACATGAATGTCTTGTTCCTCAGGGTAAGTCTGGCAGGCGGAACGACATATTTTCCTTCCTTGACTGCCTGGACATAATAGATGTACGAATAGGATGATTCGCTCGAGACTTTGCCGTTTATGATCTGGGTGTTTGAGCTGTATGAAGTTTGCGGCCCCATGATCTTGTAAAGCCCGTTAAATGATGGAGCTATGAACTGACCGTCGCCTGTATTCACCTTCCACGTGATGGTGAATTGTTCGCCGACATTCACAACCGACGGGTAATCGGCAGTTATTGAAATATCCTGCGCTGCCGCCATCAGGGGCAGGATGGTTGTAATACTGATCAGTATGAATGTTTTAATTCTCATCATCCGGTCTACCAGTTTTTGCCTGTTGTTCTGACCTTTGCCCTGGCAGCTTCTGCAAGTTTAACCTTTTCCTGGACATTTTTCTCATCATTTGCGATGGCATTCAGCAATCTTTCGGCATCTTCCTTTGAAATTGCCTGTTGCTGCTGTTGCTGCTGCTGATTTTTCTGCTGCTGGTCCTGGTTATTCTGGTCCTTGTTCTGCTGCTGATTATTCTTATTCTGCTGGTCCTTATTCTGATCCTTCTTGTTCTGGTCTTTATTGTTCCCCTGGTTCTGCTGCTGTTTCTGCTGCTCCTGCTGTTTCATCAGCATATCCTGTGCATATGCCAGGTTGTATTTCGCTTCCATATTCCCGGGGTCAAGCTTCAGGGAGTTCTTATAGGCTTCTATGCTCTCCTTGAGCTTGTTTGCCATAAGCATCGAATTTCCCAGGTTGTAAAAGGCATCAGCCATCTTCGGCTTCTTTTCATTCATTGATGAGTTCCCGGAAAATTCCCTGCCGGCATCCTCAAACTTCTTCTGTTTGTACAAGGCATCGCCTATATTGAAAACGGCATCTGGATATGTCTTATTCTTATCGGCAGCTTTTCTGTACAATATCTCAGACTGGGAGAATTTATCCTTCCCGTAGTCGCGGTTCCCCTGCCTCACAAATTTCTTTTCCCCCTGTGCGGCAACTGTTCGCGTAAGGGCCAAAAGAAAGACCAGCCCGGTGATCGTTCTCAAAAAATACGACCCGTTGCGGCATATCGGTTTGTTCCTTTTCATCTTCATGGCAAATCAAATTCTGAATTTCCAGAGCCTGATATTGGCCAGTTTCCTGTTCTTGCGGTCCATGACCATGAAATCGGCCAGAAGGAGGACCAGCGAAATAAACGCAAAGATCTGGAATTGTTCGTTATATTCCGTGAAAACTTTGCTTTCGAGCTCCTGCTTTTTCATTTTCTTAATACTGTCGTACACCTGGTCGAGCCCTATATTCGAGTTGTTAGCCCTGACATAAACCCCGTCGCCGGCCAGGGCAACCTGTCTCAGTATCTCCTCGTCAAGCTTTGTGATGACCACATTGCCTTTTTCGTCCTTGAGATAATCCTTCCTGCCATTAACGCTTACCGGGATCGGGACGCCGTCGGCCGAACCTATTCCGATCGTATGGACAACTATCCCCGCCTTTGACGCTTCTTCTGCAGCCGCAACCGGATCATCCTCATGGTTCTCGCCATCGCTGATGATTATCAATGCCTTGCTTTTCCCTTCCCCCGGAGTGAATGATTTCATTCCGAGCCTGATCGCTGAACCGATGGCTGTTCCCTGTTTTGCCACCATTTCAGGGCTGATGGTCGAAAGGAACATCTTCGCAGAAACGTAGTCGGTCGTGATCGGGATCTGTGTATAAGCGTCGCCTGCAAAGACGATCAGTCCGATCCTGTCGTTATCAAGGCCATCCACGAGTTTCGAGATGGCCTGTTTTGCCCTGGTAAGCCTGTTCGGCTGGATATCCTCGGCGAGCATCGAGTTGCTGACATCCAGGGCGATTATCACTTCCACGCCCTGCTTTTTCACCTCTTGGATCTTTGAGCCGAACTGCGGCCTTGCGAGAAGCACGACCCCGGATGCAATGCAGACGAGAAGTATCAGGAATTTTACTACCGGCCGTGACTTTGACACCTCAGGCATTAACCTTTCCACGAGGCTGCTTTCCCCCAGTTTCCTGAGCGATCTTCTTTTCCTTAACTCGTTGAACACGAACAAAGCGGCCAGCACCGGCAGCAACAGCAGCAGGTAAAGAAACCCGGGATTTGCAAATCTGAATAATTGCATCGCGCCTTGATTAAATAAAATTCTTCAATACCGTGTTCCTCGCCACTATTTCAAAAGCAATCAGGATGAACGCAATAATGGCAGGGATAAGGAATTTCTCGTCCCTTGTCGTAAACTGCCTTACGGCTATCTTTGACTTTTCCAGCTTATCTATCTCTTTGTACACCGCTTCGAGCTTATTATTGTCGGTTGCCCTGAAGTATTTCCCGCCTGTCTGCTGGGCAATTTCCCTCAATACTGCCTCGTCAATCTCAACCGGCATGTTCTGGTACTGGATGCCGAAGGGCGTCTGTACGGGATATGGTGCCATCCCTTCGGTCCCGACGCCGATCGTGTAAACCCTGATACCGAATGTCTGTGCGATCCCGGCTGCAGTTACAGGGGCAATCTCCCCCCTGTTGTTCACCCCGTCGGTCAGGAGGATGATCACCTTGCTTTTCCCGGGGGAATCCTTCAGTCTGTTTACTGCAGTTGCCAGGCCGGTTCCTATGGCGGTCCCATCCTCGATCATCCCGCTCTGCACCTGTCTCATCAGGTTAACCAGGACGGCATGATCGGATGTTGTCGGGCACTGGGTGAATGCTTCACCGCTGAATACCACGAGCCCGATGCGGTCGTAGGGCCGCCCCGAGATGAACTCAGTGGCGACATCCTTTGCCGCTTCGAGCCTGTTGGGCCTGAAGTCGCGGGCAAGCATGCTTCCGGAAATATCGAGAGTAAGCATTATGTCAATGCCTTCGGTCGACACATCCTGGTAGCTGCTGACTGCCTGCGGACGCGCCAGGACAATGATCAGCAGGGTAACCGCTGCCGCCCTCGCCGCGAACAGAATGTGCCTCAGGTATATCCTGAAGGTAGGGACAGTTCTTGAGAATGGCTGAAGGCCGGGAACATTCAGTGATGCATTTGCCTTGCTTTGCTTGAGCACGTAGAATACCACCATCACCGGCACTATCACCAGCAGGTAAAGAAAAAGCGGATTGGCAAATGTTATTTTGCTCATAGTGCTCCAGTCTCCTTTTTATCATTTGTCAATACCCCCTGCTCATCGGCTTCGGCTTGCATTGTCTCGGAAACGAAGGTCCAAGAATTATCGAAGCTAGCATCATTTTCAGAAGGTTCGGGCCTGTATTTCGCAAATTTAACGAGGTCTGCCCCGGTAAGAACAGATTTGAGCCTGTTATACGATTCGTCCTTCTTAAACCCTGTTCTGACAAGCGCTTCGAGGGTTTCGGATGTGGTCAGCTCAAGCGAGAAGACTCCGTACCGGTCCTCAAGGTATTGCCTGAGGATCTCAGTGAGCCTGGTATAGTAGTTCTTTGTCTCTCCTTTCTGCCACAGGCTCTCTGACCTCAGGAGTTCCAGCTCACGGAATGCGATGACATGGGCGGGCTCGTAGATGGCCGGCTCCGACTCGGGCTGTTTTACCCTTTTTGCAAGCCTGATATACCTTATGACCCCATACACCACGGCTGCGGCCAGAAGGGCAATGAGTATCCAGGGAAGGATTTCGCCCAGGGTTACAGGAGCCCGGTAAGGTCCGACTATATCAAATATCTTCATCGAAGTATCTGGTGGTGCGATCTTTGCCCGTGATACTTCAAGCACAGGGTAACCTGAATAGAATCTCTTTAACCCCTGCGCACCGGCTATTTCGGCATAGACAGGGTTGAGCCTGTAATGCCCGGAATCGAATGAAGTAACCAGGTACTTTTGGGTGATGCTGATAAGGACCTTTGAAACCGATGCGGTATCAGTAACCGGGCCGGAAAGTATCTCGATATTCCTGTTAAGCGTATCCTTGAAGAATGGCAGCTGGAGCTTCAGGCCGGCGGGCTGTTTCACCGTGATCCTGAAATGGATCTGGTCGCCCACAAGTATCCTTGTCGAATCGAATGCCGCAGAAACCGAGACATCCTGTCCTCGGAGGGCTGTGGCCACGGTGATGAGCATTAATATAATTCCGGCTGCCTTTCTCATAAAACTATCTCTTCTTAAACAGCTTGATAAGCGGTTTTACATAATCATCACTCGTGCACACCTGTGCGAAATCCACGCCGCATCTTCTGAATATGCCGGAAATTGAGGCAATGTGGCTGTTCCACCACTCTGAATAGGAATCCCGGGTAATGCGTGAGGAAGTGTCGATCCACTTTTCATTTCCGCTTTCAGAGTCTGTAACCTTCAGAAAGCCAATGTCCGGCAGGCTCTTCTCGAGCGGGTCGTATACCTTAAGCGCCACTACATCATGCTTGCTTGATGCGATCCGCAGGGCTTCCTCGAAATCTGGAGCAATGAAATCGGAAATGACAAAAGCGATACATCTCTTCTTCAGGGCATTTGTGAGGAATCTCAGCGGCTCCCCGAGGTTAGTCCGGTTGCTTGCCGGCCTGAAATCGAGAAGCTCCCTGATTATCCTCAGGATATGCTTCCTTCCTTTCTTTGGCGGGATGAATTTCTCGACGGTGTCGGAGAAGAAGATAACGCCGATCTTGTCATTGTTATATATTGCCGAAAAAGCCAGAACGGCTGAAACCTCGGTCATGATATCCCTCTTGAAGCTGACAGTGGTACCGAAATTCCCTGATCCGCTCACATCGATCATAAGCATCACTGTGAGCTCCCTTTCTTCCTCGTAGATCTTTACATACGGATGGTTCAGGCGGGCAGTAACGTTCCAGTCGATGCTCCTGATGTCGTCGCCGAACTGGTACTCCCTCACTTCGCTGAAGGCGATCCCTCTCCCCTTGAACGCGCTGTGATATTCCCCCGCGAAGATATGCCGCGTGAGTCCCCGCGTTTTGATCTCGATCCTTCTTACCTTTTTCAGCAAATCAACAGCTTCCATCACAATGAGTTAGCTTACATTAAATCAGCAATTTAGCACTTTCTGCCCTTACCGGGAGTTCCAGATCACGGAACCTCGACAACATTAAGTATCTCAGCAATTATCTTGTCCTGGTTTACATTTTCTGCCTCAGCTTCATAGGTGAGCCCTATCCTGTGCCTCATGACATCGGGGCATACGGCCCTGACATCCTCCGGAATGACATATCCCCTTCTCCTTATGAAAGCATATGCCTTTGCCGCCACTGAAAGATAAATTGAGGCCCTGGGTGAAGCGCCGTAGGAGATCATGGGTGTAAATGAGGGAAGCCCGAACCTGCCGGGATTGCGGCTGGCAAAAACTATATTCAGGATATAGTTCTCGATCTTCTCATCCATATAAACCTCGCGCACCACATTCCTTGCCTTGATAATATCGGCAGTCTTCAGTACGGTATTGGGTTTCGGGAATTCCTTTCCGAGGTTTTCCCTGATGATCAGCTTCTCTTCATCCATCGACGGGTAATCGATAAGCACTTTCAGCATAAACCTGTCGACCTGTGCTTCCGGCAGGGGATATGTACCTTCCTGCTCGATCGGGTTCTGGGTGGCAAGCACAAGGAACGGTTCATCGAGCAGGAAGGTATTTTCCCCGATGGTGATCTGCCTCTCCTGCATCGCTTCAAGCAGGGCGCTCTGGACTTTTGCAGGGGACCTGTTGATCTCGTCCGCAAGAATAAAATTTGCAAACACCGGCCCCTTCTTGACGATGAACTCTTCCTTCTTCTGGCTGTAGATCATCGTCCCGATAAGGTCGGCAGGCAGAAGGTCGGGAGTGAACTGGATCCTGCTGAATTTCGCATCGATTATCGAGGCCAGCGATTTTATTGCCAGTGTCTTGGCAAGCCCCGGGACCCCTTCAAGCAATATATGTCCGTTGGCCAGCAGACCGATCAGGAGTGAGTCGGTAAGGTGTTTCTGTCCAATGATGACTTTATTCATTTCCATCCTGATGATATCCACGAATGAGGATTCCTTTTCAATCTTCTCATTGAGGAGTTTAATGTCGGCGGTTTGCTCCATAACCAATAGATTTTAAGTAGCTATTATATTTTTCATAATTTGCCCAAAGCAATATTTCGGTCCTCCGTAAAAGGATGCACAAAAGAAAAAATCGAAATTCTAATTTGGAGTTAAGAAGTGTTAAAATTAAGTTAAATAAGGTAAGCTTAAGGGGTTCCAGGAAAATCCCGCCCTGACGGAACTTCTGAGTATAAGCATGATCGCAAGGGGAAAAGTGGCTTCATTGAAGTCCTGGGACAAGGCAAGAAGAATCATAAGGAAAAATACCGAAAGGAAGAACACCAGCCTGAACCATATCTTCCCGTGCCTGTTGGCTAAGACACTTGCCAGGCACATGAAAATTAACGGGTTCAGCCAGATGATGTTGAAGTTGCGTTTGGTCTCCAGGTGGTCGGTCATGAAATTGAAAAAGAGCATCAGCAGGGCCAGGATCGAGAATACTGTCAGAAGGCCGGTATCGAGGATCTTATCAGGAAGCGGCTTGCGGTTTATGGAGGTAAAGATGACCATCAGCACCACCAGGACAGTGAAAATAAAAAACGGTGAAAACAGGAAGTTTTCCTTCATTACCGGCTCCGTGTAATCGAGAATGGTCACTGGATTGGCAATGAGCGGGATCATCTTCTTATCCCTGAAAATTGATGCCTCCGAGAGCTTATTCTTTAGCTCGATTGGCAGGAACATCATGTCCCTGGCCGTTGCCTTCTTATCGACAGGGGATCCCAGCACCAGGTCGATCCCGAAGTCAAGCCAGGGATATGGCCTCTGGTAGATTCCTATCAGCTCCCTGAAGGTCATCTGCTTTATTCTGGGTTCCGACGGCGGGTATATGAGAGCGCTGTCGAGCGTTTTCTCGAGCATGTCGCGAATCCTTGTCGAGCAGTTGTCATAAAGGAAATCGTAACGGTACTTTAAATTTTCCGGCTTAAGGTTATCGGAAATAAGTGTGAACAGCCTGCCTAAATCATCCTGTGTCAGATTGATCTTCTGTGAAACTACCCACCTCTTCTCGCTCCTGTACTCCTGCAAAAAGCTGTCGTAAGGGAAAACTCCGAGCATATAGTCGAGCCTTCCCCTCGCAAACCTCCATGCAAAATGAGGAGTGCTGAAATCGAACACCCCCCAGTTATAAACAACGTCGCTGTTCTTCGCGGGAATAATGACTCTTAGCGCACTGTGGCCATAGATCGAGTAGGTTTCGGTACCCGGCCCGCAGGTAAGCAGATAGACTTCAGCGCCAGACTCCTGCCCTTTCAGCAGATCCGCAAGGGAAAACATGAGCAGGGCTGAGATAAAAATAATCCGTTTCATCAGGGTAGTTTTTGAGGCTGTGAAATCGTAAACTTGTTGTTTGTTTTGTTAAATAACAAATGTACTGTTATTTGGATGAATTAAAAGGCCGGTTTATTGCCGGTTTTCATTTTTTGAGTAGATTTAGCCTCCGTAAAAACATATCTAAAAACCTGATTAATCCATTATTCTCACAGCTATGAAAAAGTCATTCATACTGCTCACCGCCGTAATATTGATCGTTATTTCGTCATGTACCCGCAAGGTCCCGTTTCCATTGACCGACCTGCATGTTCATCTGAAAGGTAAGCTGACCCTGAAAGATGCTGCGGAAAAGTCGCAAAATGAGAAGATCAACTATGGGATTGCGGTCAACTGCGGAATAGGTTTTCCGGTTCACACCGACGCCCAGATCGACTCGGTGCTGGCAACCTTCAGGGAATACCCGCAGTTCCTGCTCGCGATGCAGGCGGAAGGAAGGGAATGGCTGACCAACTTCTCGAAAGAATCGATAAACAGGTTCGATTATGTATTTACAGATGCCATGACTTTCACGGATGAAAAGGGCCGCAGGAACAGGATCTGGATACCTTCCGAGACATGGATCGATGATGAGCAGCAATTCATGGAATACCTGGTCAACACCATCGTGAAGATAATGAACAATGAGCCGATCGATGTCTATGTCAATTCCACATACCTGCCTGCACAGATGGCTGACCGTTATAATCTGTTCTGGACACCGGAAAGGATGGACAGGGTGATAACAGCGGCAAAGAATAACAATGTTGCGATCGAGATAAACAACAGGTTCAGGATACCTTCAGCCGATTTCATTAAGCGGGCAAAGAAGGCAGGTGTGAAGTTCACGGTGGGAACGAACAATGCCGATGAGAACTTCTCAGGGGCAGATTATGCCATAAAGATGATCAGGAAATGCAGGCTGACACAGGATGATTTCTTTATGCCTGTTAAAAAGGACAGGAACTAGCCGGAAAGAACGGGAAATATCTTATGATAGACCATTTAAACCTGACCAGGATACTGGAATATCTTCCTGGGATTATCCTGGGGCTGACAGTGCATGAGGCAAGTCATGCCTACGTTGCACAGCTTTGCGGAGACACCACATCGAAAGAACAGGGAAGGGTTTCCCTGAATCCATTAAGGCATATCGACCTGCTGGGTTTCATTATGCTTATCGTTGCCGGCTTCGGCTGGGCGAAACCGGTGCAGTTCAATGAGCTGAACCTGAAGAACCCGAGGAAGGATGTTATCCGGATCTCACTTGCCGGCCCCGGTTCAAACGCCCTGCTTGCCATACTGCTCTCACTCACGTACACAGTTGTAATGCACTTCTTTCCCGGCTATCACAACCGGACCATGCTGACTGTGGACAACATATTCATGTATGCGATATACATTAACTGGGGGCTCTTCGTGTTCAACCTTATCCCGATCCCCCCGCTCGACGGTTCACATCTTCTGCTTACTTATTTCAGAAGGTTCCCCGCACTGTACGCGGGGTTTTACCGGTATGGCTCATATTTCTTCTTCGGCATCATCCTGGTGATGGTTGTAACAGGCATCAATCTTCTGCCCATCATGCCCGCGGTTCAGTTCCTTGGGAACGGGGTGCTTTCGTTGTTCGGGAGTATGTTTGGAGGATAGATTTGTGTTTCACGAAGAGCACGGAGAGGACACGGTGTAGCACGGAGCAAGCACTTTTTGATTTCATCTGCGGAATTCGTATCTTGGTGAAAATGCCCGGCGAATGGACGATCGTTTCCAGCAGCCCGATAAATACGAATCGGCGCGGATAAATATGGTCACCGTCCAGATTCTTGACCGTGGTATCTCCGACACTGCCGTACTCAGGGCCATGAGGAAGGTACCCAGGCACCTTTTTGTGCCTCCGGAATACCGGAAGGAGGCATATGATGATTATCCCCTTCCTATCGGNTACGGGCAGACAATCTCCCAGCCATACATTGTGGCATTCATGACAGCGGCCGCAATGCCGGCGCCGCAGAAAAAAGCGCTGGAAGTCGGGACCGGGTCAGGTTACCAGGCTGCAGTGCTGGCAGAAACCGTGAAGGAGGTTTACTCGGTGGAGATCGTACCCGAACTTGCTAAGGAATCGGCCGGAAGGCTTGCCGCAATGGGATACAAGAACGTGAAGGTAAGGTTTGGCGACGGTTATAAGGGCTGGCAGGAATATTCCCCGTTCGATATCATCATTGTGACTGCAGCCGCAGAGCAGGTGCCGCAGCCGCTGGTCGAGCAGCTTGCAGGGAATGGCAGGCTTATCATCCCTATCGGCGCGCCGCAGGAGGTCCAGGAGCTCATCCTGCTTGAAAAAATCAATGGGAAGATCGAAAAACAGCGTCTTACATTCGTGAGGTTCGTGCCTTTCAGAAGACTTTGAGCAATTTATTTATTCTTTGATATGGAGTACAATTATGCCTTGAAGATCAGGCAGGAATGGGGAGACAAGCCGTGTGACCACCCCAGGCTTGAGAAGGTATATTATGCCGGCGCGTTCCTGACAAACTATGCCTGCGTGCAATGCGGGGCCGAGTTCACAATCTATGAAAAGCTGGAGATGGATGAGGCCAGGAAGAATCCCTGAAGAGTATCATAGGGAATGATCCTGAAACTGTTGACAGAGTGGCGGAGAGAGTATTTCCCTCGCTGCAGCGTATCGCGCAGGCCGCTTTCTGATCGTTCATCCTGAATGTGAACGTAAGGCTGTTGCGGCCACTCCTGGTGCGGACCGACTCAAAGCTGTACCCGGTGGCTGGGAAGATAAGCGTGGCTGAGCCATTCATTATCCGTATGATTCCGTTATCGGACCCGTTTCCAGCATCGGGGCACCTGAAATTCCATTCCCCCCTAAGGTTGCCTGTTATGGTACCGGTTGAAGATGAGCCTCCTGCAAGCACCACTATGAATAAATATAAGCCGGTTATTGAAGCTTTCATGGCACTGTCATTAATGTTTAATAATTCCTCCCTTTTCCATTTCAAAAGAATGACCCTCTTCAGAACACCATACCCTTATTCTTTTCATAAAATATTCAAAACCTTCGATCTCTGCCTTCCGGTTTCTTTCCCACCTTTGTAACTTTATAGACTTTATAGACTTTATGAACTTTACAGACTTTACAGACTTTACAGACTTTACAGACTTCTAATCACCCCTATTCCACCTATTACTATCCCGATTATAAGACCGATAGCGATCTCCCTGAGTGCGGCTCCGAGCACCAGCCCGAAGACTAGTCCCGCTCCCATCGGAATGATATACTTCCTTTTCCTTTTTCTGCCATTTTCCTGCATTTCACTTTTTCCCATTGTTTTCCCTGGTTTATGTGCCCAACGATGAAAAGACGGGCTGACTGAGAATTTGCTGCATCGTGTCTTGTATGGTCCTGCAGGTCT
>JGI20215J15232_1000041_pt1 | contig 48540 bp, 45 predicted proteins | sample WetSurMetagenome_2_FD_15232 | JGI IMG/M metagenome (IMG submission 15232) | reverse complement strand
TTTCCTCCCGGGAAGGATTACCAGCTGCTTGATTATGGGATGATGGATGAGTTCTATCTTCTGAATAGGAAATATTAGGCGGGAGGCGGGAGGCGACAGGCAACAGGGGGCAGGCACGAGGCAGCAGGCGTCAGGGGGCAGGCACGAGGGGGCAGACACCTGAAGGAATAATATTAAATAAGAAACAGGGGATTAAAGCAATTTTTTCTTTCGGTGCCTGATCAGTNGTATTATCATTGCACTTATATCTTCACACTCCCGATCCGATTCGTTATATTTATCATCCTGAAGACAGCCTATTTCCTGGCTTATTGCGAGTTGCGTAATTAACTCCGCCGTAGAACCTCTTGCAATAAATAAATGTCGGATACTTTGACGGTCAGTCTCAAAGCCATCACCTTCAGCAATATTAGAAGGAATTGACACTGATGATCTTCTAATCTGATCTGACAACCCGAAATCATGTTTAAATAGGACAGATTCAGTTAGTTTATAAATATCAACAGCCAAGCTTTTTGATAATTGCCATACCTTTAACTCTTTAAAATTCCCATAATGCAGCATTTTAGATAGTTAGACAATATTCATTACCACATTATAAATTTATTAAATTCTCATAATACAAGATGAAATACTCCATTTTTAATGGAACCCGGATTTCTCTTCTATATAATTGAGCCTATTCCCCGGCACCTGACGCCTGTCGCCTGACACCTGTCGCCTGACACCTGACGCCTGACGCCCGCCCATCCCCTTTTTTCGAATATTTTACCAAAGCCCACCTAAATGATTAGGAATCACAATACAATTTTAGACTTATTTGCACAATTCAAATATTTTTCTACATTTGCCCTGCTTTGGTTAACAGTAACCTAAACTGACCAAAATAAGATAATGGGGAATCGAATGCTTATGGATCATGAACTTCTATTCCCGAGTTCTTAAACTTAAAACTTAATCTATGAGAAAGTTATTTACTTTGTTTTCCGTAATCCTGATTACTGGTAGTTTGTTTGCCGGGGGTCTAGTGACAAACAACAACCATAGTGCCCTGTTCACGCGTATGCAGAACCGCAATGCGTCGACAGCCATTGATGCCGTATTCTACAATCCGGCCGGACTTACCAAGCTTGGAAATGGTTTCTTCTTCTCCCTGAACAACCAGACCATCAGCCAGACACAGAAAATCATCAACAACTATACATTTCTGAGCGGAACTCCCAAGGAGTACGTGGGGAAAGTCAGCGCCCCCATATTCCCTGGCGTATATGCAGTATTCAAAACCGGAAAACTGGCATTATCAGCTGGCTTTAACCCTGTAGGCGGCGGAGGCGGTGCAAAATGGAGCAAAGGTCTTCCTTCATTCGAGATGCAGATCGCTGACCTTGTACCACTGCTTGCCAGCCAGGGTATCCCGACCGACAAGTACTCGGCAAAAATCAACTTTGAAGGGACCTCGGTTTATTTCGGCTACCAGGCTAATGCATCATATGAGATCAACAATATGCTGTCGGTTGCTGCCGGTGTAAGGGTTGTTTCTGCAAAGAATACCTATAAGGGTTCTATGACTGACATCAGTATCAATCCTGACTATCCTGCTTTCGGTGAAGCATATAATGGCAGCATGGTCCCTGCAAAAGATTTCTTCACATCGGGTGCAGGTGTTCTGGGCCAGCTTGCTGTAGGCGCTTCTGCATTTGCAACAGGCCTTCAGCCGATCATTACCGCAGGCTATGGCACGGTGCTGTTGAGCGACGGTACAAATGTAGGCCTGTCAACCCAGCAGATCGGCCAGATTCAGCAGATCCTCGGAGCAGCAGGTTTGACTCCTGCCCAGATTGGCGCCCAGACGATTGCCTCAACACAGGGTGTCCTGAGCGTCGCCGGTCCGACCTTCTCCGGGAAAGCAACCGCAATGACCGGGTATGCCGCTGCAACCCAGGATGTATTTGTTGATGCCCAGCAGACCGGTATCGGTTATACCCCGATCCTCAGCGTTAACTTCTCGCCTCTTGAAAACCTGAATATCGCCCTGAAATATGAATTCAAGACGAAGCTTGAACTCACCACAAAGGTAAAGGACAATAAAGGCGGCGGCGTTTTCGTCGACGGGACCAAAGTCACTGCTGACCTTCCGGCAATTATCTTCTTCGGGGTTGAATACAAACCGATCAAGAAGCTTACCCTTGCCGGTACATTCAATTACTATTTTGACAAGGACGTGGACTATGACGGCTCATCGTTGGCTGATATCAACATGATAGACAATAACTTCCTTGAGTACGGCCTTGGCGCAGAATATGCACTGACCGACAACCTGAGGGCAAGCGCGGGTTGGCTTGCAACCAATACCGGGGTCAACGACGCCTATCAGAGCGATATGGGCTACAGCACCAACACCAATTCGTTCGGTGCAGGATTCGGTTACAGGATCACTCCCCTGATCGACCTTAATATCGGCGGACAGTACACTGTGTACGCTTCCGATTCCAAGACTTTCAATCACTTCCTCGGTGAAAACCCGGTGCCTGTGACTGAAACTTACAAGAAGAGCACATGGCTTGTCGGTGTGGGACTTGATTTCTATTTCGGGAAAAAATAAAAACCTGATATCCATGGATAAAAAGGCTGGACCTTCCGGGGTTCAGCTTTTTTTTTGTGATTCGGATCATAGAAGTCAGTTTCACAGGGGCCACTCAGGTTCCTGTTAGTGAGACATTTACAAAGGGCACTTGGCTTGTCGGCGTTGTACTAGATCTCAATTTCGGTAAAAAGTAGATTAACCGATTTCATTATTCGGTAGACTGGGTAATAATTTTCCCAGCCTTTCCCATGTTTTTAACCACTGAGTTATGCTGAGTTAAAATGAGTTTCACTGAGTAGATCTACCTTAGTTTTTTAGCCATTACATAATAATACTCTTAATCCCATCTTTTAAAGAGACGACATTAAAGTTGATCAGAAGTCCGATCCTGCACTTTGATAGCTTCGGATATGTCATAAGTTGAGCGAAATGAACTGGATTCAAGGCATCAACTGACTTAATTTCAATAACAACTTTCCCATCTACCATTAAATCAATTCTGTAACCAAACTCAAGTGATTTTTCTTCATATACTAATGGCGTTGGCTTTTGCTTTACAACAATTAGTCCGGTTTTTTTCATTTCATAGGACAAACATTCTTCATAAGCCCACTCAAGTATTCCCGGGCCCAGTGCTGTATGGACTTTATAGGCGCACTTCAGTATTGAACCTGTCAGATCCTGATGTAAATAATTCATCTAATTTATTTTTAGCGAGACTATATAAAGATATTACTTCTAGCAATCTACAGCAACTGTTTATAAATCAAAAACTGTGTTACTCCTTTTAAACTAAACGTCACCCTGTGGTTAAAAGAATTTTTGAGTTTAGAATAATAATTAAAGCATTATTTTCTGAAATTAGTACTCGGAAACCTCTTAAAACCTGGCCTGATGAAATTCAAAAAAGTATTTGCTTTTTTTCTCATCCTCGTTCTTTTTTCAGAATGCATGACAAAAAACGAACAACCCGGATCATCAACAACTCCAATACCGGTCGTGATTTCAAATGTAGAGAAAGTCGAGACCTTAAGAGATATCTCGCTTAGCGGGAATATTGAAGGAAACAAGACCATAAAGCTGGGTTTTCTTGTCGCCGGCCGGATCGATTTCATCGCCGCCGATGAAGGTGAAAGGGTTTCCAGGGATAAGGTCATAGCGAGCCTCGAACCCACAAGCTACGCTATCGCAAGGGAACTGGCAGGCATCCAGGTTGACCAGGTGCAGGATGAATTTGACCGACTCAAATCGATGCATGACAATAAAAGCTTGAGTGAGAGTGACTTTGCCAAGATCTCGTTCGGCCTTCAGCAGGCAAAAGCCCAGCTTAAGCTCCACACAAAGAATCTTGCCGACACAAAGCTGTACTCCCCCATCGACGGGATCGTTCTAAAGAAACTTGCCGAGGTTGGAGAGATTACCGGATCCGGCATCCCGGTCCTTGTCGTATCAGATATCAGGAAAATAAAAGTAAGCGCATATATCCCCGAGACCGAACTTCATTCCGTTAAGATCGGACTGAAAGCCAGCGTTTCTGTTTCGTCCGTAGACAAGACATTTGAAGGGACCATTGCCGAGGTGGGATCGCTGGCCGATCCCTCGAGCAGATCCTTCCTGCTCAGGATAGTTGTTGACAACCCGGGAATGCTTCTGCGGCCCGGAATGATCGCGGATGTTGCCATCCCCGCCGGAAATGCCGAAAGTTTCCTCGGGATCGGCGCTGGTGCGGTTATGCATGATTTCAACAACCAGAGCTATGTTTTTGTGGCCGATTCTGTCAGGAAAAAGGCTTTCCGGAGAAATGTGACCACCGGAAGCCTCAGGAACGACATCATTGAAATAACCTCGGGGCTCAGCGAAGGCGAACCAGTGGTAACAGGGGGATACCAGAAGCTGGTGGATGGGTGCGGAATAATTATAAACAAGTGATCTGTCATGAACTTAGTAAAAGCCTCACTTAAGCACCGGCAGGTCACATTCTCCATACTGCTCCTGATGTTCGCATCTGGGGTCTGGTCGCTGCTGAATATGCCCCGGCGGGAAGATCCGAAAATCGTGATCCCGGGCGGCCTGGTCGTCGCTTATTTCCCGGGGGCAAACGCCATCCAGGTCGAAGAGCAGGTAACCAGGAAGCTTGAGGAATTCATCTTCCAGTTCGAGGAGGTGAACAAGGACAAAACTTATTCGGTCACTTCCGACGGCAGGGTCGAGCTCCACATATGGCTTCAGGACAAGGTAAGAAAGCCGGATATCTTCTGGAACAAGCTGCGGCACCAGTTGATGGTGATAAAGGCGCTCGATCTGCCCCCGGGGGTACAGGGTCCGTTCGTCAACTCTGATTTCGGCGACACTGAATCGATGATCATTGCGATCGGGGATAGCAGTGGCAACTTTACACTGATGAAGGAGTATGCCTTAAAGCTTGAGGACCAGCTGAGGCAAATTCCTGCCGTATCAAAGCTTAAGCTGACAGGGGAGCAGAAGGAACAGATCACCGTCGCCTTTAATTCTGCAAGCCTTTCGAAATATGACCTTAACTTGCAGCAGGTATTGAGGATCCTGCAAACACAGAACATAATCAGCGCCTCCGGCGAGATCAAGGCTCAGACTCTTGCTTTGCCCCTTCATGTTTCAGGTGCTTATACCGATTTAAATGACATCAGGGAACAGATCGTGGGTTCCTCAAAAAGCGGTGCCGTGATCAGGCTTGGGGAAATAGCATCCGTGACGAAAGGGTATGCCGAACCGGCAAGCAGGATCACGGTGAATGGCGAGAATGCAATCCTGCTTTCCATCCAGATGCATGAGGGGAGAAACATTGTAAAAATCGGCGGTGAGATCGACCGGAAGCTTGCTGAATTTGAGAAGAGGGTACCGGGTAATATGAAGGTTACAACACTTGTAAACCAGCCGCAGGTTGTCAAAACAAATGTTTCCGAATTCCTGAGGGAGTTCCTTCTGTCAATCGTGGCGGTGATCCTTGTGGTGTTCCTGCTTCTTCCTCTCAGGATTGCGGCAGTAGCGGCAGCAGCGATCCCGATGACTGTTTCGATCACGTTCGCACTGCTGCATGTATTTGGGCTGGAACTGAACCAGGTCACCCTTGCTTCCATGATTTCGGTCCTCGGGATAGTGGTCGATGATGCCATCATAATTGCCGATAACTATGTAGAGCTGCTTGACCGCGGCAACGACAAGTGGACCGCGGCCTGGCGGAGCGCTACCGACCTGGTGGTCCCGGTACTTACAGCAACAATAACAATCATCGCATCATTCCTGCCGCTTGTCATACTGACGGGCACTGTGGGTGAATTCATCAGGGGACTGCCCATCACCGTTACGATTGCCCTTACATCGTCGTTCATCGTAGCCATGGTGCTCACTCCCCTGCTGTGCAATATTTTCATAAGAACAGGGCTTCACACAAGAAATCCGGAAACCGGTAACCGGAGACCCTCATTTCTCAGCCTGCTCCAGAATGCCTATAATAAATCGATTGACTGGTGCCTCAGGCATAAAAGCCTTACAATTACGGCAAGCTTTGCCACCGTATTGCTTGCCGGTCTCTTATTCAGGTTCGGCATCAGGGAGAAGTTCTTTCCCGAAGCCGAAAGGAACCAGTTTACGGTCGAGCTTTGGATGCCAACCGGCACCAGGCTAGAAAAAACTGAAGAGGCTATCCTCAGGATCGAGAATTCAATAAAGCACGACAGCAGGGTGATATCGTACGCAACGTTCACCGGGACAAGCGCCCCAAGGTTCTACTATAATTATTCCCCGCAGATGCCTGAGAGCCACTTTGCCCAGATGCTGATAAATACCAGTGATCCGAAGGCCACAAAAACACTTTCGGACGAGCTCAGGGAGAAAGTGAATACACTTGTGCCTGAAGGCACCGGTTTTGTCAGGCTGATGATGCAGGGTCAGCCGATGAATGCCAAGGTAGAGGTCAGGATTGCCGGTGAGGACATAAATAAGCTTAAGGAGATCGGAAGCGAGGTAAGCGGTATATTGCGGAGCACACCCGGTAGTTACATGATACGGAACGATTTCAGGGAAGACAGCTACGGGATCCGGATCAGGCCCAAAGCTGAAGCGGCAAGGCTCGGCTTCACTACCCTGAGCATCTCACAGATGGTCTATACTTCATTCTCGGGATATTCCCCGTCATCATATTATGAGGAGGACAATCCGGTCGGAATAGTTCTGAGGCTAGCAGATAAGGAACGGCATGAGACCTCCGATCTCAGGGACCTCTATCTGCAGTCGCCGGTCACGGGCGCATCCGTTCCGCTTAGGCAGATTGCCGACCTGGTACCTGAATGGCAGCCAGGCAGGATAATTCACAGGAACGGGATGAGGACCCTTACGGTTCAAAGCGAAACCGGTAGGGGCACCCTGGCATCGGAGCTGCTCAAGGCTGTCAGTCCGGAAGTCGAAAGACTACCGCTGCCCCAAGGTTACAGGATCTTTTTCGGCGGGGAATACGCCAATCAGCATGAGACCTTCGGATACATGGTAATTGCCCTCATCCTGAGCCTGATAATCATATTTATCGTTTTGCTTTTCCAGTTCAGGGATCTTAAAGAAACCGGACTCGTCATGCTCACAATCCCACTAAGCCTTTTTGGCGCAATCGTCGGCCTGGTCATCACAGGGAATGATTTCGGTTTCACTGCATTCTGCGGACTTATCAGCCTCTCCGGGATAGAGGTAAGAAATGCGATCATTCTGATCGATCATACGAACGAGCTGATAAAGAAAGGAATGGACATCCCCACTGCTGCCTCCGAAGCGGGGAAGCGCCGTCTCAGGCCGATCTTCCTCACCGCAATGGCCGCTGCCATCGGAGTGCTCCCAATGATCCTGTCCGGATCACCCCTGTGGAGCCCTCTTGCAAGTGTGATCGCCTTCGGCGTTATCTGGTCGATGCTCATTTCCACCCTCTCGATACCGGTGCTTTACACCGTTACCATAAAACCCTCTGATAAAAAGGATATATCTCTAAACAGCTAACCCCATTCAAAGTGACATTACGTAAATTTCTTTCAGCAGCAATAATAATTCTCCTGGCATCCGGCACCCGGCTTCCGGCACAAACTGTTTCCCTTTCCCTCGGGAATGCTGTTGATATGGCCCTGCAGAATAATCACCTCCTGAATGTAAGACGGTACCAGGTAGAAGAGAAAAAGCAAAAAGTAAATGAAGACAGGGCCAAATTCCTGCCAATTGTGATCCTGGGAGCTTCTTACCAGTACAACTCCAGCCTTCCGGGCCTTACCCTGACAAGGGGCCAGTTCGGCGAACTTCCGCTGGGGACCCTGAAGATCCCCCTGCCGGCAACCGATGAGTTTATAAGTATGGGTAACCATGATATATACAATGCAGGTGCAACGCTTTATCAGCCCGTTTCCCAGCTGGGAAAGATAAATGCGGGCATAAAAGTCTCCACGATGGACTTGCAGATATCCAAAATTGAAGAGACAAAAGCAGGACGCCAGATCAGGCAGGCGGTTGAAAAATTATTCTACGGGCTTCTTATAACTCAAAAACAGATTGAAGAAGCAGATATCAAAACGACCCTTTCCAGGGCAAAATTGAATGACGCCGAGAGTGCCCTGGCAGCTGGGAAGACTGTCGAGGCAAGCAGGTACGGCCTTGCTGCCGCGGTTGCGGATGAGGAACAGAACCTCCTGAGGCTGAAAATACAGTACGACGATTATTCTGCTGACCTGAAGCAGCTTACGGGACTCGATCCTGATCAGGAAATATCACCTGAGCCATTGACAGAGGATGAAGAAATCGTTCCTGCATCCCCGGCGGATACCTCGTTGAGTCTTGCTGCCGGCAGGAACAGTGATTTGAAGATCGCTTTCCTGACAACTCAAAAAGCCGGTTACTCAATCAGGGCCAGCAAATTCAGTTACCTTCCTGACATCGGGATTATGGGCGGATATGCATACCAGAAAGGAACCATAATCTACCCGAAAAACAATGCCTTTATCGGAGCTTCACTAAAGTGGAACCTTCAGGATATGCTGTTTAACCGCACAATACAGCTCCAAAGGAGCTTCGCCAAAAAACAGGCCGATGAAAGCCTTGCCAATACCAGGGAGCAGGTGTCGAGGGATATAATGAAAGCCTTGCGGAAACTAAGACAATCAGAAGAGCTGATAAATGTGGCATCAAAAGCGGTGAGCTACAGGAAGGAAGATTTCCGGATCCAGACCGACAGGCACAATTCGGGGTTGAGCCTGGAGGCTGACCTCCTGGGTGCAAAGGCAGCGCTGGCAAAAGCGGAAGCCGATTACCTTTCTGCCCGCATGAACTACAGGATTGCCCGCTCAGATCTGGAGATCCTGACCGGCAATTACTAATATTTTATCCCCTGGTCGTTCAGATATTTCACATACTGGGAAAGGCGGGGAGCTCCCGATGAAAGGAGTTTCCTGTACCAAGCCTTTGTTGCCGGTTCGTCGCCCGACTCCCTCGAAAGAGTAATTATATTGAGATAAAGCATTCCCTCGGATCCCAGATTCTCCTTATCGGTTTTATCAAGGATAGCCTTGAAATATTTTATCGCATCGGCAGGCTTTGCTTTTGACGAGGCGGAATAAGCGTTGTCGATCTCACGATTGAGAGTGCTGTCGAGGGTGATGCCGCTGACGGAAAAACAGTTGTTGCTGCAATCCTCGATGAGATCGATCCATTTCGTTCCCGGTCTGAGCGGCGGAAACTCGAGCATGAAATCCAGCTTCTCCCCTATCGTTTTGAACTCGTAAACATCGGGGCATGCCGGAATGCCGAGGGATGAAGTCATCCGGCTCCTCTTCCCGTCAGGATAGATGATGTATATGTTCCTGTCGGCACAGAACTTCCCTCCTGCTATCCGGTTCTCAATGGTCATGTAAAAGACCGTTTTCTGATCATCGGTCACGATCCGGCTGACTGAGAGGGTTTCGTGGCTCTTCAGCCCGTAGTTGGGCTGGAGGACGGCCTGGGCCAAAGATTCATGACCAATTAATATGAGGATTACCGAGCAGGCTGCTATTTTCCTAATCATCCCTCTAATTTTTTTATTTCGCAAGGTATGAAAAATGTTGCAGTTAAGCTCCAAATCCATTTACCGCTCCGTCCTTTCTGTGAAAGTTCTTCTTAACCAAACTGTAACAATTAAGTAATACAAATCACAGTGAATGAAAATTCAGAGTAATTATCTTTGCAACAATTCTTTATATTGTCAGGTTAATAACAGGAAAGCTATGAAGACCAGGAGGGAAGAAGTTATCGAGGATATCATTGCCAGCTTCGGTGAGATGGCAGGGCTCGTTCTTCAGCAACTCACACATCTCGAGAAGTTTATGACAGGCTGTGATGAGAAGGAAGCGGCTGATCTTCTTGATGTGATCAGGGAAAATGAGAAAAAAATCGACAAGTTTGAAGTGACCATTAGTGACAAATTCATAAATTCGATAGTATTGTACCAGCCTGTGGCATCCGATATCAGAAAGCTGGTTTCGGTTTACAGGATAACCATAAACCTGGAGAGGATCGGTGACCAGGTACTAAATATTATCAATTCCTTTGTTTCAATAAAGGAGAGCAGTGAATACAGGGCGATGTCGGATGTCATCATGAACATGCTGATCTCAGGAAAAAGCATGGTTGAAAAATCTTTGCTGTCGTTCAAAAACGATGATGCCGATTATGCCGTATGGACTATCAAGAATGACGAGGTGGTGGATGAAATGAACCGCAAGCTTCTCATTAACAGCATTTCAAAAGCCAGGGTGAGCAGCAGGACAAGGGAGATGCTCCTGAGTTACGTCAATCTTAAGAACATCATCACCAATATTGAACGGATTGCGGACCATGCGACAAATATTGCAGAGGCATCAATTTACTCCATGAAGGGAAAGGATATTAGGCACAGCCCCGGAGACGCCGGAGATACATTTGATCAATAAAGAGGTTCACGGATGGATTTTAAAGGGAAGAAAATACTAATTGTTGACGACGAAGAGGACTTGTGCGAAATCCTTCAGTACAACCTCGATAACGAAGGATTTGATACTGACGTTGCACATTCGGCCGAAGAAGCCCTGAAAAAGCCACTGTCTGATTTCGATCTTCTGCTGCTGGACGTGATGATGGGCCAGATGTCGGGATTCAAGCTGGCAGACAAACTGAGGAAAGAGCTCAATAATAATGTTCCTGTGATTTTCCTTACAGCAAAAGACACTGAGAACGACCTTCTTACAGGCTTCAGCCTGGGAGCCGACGACTACATTTCAAAGCCATTTTCCATCAATGAGCTGACTGCAAGGGTAAAGGCAGTACTGAAGAGGTCACAGCCACAGGGAAAAAGAGGAAGGAACATCCTGAAGTCGGGTGATATAGAGCTCGATAAAGAGCTGAAGAGGCTGATAATTAACGGGAACCTCGTCGATCTGACCAGGAAGGAATTTGAGATACTGACTCTTCTTATCGGAAACCAGGGAAAGGTCTATGCAAGGGAAGAGATCCTAAACATTGTCTGGCCCAGCGATGTGATTGTCACGACCAGGACGGTCGATGTCAATATTGCCAGGATCAGGACAAAGCTTGGGGAATACGGAAAATACCTGAAGAACAAAACTGGTTTTGGCTATTTTTTCGAATACTGAAAATCTTCCTTTTATGCTAAACGGCCGGCACAAATTCAGAAATCTCCTGTTCCTGTACTATTCGACAGTTTTTATTTTGTTTACCGGCCTGATCCTGGCATACCAGTACTCGCGCGAAAAAGAGTTCAGGACCGCGACGCTGAATGATGAGCTGTTCAACGTGACATCCATCGTGAACAATTACATCAAGGTAAATTCCTTCGACAGGGACAACGCTTACGGCAAAACGGATTCACTGGTAAGGCTGTTCCCGGAGAAGAACCTCAGGGTGACGATTGTCAGTCCGTCCGGTACCGTGTTGTATGACAGTTTCGTTCACGCCTGGCAAACACTTGAAAACCATCTTAAAAGACCTGAGATCTCCGAGTCGCTGTTTGCTGATTTCGGCACCGCAATCCGCAAATCGGGTTCGACAGGCAAAAGCTACTACTATTACTCAAAATACTACGGATCATATTATATAAGAGCTGCGGTAGTTTATGATATCAATGTTGCAAATTTCCTGCAGGCAAGGAAATACTTTTTCTTCGTTATCATTTTGGCATTCATTGTGATATGGTCAGTCCTCCTGGTTGTTACAAACAGGTTTTCGGAGTCCGTGACCAGGCTTAAGGATTTTGCCGTAAAGGTAGGGAACAATGAACCGTTTGACTTTAACCAGAAATTTCCAAGGAATGAGCTGGGGATCATCGGTGAAGAGATACTGAGCATTTACAACAACCTCCTCAGAACAAAGAACGATCTTGCAAGGGAAAAAGAAAAGCTGTTCAGCCACCTGAATGCGCTCAATGAAGGGATTGCCTTCTTTTCACAGGACAGGACCAACCTGCTCTCGAACAATAATTTCATTCATTTCATGAACCTGATCTCAGGCCGGCTGTCAATCACGACCGAAGGTTTTTTCGAGATAGATGAATTCAGGAAGGTAGGCGAATTCATGGATCAGAACCTGGCTACCTTTCCGGATTCCTCTCAATTGCCAAAAACCGAATACAAGATCAGCAGGAACGGCAAGTTCTTCCGCATACTTTGTGTTGCATTCCATGACAGGAACTTCGAAGTGATCATAAGCGATATCACAGAGACTGAGCAAAACAGGATAATCAAGCAGGAGATGACATCGAATATTGCCCATGAGCTGAAAACGCCGGTGTCGTCGGTCAAAGGCTACCTTGAGACCCTGCTGGTGGACTCTTCGATGGATCCTGAAAAAAGGAGGTACTTCCTCGAAAAAGCTCTGGCCCAGAGTGAAAGGCTGACAGCCCTTATAAATGACATCTCCGTCCTGAACAAGATTGAAGAGGCGTCAGGCATCTTTAAGGTTGAAAAGGTGAATATTGAAGAGATAGTCAATGAAGTCTCCAACAACTTCAAATCGGCCATCGATGCAAGGAACATGAGGATTGTTACCGAGAACATCGCTAATGTGAATGTTACCGGGGACAGGTCGCTCATCCTCTCGATTTTCCAGAACCTGCTTGAGAACTCAGTGAGCTATGCCGGCGAGAATACAACGATACGGATTGCTTTGTATAACGAGGATGAAGGGTTCTGCCATTTCCTCTTTTCAGACGACGGCGCCGGGGCATCAGAGGAGCATCTTCCAAGGTTATTTGAAAGGTTTTACAGGGTTGATCCGGGAAGATCGAGAAAGAGCGGGGGAACCGGCCTCGGGCTGGCGATAGTCAAGAATGCTGTGCTTCTGCACAAGGGTGAGATCTCCGTCAGAGCCAGGACCGGTGGCGGCCTGGAGTTCCTTTTTTCCCTCCCAAAATAAACGAAAAATCCTAGCCGAACCGGCCGGAGATGTAGTCTTCAGTCTGTTTCCGGGCAGGGTTTGAGAACATTATCCCGGTTGTGTTCATCTCGATAAGCTCGCCAAGATAGAAGAATGCGGTAAAATCGCTTGTACGTGCTGCCTGCTGCATATTATGCGTAACGATGATAATTGTGTACTCCTGTTTCAGTTCATGGATCAGTTCCTCGATCTTTGAGGTAGAGATCGGGTCCAGGGCGCTGGCCGGTTCATCCATCAGGATTATCTCAGGATTAACGGCGAGCGTCCTTGCAATGCAGAGTCTTTGCTGCTGGCCGCCTGAAAGGCTGAGCGCCGAGTTATAAAGACGGTTCTTCACCTCATCCCAAATTGCAGCCTGCTTCAGCGAATACTCCACGATCTCATCCAGCTGGCTTTTTTTCCTGATCCCGTTTATCCTCGGCCCGAATGCGATATTGTCGTATACCGACTTTGCAAATGGATTCGATTTCTGAAAAATCATCCCGACATTCTTCCTCAGGTTCACAACGTCAATGTTCTTTTCATAGATATTTATTCCGTCGATCAGAACCTCTCCTTCGATCCTCACATGGTCGATGAGATCGTTCATCCTGTTAAGAGTCCTGAGGAATGTCGATTTGCCGCATCCCGACGGTCCTATAAATGCAGTGACCCTCTTTTCCGGAATATCCATGGAGATATTTTTCAGCGCCTGGTTATTCCCGTAGAAAAGTGACAGATCTTTTACCGTTACCTTACTTCCTTCCATTAAAAACTATTTTGCCTTGTTCCTTATTCTGTACCTCAATGTCACAGCCACTGCGTTTAGTGAAAATGTCAATATCAATAGCACAAGAGTCGTTGCAAACTGGATCGGCTGGGTTTCATCCACATTTGCCGACTGTGTCGACATGATATAAATATGATACCCGAGCGACATGAACTGGTCACTGAGGGAATGAGGGATATGTGAGAGATAATATGCTGCTCCCGTAAAAAGTATCGGTGCGACTTCCCCGGCTCCCCTGCTGATAGCAAGTATTGTCCCTGTCAGTATCCCCGTCCCGGAACCCGGGATAACCACTTTCAGGATTGTCTGCCATTTTGTGGCCCCGAGGGCAAGACTGGCTTCCCTCATCTCCCTGGGGATCGTGCGGATCGCCTCTTCAACCGAAACGATGACGACCGGCAGGGTAAGCAGGGCCATGGTAAGGCTTGCCCATAGGATATTCGGCTGCCCCCATTTCAGCTCCCCGCCCCGGAATAATGCATCCATATCCTTGCCGACGAAGCCGATGAAGAAACCTAGTCCGAAAAGCCCGAAAATGATCGAAGGGACAACTGCCAGGGTTTTGACTGCAAACCTGATCGTCCTGGCAAATACCGAGCGTTCATTGGCGTACTCGGCAAGATAAACCGCTGTTATCACCCCGAAAGGAACAGCGGCCATTGTCATTATCAGTGTCATCAGCGCCGTTCCGATTATTGCGGGGAATATCCCTCCCTTTGTCATCCCGTCACGCGGATATTCCGAAATGAACCGCCAGTTCAGCTCGCTCCATCCGCCCTTAACAATAATGAACAGCATGAGTAAGATGACAAGGATAATGATCAGGACCGAGATTCCCGTCAATCCCTCAATCAGCTTATCTTTCAGGTTCCTGTTCATAATCCATTGTTAATTATTTCACAATAAGGTCATTCCGGAAATCACTTCCTTGACTGGTACTTTCTGACCACAAGATTTTTTATATAGAATTCACTCACGGCGTTCAGCAGGAATGTGAAAATAAAAAGCAGGGAACCTATGAGGAACAAAACCCCGTAATGAGTGCCACCGAAAACGACTTCCGCCATTTCAGCACCAATGGTTGCTGAGAGGGTCCGTACCGATTCAAACGGATTCAGAGAGGTCAGGGCGGCGTTCCCGGTAGCCATAAGGGCGATCATGGTCTCGCCGAAGATTCGGCCGAGGCCAAGGATCACTGCGGCAAAGACTCCCGGGACAGCAGCCGGAAGAACGACATGAAAGGCAGTCTGGCGCTTGCTTGCCCCCAGGCCCAGGCTGGCTTCGGAATAAGTTTTGGGAACCGCCGTCAGCGCATCCTCGGTGAGAGTATAGATGACAGGCAGTGCGGCAAGCCCCATGGCAATCCCCCCTACGAATGCATTCAGCCTGCTTGCATAGCCGAACAGGTTCTGAAGAATCGAAGCCAGAACCATCAGCGCAAAGAAACCTATCACCACCGAAGGGAAGCCTGCAAGAAGCTCGACCAGGGGCTTTATGAATTCCCTAACACCTGGCCTGGCAAACATTGAAGTATAGATTGCTGCAAGGATGGCGACCGGCGCTGCGAAAAGCAGTGCGATCACCGTCACTTTAAGGGTTCCGAGGAATAATGGGATCAATCCGTACCGTGGTTCGTCGGAGACTGGCATCCACTCCCTGGATAACAGAGTGGATGAGGGCTTTATCCCGGGAGTTGCAGGATCGGGAGCTGAAGCTTCCTGATGATTGGGCGCTTCTGCCACCGGCTGGTCAGGCACGGCACCGTAAACTTCGGGTACCAGCGACTGGTCGACAACCTTTTTTACTGCATCCATCCTGAAAACCGGTGAAGCTTCGCGGAAAACGAAAATGAAAATGAGAGCCACGAGGGCTATCGACATGAATGCTATAAACTTTATGAATTTTTCTGCAAACCAGTCTGAAAACCTGAACCGTTTCCTTGAAAATGAAGCAGGCCTGCCCATCATACTGCCGGCGCCTGTTCCTGCACTGATCATTTCCTTCATCTGTCTACTCTCGTTTTTTAAATCATCCGACCTGTCAGGATCTTTCTGGCAGGCCGGATGTTGACATTACCAATTATCTGAAACCTAACCTATCTGACAGGAAAGTATCCTACCTGTGTCACAATGTTCTGGCCTTCCGGACCAAGGATCCAGTCGACGTACTTTTTGGTTTCACCTGACGGCCTGGTCCTCAGGTACATGTAAAGGTACCGGGTGATCGGGTATTCATTTTTTGCAATAGTCTCCGGAGTTGGAGCATATGCCTTGCTTCCTGCATCCTTCTTAACCAATGCATGCTTTACTCCCACAGCGTACGCCGCTCCGCCGTAACCGATGCCATTAACATCTTTCTTCACTGCATTCACTACCGCAGCAGTACCGGGCAGACTCTGCACACTTGCGGCATAATCAGCCTTCACCACTTCATCACGGAGATATGCGTAAGTTCCTGAGCTGTTTTCACGTCCATAGAGTCTTATGTCAGCATCATCGCCACCGACTTCCTTCCAGTTCCGTATCTTGCCGGTATAAATATCGCTTAACTGCTTTAGCGTAAGCTCATTTACCTTATTTGCCTCATTCAGGAAAATGGTAACGCCGTCTTTTGCACACGGGATCTCCACTCCAAGTGTATTGTAACGTGCCTTTAGCTTTTCAATTTCCGAAGGCTTCATCGGACGGCTGGCATCACAAATATCTGTTGTCCCGTTTATAAGTGCTGTGATTCCGACTCCCGACCCTCCTCCGGTTACCTGGATCACAGTTGATTTGTTGGTCTTCATGTAAAGCTCCGCCCATTTCTGAGCGAGGATCACCATCGTATCCGATCCTTTTACAGTTATTTTGGTCTCCTGGGTAAATGATGAGCCAGCCAGCAGGATCGCAATCATCAGGATTGCCACGTAATACTTGTTCTTTTTCATAATCTTTCTTTATTAATTTTTTAAATAGCTGTTTCATTAAAATTTTGCCTGGATCCTGACGCCGACCGTATTGTCTTTCAGCTGCACACCCGGTGTTCCTGCAACATCTGTTATCGTTGAATTCTTTTCATTCCGGGGCATTTCATAATTGAGCGAGATCCTGATGTAGTCGTTCAGGTAGTATTGCCAGGCAAGTGTCCAGGTTGCGTACGAGACATCGCTCTTTGCAGCGTCACCGGACAATTTCGTGTTCGGATCATAATAGTCGTATCTGGCAACGAACTGGTTCCTGTTGCCTATATTCTTGACAAGGTAGATGTAGTATCCACGGAAATTCCTGGTCTTGTTCGGATCACTCTTCAGGGCGGTGGCGCTTGTGGAGGAGTTAATTCCTGAAATATATTCCGTCTTTATCGCCATGCCCCCGAGAACGTCGGCAAACAATCGGGCCTCAGCCCCGAACCATCTTTTATTCAGGTAGTCACCGACGGTAATGCTGTCGAGGACCCCTTCACTGTCACTTACATATTTATTTGATTTTGCCCTGGTTCCTCCGAAATAACCGTTGACGCCAAGGTCAAGGCCGATCCCGGCTGAGGGTATTTTAGCCATATAGACGAACCTGGCCATTATATCCTTCCTGCTGTCAGCATCTTTTGCCTGGGAGCCTGTGAAATTCCCGTTCATTGCCATAAGCTGGAACAATACGGGTGTCGATGTGCCTGAATACTCTATCTTTGCGCCGATCTCCCTTTCGCCCGGGTATATTGCCCGGATCACTCTAGAACGTTCCAGCACTTCCCTCTGGCCTGACGAGAATTCAACCTCGTAATCCGGCCTGTTGAACTGTCCTGCCCACAGTGCCCATCCGGACAGCCGCGGCAAATTCACAACCGCATACGCATCTTTTAGTGATAGGTTCCCGGTGCTGAAATCGGGCTGCAGGACAAATTTAACACCATCGGCAGGCTCATAAGTGAATTTTACCCTGGCCCTCCTGATATAAAATGTATTTGTCGGTTCATTTTTCTTTACGAGGTCTGCCTGATAATATTCCCACTGGGTCTGGACATACCCGGATATCTTGATCTTATTAAGTTTGGCAAGGTCAGCTTCATTTACCAGAACTCTCTCGTCCAATGCATTAAGCTTTCCCTCGTGAGCTTCCAATACTTCTTTGACAGTGTCATTAACAGCTGCCTGAGAGTAACCGTTCAGGACTAGTATACTCAATAACAGGATTGCAAAGATTTTTTTCATGATTTAAGGTTTCGGATATGATTAAGATTTTTCATGGTACAAAAATCTGCAATGATTGTTACATCATGGTTTCAATCAGATTAAGTGATTGTTTCAAACCTGTTACGGGTGTTGCCGGCCGGTGGTCAGGAAGAGTCCGGAGCTAATGCCCGGATGGTCAGATGACATTTGATTGTCCCTGCCTTTCCGGATATCAAACAGGATTGATTATGTTGATCAGGTAATAAAGTGAAGCTCCGACAATTGCAGACACGGGGATCGTGAGAATCCATGCCCAGAATATCCTTTGAGTGACTCCCCACTTGACTGCAGAGAGCCTTTTTGTTGCTCCGACCCCTATAATTGAGCCGGTGATAGTATGGGTTGTGCTCACTGGGATGCCGAAATGAGTCGCACCGAAAAGGGTCAGCGCCCCGGCAGTCTCGGCACAGAATCCTTCAAAGGGTTTGAGCTTTGTTATCTTCTGGCCCATTGTCTTCACGATCCGCCAGCCGCCGAAAAGTGTCCCGAGTGCTATGGCAGCGTTGCACGACAATACTATCCAGAGGTCTATAGAGGAATCCTTTGCCACCTGGTTGGTTGCAATAAGCGCAACCCAGATAATACCCATCGATTTCTGTGCGTCATTTCCACCATGCCCGAGGCTGAATGCTGATGCCGAGAGAAGCTGGAGCCTCCGGAAATGCTTGTCCACTCTGTGCGGGGTCTCTCTTTTAACAATATGCAAAACTGCAATCGATATTACAAACGATATTACCATACCCAGGAACGGGGCAACAACGATAAAGACAACTATCTTCATAACCCCGGAATAGATCACCGACCCGAACCCGTTGCCTGCAATTGCTGCTCCCACAAGGCCTCCCACAAGAGTATGCGATGAGCTCGACGGAAGCCCCCACCACCAGGTAATAAGGTTCCAGAATATGGCTGCCAGGACCGCCGCAAATATGAGGTTAAGGGTCACTATATCCGCATGGATAACGCCCTTCCCGATCGTTGTGGCGACCTTCAGGGGGAAAATCAGGAATGCCAGGAAATTAAAAATGGCTGCCATGGTTACTGCAGCCAGCGGGGAAAGGACTTTCGTTGAGACTACTGTGGCAATTGAATTGGCTGAATCGTGAAATCCGTTTATGAAATCGAATAAGAGCACCAGGCTCACTATGATATAAAGAAAAGTCATATTGAATCTGTTGGGAAAGATTGAGTGTTCAGGGTATCTATGATCATTGTTTTGTTATCTTTAAATTACCTTAAAGATCCGCGAGGTTTCATGCTGCGAAGGTAAGGAGTGATGCGTTCCCGGAAGGATCTTTGGTATTAAGTTTTTGTTACAATTTTGTTTAATGAAATGTAATTCCCGGTAAATGCTATGAAGGATAAATGGCTTAAATGGGCAACTGAGCTTCAGTCAATCGCACAGGCTGGCCTTATGTTTTCGGAGAACCGTTATGATCTCGACAGGTACCAGCAGCTCAGGGATCTTTCCGTTGAGATAATGAATGAGTATACAGATGCCGGTATAGGTAAGGTCAGGGAACTTTTTGCCTCGGAAACAGGCTACCAGACTCCAAAGGTCGACATCAGGGCATCAGTGTTCAGAGATGAAAGGATCCTGATGGTAAGGGAGAAGATCGATGGAGCATGGTCATTGCCAGGGGGATGGGCGGATGTGAACACATCACCCGGGGAGGCGGCCGTGAAGGAATGCATGGAAGAAGCCGGGGCCAGGGTAAAGCCCGGAAGGATCATTGCCGTTCAGCTGGCCAACAGGCATTGTGACACTCCGTACCTTTATTCCATTTACAAGATCTTCGTAGAGTGTGAACTGATCGAAAGCCGGTTCGTCGAGAACACTGAAACGCTTGAGGCGGGATTCTTCACACTCGATTCGCTGCCGGCGCTTTCCAGGGAAAGAAATACAAGGAGCCAGATCGAAATGTGCTTTGAAGCAAGGAAGAAAAAGAGCTTCGAAACGGTATTTGACTAGAAAATCCGGTTACACAGAGATCACGGAGGAAACCCCCAAGCCCCTGAAGGGGGTTTCTTTAAGGTCCCCCCACTTCAGGGGGGATTAGGGGGGTATTCCCTCAGTGTAAGTTCCTGAAATTCAATTCACCACTACCAGGTACCTGTCCCCTTTTGGCAATACACTCCCGATAATCGCCGCAGAAGTCAGCCCGGCTGAATGCAGCTGCCGGAGGACTTCTTCCTGAATATTTCCCGGGACGCTCATCAGGAGCCCGCCTGAAGTCTGGGCATCCATGGCGATCATCTTCAGGTTATAGTCAAGGCCGTCCGCGAAAGCCGAATCATTTTCAACAAAGCCGAGGTTGCGGAATGAGGCCCCGGGAATACAGCCTTCATCTGCAATCCGGTATGTATCCCCGATCAGAGGCACGCTGCTCATTTTCAAGGAGATTGTGACCTCACTTGCCCTCGCCATTTTCAGAGCATGCCCGGCCAGCCCGTAACCGGTAATGTCCGTGGCTCCGCGAATGTCAAACTTCCTCATTATATCGGCGCCGGTACGGTTTAGCAGTTTCATCGATCCCAGGGCCCCGGCAAGATCGGGGGCTGATGCCAGGTTTAGCCTGTGTCCTGCCAGTATGACACCAGTCCCGAGCGGTTTTGTGAGTATAACGGAGTCCCCGGCCAATGCCCCCTTGTTTGTGACAATCCTCTGCGGATGGACAAAGCCTGTTACAGCAAGCCCGTACTTTGGCGTAAAATCATCAATGGTGTGACCCCCTATAATGCTGATCCCCGCCTCTGAAGCCTTGTCGGAGCCTCCCTTAAGGATCTGGTAGTAATCGTCCATCGAGAGCCTTGAGGAAGGGAACATCATGATATTCAATGCCACGACCGGCGTTCCGCCCATGGCATAAACATCGCTTATCGAGTTGGCGGCGGCAATTTGCCCGAATTCGTACGGGTCGCTGCAAACAGGCGGGAAGAAATCGGTGGTCAGAACAAGGGCCAGCTCATCGTTTATCTTGTAAACCCCTGCATCGTCGTGACTATCAATATCCACCAGGATATTGGGATCGGCCGACAACGGCAGCTTTTTTAGTATCTCCTGGAGCAGTACCGGGGATATTTTTGAAGAACACCCGCCATTTTCAGCCAATTGAAGGAGATCCGTCTTCATGAAAATATCAGTTCAGGGTCTTATTACTTTTGATGCCGATTCCATTTCCCCGGCAATTTCAAACATATTGCTGAGAGTGCCGACCTTTATCTTTTCGCCCAGGGAATAGTGATTGACGCATGTTGCGCAGAGCAGCATCACTACGCCCATCATTTCGAGCTCCCTGAGGTGATCCACGACCGGGGAACCGGTGCTGCCGAGAAAGACTCCCCTGTTGTAAAATACCATTTTCCTCGGAAGGGTATCAAGATCCTTGACGGCCTTGATGAAGTTCTCGATCAGGAGTTTTCCAAGCTCTTCATCCCCTTGTCCCATCGTGTCGGATGTGAAGGCAATTATGAAATCACCCTTTTTGAAATGCGGAATGGCGGCCTCGGAAGGGATAGCGTATTCACGGTTATGTTCCGCGCCTGCCCTGCCAGTCTCTATTGTCCAGCTGCCATCCGATACTTGCGAAGAAAAAGCCGCACCGGTATCCTTAAGGAACCGTGAAACATTCTCGAATGAGGTCCTGTTATCGAGGATGATCCGGACAAGCTCATTTTCGTCCGCTTCCCTGATCGCTTTTTTTGTGGCGATCAGTGGTGCGGGGCATTTCATTCCCGTGGTATCGACAATTTTCATTAAAATGGATATACGATCTGCAAAAATAAGAAAGAATTCAGGGAAATAAAGAATGTTTCACAGAGAACACGGACCTGCCTGACGGTAGGCAGGGGAGACACGTAGGAGGCAGAGAGTTAAGATTTGCTTTTTTACAGGGAAATATTCTTTTTAAAAGTAATTTTGACATTCAATTTTATCAAAATGAAAAAGTTGATTCTCTATTTGTTTATCTTTTTATTTTCCGGTTGTCATGCAACCATGAGTGCACAGAATGTTACAAGTCCAAAAACTGCTGCGGGGTCGTGGCTGGGCAGGCTTGAGGTGAGCGGGGTCACGCTGAGGATAGTCTTTAACCTGTCGCTTACAGCGAATGATTCGCTGGAAGTTACCCTGGACAGTCCCGACCAGGGTGCGAAAGGGATAAAAATTGGCCCTGTGACAATTGACGGGAACAGTATCAGGATCTCAGCCGCCAGGCTGAAAGGTAAATACAACGGGACATTCAGGAATGATACTCTCATCGAGGGAAAATGGACCCAGGCCGGCATGACATATCCCCTCGACCTCGGGAAGATGAAAACCGCCTTCGTCCTTAACAGGCCGCAAGAGCCCAAACCCCCGTATCCGTATTCTGTTGAGGATGTGGTATTCCGAAACGAAAAGGCGGGCATAAACCTGGGAGGAACTCTCACAATCCCTGCCGGAAACGGGCCTTTCAAGGCTGTGATACTTATCACGGGATCTGGAGCCCAGAACCGGAATGAGGAGCTGATGGGACATAAACCGTTCCTTGTCATCGCCGATTACCTGACACGAAACGGAATTGCCGTGTTCCGGTTTGACGACAGGGGCGTTGGAAAATCCGAAGCCGGTCCGGCAGGCTCCACATCGGCTGATTTCGCAACGGATGCGGAGGCAGCACTCAATTTTCTTAAGAAGGATCCGAGAATAAATCCGTCAATGATCGGCCTCGCCGGGCACAGCGAAGGCGGCTTTATAGCCCCCATCCTTGCTTCCCGTGACCCTGACGTGGCATTTATCGTTTCACTCGCCGGAACAGGGGTCAGCGGGGAACAGATCATCCTGAAGCAGGCATATGATATCAGCAAGGCATCGGGCACTAATGAAAAGGAGCTTAAATCATCCTACGCCTTAAGCAAGAAGCTTTACGGCATTATCAGGAAAGAACCCGATAATGCAAAAGCTGTCTCTCAGATGCTCGCCGAAGTAAAAAAATCACTCGCCAGAGAAAAGAAGTCCGGCGAAGAAACAAAGAAGCTGACCGATCAGTTCCTTGCCGGCACTGCGACGATCACCAGCCCATGGTTCAGATACTTCCTGTTCACCGATCCTGCTACCTTCTGGAAAAAGGTCAAATGTCCTGTCCTTGCTCTCAACGGCGAGAAGGATCTCCAGGTTGATGCGGATATCAATCTTCCTGCAATCGAAAAAGCCCTCAAAAAGGGCGGGAATGAGAGGATCAAAACAGTGAGGCTGGCAGGATTGAATCATCTGTTCCAGCACTGCAAAACCGGGCTTCCGGCAGAATATGGTGAGATCGAGGAGACTATTTCGCCCGAGATCCTCAGGATCATGTCGGATTGGATCCTCTCCCTCTGAGTTCGCGTTCGAGCCTCTTGATCACTATCTTCCCTTTTGCAATGATCCCGGCCGATCCTTCTCCCCTGAGCAGATTGACAGTATCGGTAAACTCACGGGTAAGTTCGGGATAGATCAGTACAAGCTTGTAGAGTATTTCCATTGAGTAAGCTTTCACTGCAATGGCAGAATATCCCGAGCGAAGAGCCCTGAAGCAATGATCGGTAAGCATTCCCTGGTGCCTGGTGCCCAGGAGTGTAAGGTCGGCAAGCGAAGCCACTCTCAGGAATGAACGTTCCACACTTTCATTTTCAACCCTGCCGAGTGAATCCACAAGACTGGCCAGGAACGGGACAATTACTTCGGGGTACTTGTCGCATGTCTTCGACAATGCCCAGGCAGCATGGAACGAAAGCTTTTTGTCCCCGGAAAATGAATATTCAATGATCTTCCCCAGCACTTCCGGATTTTCAGAAGCTGAAGCTGCAAGGAATTCTGCCTCGCGAGTCCCCCTGATACCTGCGACCATGGTCCGGAGCTCTTCGTCATTGACCCGGGTTGAATTTCCTGGCGCCGGAGGATTGTCTTTTTCATCTCCGCCCGGCTGCAATTTCAAATAGTCCCCGGCAACCGTTATATCAGCTTCGGAAAAATCAACTGATGGAAGATCCCCGGGCTCAGCCCATCGGAAAGATATATGCTCGGAGAGCAGAGGAAGCTCGTCAAGGGTGTCACATACAAAGGGGATAAGGGTAACCTGCCTGAACCCGTAATCATGAACGACATCGGGCATCCGGTTGCAGATAACTATATCCATCGAAAGCTCTTCCCTGATCTCCCTCATTATGGAATCCTCATCTGTCTCTCCCGGATTGACCTTCCCTCCCGGGAATTCCCACTTGAAGTGATGGTCACTCTTCTCTCCCCTCTGAACAATGAGGACCCGGCCCTCCTCATTGCGGATTATGGCGCAGCTAACCCTGATCACAGCGTTTCGTCAATTATATCTTTATAAAGCGGTATTTCTGCAAGGTAGTCATACACCCTGCGATCGTGATAGAACCTGAACGCGTAGTGCCGTAGCCCGTTCGTGAAAAGAACATAAGGCACCTGGAATTTCAGGTTATACTCACCCAGCTGTCCGTGCACCGAATCATCAATTTCCACGGTTGTTGCCTTGCATTCAACGATAAGGACCGGTTCTCCCCTCCTGTTATGCACAATTATGTCAGCACGCTTTTTCAGCCCGTTCCACCTGAAGAACCCCTCCACCACGATCAGGCCCGGAGGGTAACCTCCTTCAGACACCAGGTAACGGACAAAGTTCTGTCTCACCCATTCCTCATCGGTCAGCTTCACATATCTTTTTCTTATCTCATCGAATATCATTTCAGGCTCCTCTTTTCCTGTCAGCCTGAATGAATATTGAGGCATATTTAGCTCTTTCAACTTAGTTTTGTATTTTTGGGACACAGATAAACTGAGCTTGATGTTTGGTAGTTATATGCTGTTACAAATATATTGAGATATAATTAACACGTGCCGCTGCATGAAAACCAAAGAAGAAATAGTTAATAACTGGCTTCCAAGATATACCGGCAAAAAGCTCGAGACTTTCGGCCGTTATTTCGTTCTCACTAATTTCATAAACTATGTTGAGCTTTTTGCCAAATGGAACAACGCGGTGATTGAAGGGAAGGATAAGAATATGCCGAGCGCCACCCATGACGGGATCACGATCCTTAATTTCGGAATGGGCAGCCCGAATGCAGCCACCGTTATGGACCTCATCAGTGCCGTATCGCCCAAAGCGGTGCTTTTCCTCGGGAAATGCGGAGGCCTGAAGCGGAAGAACAAGCTGGGGGATCTGATCCTCCCGATCGCTGCGATCAGGAGCGACGGGACGTCAAATGATTATCTCCCCGAAGAGGTACCTGCCCTGCCTGCTTTCAAGCTGCAAAGCGCAATATCAGCTTCCATTACCAAGCACAATAAGGAATACTGGACAGGCACGGTCTATACCACCAACAGGCGCGTGTGGGAATATGACGACCGGTTCAAGAAGTATCTCGTCAAAACCAGGGCAATGGCAATCGACATGGAGACGGCGACGATCTTTACAGTAGGCTTTGCGAATGAGATCCCCACTGGGGCCCTGTTGCTGGTGACCGATCAACCCATGATCTCTTCCGGGATCAAGACAGAGGAGAGCGANAAACAGGTATCGGACAAGTTTACTGAGATCCACCTGAAGATAGGTATAGATGCCCTCCAGGAGATCAGGGATAACGGAATATCGGTCAAACACCTCAGATTCTGAACATGGCTGTAACCTACGAAGAAATAATATCCGATCTCAGGAAACGTCTGTTCAGACCGGTATACTTCCTGGCGGGCGATGAGCCATACTACATTGACTTTATCACCGAGTACATCGGGGAGAAGGTGCTGACGGAACCGGAGAAAGCCTTTAACCAGCTGATACTTTACGGGGAGGACACGTCAGTGAATGCGATCATCGAGACTGCCCGCAGATTCCCTATGGTTGCCAGCCACCAGGTTATAATAGTGAAAGAGGCTCAGTCGCTGAAAAAGATAGAGGATCTCCTTATCTACGTTGAAAAACCACTTGCATCGACAATTCTGGTCCTCAATTACAAATATAATGTCCTCGATAAAAGAACAAAGCTCTGCAAAGCTCTCGAGGCGCACGGGATTTATTTCGAATCAGTCAGGCTGCGTGATTACCAGGTTCCGCCATGGATAGAGCGGCACCTTATGTCAAAGGGGGTTAAGATCGACCCGTCGTCGTCAGCCATGCTTACCGAGTATCTCGGAACCGATCTCAATAAGATCGTAAATGAGCTCGATAAGCTCCTGATCACCATGCCGGCAGGAAAAGGGGTGATCACCCCGGCATTGATTGAGAAGAATATCGGGATCAGCAAGGATTACAATAATTTCGAGCTGCAGAAAGCCATTGGCGAAAAGAATATTCTGAGGGCCAACATGATAGTGAAGTATTTTATTGACAATCCGAATGGCAATCCGATGATACGGACGATCTCATCGCTTTTCACCCTTTTTTCAAAGATTCTGATCTACCACTATACCCCCGACAAGTCAAAAAACAACATTGCAGCGGTCCTCAAGGTAAATCCCTTTTTTGTAAAGGATTACGAAGCCGCTGCCTCAAGGTACAGCGTAGCCAAGACTCTGAAGGTGATAAGCCTTCTCAGGACATTCGACATGAAATCAAAGGGTTACGGAAATATCACCACCGACCCCGGGGACCTTCTGAAGGAACTTGTCTACAGGATCCTCCATCTTTAATAAAAGCCTGGTTAGGACAAATACCTGCCGGATAATCAGTTCATTTCCGGTGATTCCGGAAAATCGGCCCACATGCGGTATTTGTTGTTGAATGTCCGCAGAAGACGCTTCCAGCTGTCTGTACCACTGCTGCTCATGATTATTTCGGGCTTGACCTTGGCAATTACCCAGGAATTCTCCTTCAACTCCCGTTCCAGCTGTCCTCCCGACCACCCGGAATATCCAAGGAAAAACCTGATCTGATGAGGTTTGACCTGACCTTCTTTAATAAGGTCCCTTAGTGCATCAATATCGCCGCCCCAGTAAACATTGTCGTCAACCAGAACACTGTTTGGAACAAGGCGTCCCAGTGTATGGAGGTAATGAAGTGTATCAGGAGCCACAGGACCACCCATGCTCAGGCTCTCATTCCAGCTTTCGAACCCGGTAACAGCATCCGAGAGCGACACATCAAGCTTCTTGTTGAGGATAAACCCGACAGATCCTGTTGAATCATGGTCAGTAAGATAGACAACGCTCCTGTTAAAAAACGTATCAGCCAGAAAAGGTTCCGATATCAGGATTTTCCCCTTTTCGGGGATCTTGTCCCCCGGAAGTATCGTAAAAAAATCGAAATCTTCTTTCATTGCAAAATTTTATAGATCAAATTTATAATTTTTCTTATTCCCTGATAATCCCTTCAATTGTCCCGGCTTTAAAAAAAATAAAGTATTTAAGTCATAAGAATTAAATAATGTAATACTTTTGCCTGTTTTGTTAAACAAACATAATGCAAAAAAGTACATTACGAATTACAGGAAATAAAGCAATTCTTAATGTAAGGGAGAGAATGTGTGAAACTCCCGAGGAATTACTTGCCAGTGAAAAATTCAGGACGGTACTCGATCACTGCCTGAACAACCTGAAGGCTAAGGAGTCACCGCTGCTTGAAATATTTTCGGGCAGTATCGTCGATAAACAGGGCACTGATGATCTTGTCGAGACCCTTTCACTGCTCGTTAAGTATGAAAGCAAAATTGTCGCCCATATTTTCGACGGATCCTCATCATTCTTAAAGAATACATACCAGCTTACGAGCTTTGTCGAACATCTTTATGATTACTGGAGGCATTTCGACAGGTTCCTTATAAATGATTCAGAAGGCGACAGGCTCGATAAGCGGCCCTACCGGACATTCAATGAGACCATTGAGCATCTGACGCACCTGATCCGCACCATTTACAGGCACATCCAGGAAAATATTACCGGAAGCCACCCTACTGTGTACCGGCAGGTACCTGCCGGGGCAGAGATGGCTGTGATCTCCCTTCCGAAGGAGGTCTCATGGCCCTCGGAAAACTACAGGAAGCTTAACTCGATCCCTGTCATAAGGCAGATCCTGATTTATCCGCCCCTGGTGATCCAGCAGCCTACGAACAAGAGGACCGGCGATTTCAAAAGGATCGATCATAATCCCGTCGACCATACCATGCTGAATCCCGACGACTGGCTCTGTTTTCCTGCCAGGGTGGGCAAGTTCATCATCATGGTCTATTTCCATATTACCTTCTTTGAGCTTGGACTTTCATTATGCAATCTTTTCCAGCTGGCAGTGGATGCTGATCTTGAAAGAAAGCCCGATGCAGTATTCATTTACGGTATCCAGGGGAACTTCATGGATGGCCTGACGCAGTACCCGACAGTGTTTTATAATGATGAGCCAAACGAGCTTTTTGTGGGAGCGATTCCCGGGAAGCCTGAATTCGGATATTTCGGATACCTCAAAAAGATGATCCTGACCCTTCACAACTCCATTGTCATGAAGGCAAGAAAGCTGCCGTTCCATGGCGCAATGGTCAAGATCCTCCTGCACGGGAACAAGGAGGCAACCGTTCTGATGATCGGGGATACCGGTGCAGGCAAGTCCGAGACCCTCGAAGCATTCAGGGTGCTCGGTGAAAAATACATCCGCGACATGAGGATAATTGCCGACGACATGGGATCGATCGAGCTTGACCAGGAGGGGCGGCCGGTCGGGTTCGGGACCGAGATCGGTGCATTCCTGAGGCTTGACGACCTGCAGCCGGGGTATGCCTACGGCCACCTCGACAGGTCCATCATCATGAATCCAAGCCAGGTAAATGCGAGGATAGTGTTCCCGGTCACAACCTACGAAACCATCACCCATGGTCATCATATCGACTATATCCTCTACGCCAACAACTATGAGGATACCGATCCCGGACATCCTGTAATCGAGAGGTTTGATTCGGTGGAAAAAGCCATGAACGTTTTCCGCGAGGGTACGGTCATGAGCAAGGGTACTACAACTTCGACAGGGCTTGTCCACTCATATTTTGCCAATATCTTCGGCCCCCCGGAATACAGGGAGCTCCACGAGGAGATCGCCGGACGTTATTTTGAGTCTTTCTTCAGAACCGGGATATTCGTGGGCCAGATGAGAACACGCCTGGGCATCCCGGGCAATGAGGCTACGGGCCCGCGTGAGGCGGCGACTGAACTGCTTAGAATAATCGGGATTACGGGGTAGCAATCCTCTGTGCCTCCTCCGTGTCACTCTGTGTCACAAAAATTTTGAAGAACTTGCACAGAGTTCACTGAGAAGGCACGGAGGGCACGGAGATATCAGAAGAACCTGGCCGGCACAGCCTCCTTCATCATGGAATAAACCATATCGAATATATCCTCGGCACTCGGTTTCGAGAAGTAATCACCGTCGGTGGTATATGCCGGCCGGTGTTCCTTGGCGGTAAGGGTCCTCGGCGGACTGTCAAGGAAGGGCCAGCCGCCCTGCTTTTCGAGAACTTCCTGCATCATGTACGCGGTGGTCCCTCCGGGAACATCCTCGTCGAGGAAAAGGATTCTATTGGTCTTCTTAAGGGAGTTTACGATTGTCCTGCTCCTGTCAAACGGAACGAGTGTCTGCACATCGATTAGCTCTGTCGAAATACCGTGGGCCGAGAGCTGCCTTACTGCTTCCGCTGCAATCCTGACCGTTGAACCGTACGTAACAATCGTAATGTCGGTACCCTCTGCAAGAACCTCCGGGATCCCGAGCGGGATCCTGAATTCCCCCAGGTTATCGGGCATTCTTTCTTTCAGCCTGTAGCCGTTGAGCGGTTCTATAACTATTGCCGGGTCGTTCCCCTCAAGGAGCGTATTGTAGAAGCCTGCCGCTTGGGTCAGGTCCCGCGGAGAACACACATAGATCCCGCGGACGGAATTGATCAGCATGCTCATGGGCGATCCGGAATGCCAGATCCCTTCGAGCCTGTGGCCGCGGGTACTTATGATCAGCGGGGCGATCATCCGCCCTGCCGTCCTGTAGTGAGTGGTTGCCAGGTCGTCGCTAAGCGTCTGTATCGCATACATGAGATAATCAAGGTACTGGATCTCGGCGATTGGCCTCAATCCCCTAAGCGCCAGGCCGATCCCCTGGCCGAGGATTGTTGTTTCCCTGATTCCCGTGTCGGTTATCCTCAGCTCACCGTACTTTTTCTGAAGGCCTTCAAGCGTCTGATTCACACCCCCGATATAGCCTGTATCTTCCCCAAAGGTCAGGAGGAGCGGGTACCTGGCAAAAAGCCTGTCGTAATTATCCCTCAGTATCTGGCGGCCCGGCACCTCAGGTGATCCGGGGGAATATACCGGCGGAATGGGTTTCACGTTCAGGACCGATGTGGTGGTTTCGTTGTAAAGGTATTTATCGTAGCTGAACTCGGCGTCCCTGTAATTCCTTCTCAGCCAGCCTTCGAGAGACTCCCTTAAATGATCCGACTGCAGGCAGCTGTTGCAGATATTCCTAAGCAGCTTCCTGGCAGCCATGAAATTATCTTTCCTGATCGGGGCAAGGACCCGCTTGAGGTTCTCCGTTATCTCGTCAATGCTGGCTTCCTTCTCAGCCTCATTGCACCTGCATTTCCTGTCCTCGATGATCTTTACCAGGGCATCCCTTTCAACTTTTATCGGGTTCTGGAACATCTCCCAGGCCTTTTTCCTGGCTTCCCTGGCTTCATTTTCAGCATCGGCAGCAAGCTCATCGAGCTCAGCAGGGGAAGCAATGCCTTCACTCACGATCCATTCCTTCATCTTTCTTATGGGATCTGATTCTTCTTCCCATTTCAGCCTCTCTTCACTCTTGTATCTTTCATGCGATCCGGAGGTCGAGTGCCCCAGTGGCTGGGTGACTTCATCGATATGGAAAACCACAGGCTTATGGTCCCTCCTGCAGATTGCAATCCCCTCCGCGAACATTTTAATGAGGCCCGGGTAATCCCATCCTTTGCCTTTATAGATCAATATTCCCGGTTTCCCGGGTTCATCGGCAAAGCCCCGGAGAATTTCAGAAATGCTTCCCTTTGTGGTCTGATATTTTTTTGGCACCGAGATCCCGTAACCGTCATCATAAATTGATACTGCCACCGGAACCTGAAGGACCCCGGCAGCATTGATGGTCTCCCAGAAATGCCCCTCCGAAGTGCTCGCATCGCCTATCGATCCGAATGCAACCTCATTCCCGTTCAGCGAAAGGGTTTTATAATTGCCAAGATCCTTATTCTGCCTGAAAAGCTTCGACGCATATGCAAGGCCCAGCAGTCTCGGCATCTGCCCTGCCGTAGGGGAAATGTCGGATGAAGAGTTCTTTTGTTTTGTGAGGTCCCTCCAAGATCCGTCAGGATTGATGTTCGGGACCGAAAAGTGGTTGTTGAAGACTCTTCCGCCATTTCCGGGATTCAGTTCCCTGTCGGTATTACCGTAAAGCTGGTGAAAGAACTCGAGGGCGCTGTAAAGACCCATTGCCATCATCCAGGTCTGATCGCGGTAATAGCCTGATCTCCAGTCACCATCCCTGAATTGCTTTGCCATGGCTATCTGGACGATCTCCTTACCGTCACCAAAAATCCCGAATTTTGCCTTGCCGGTGAGTACCTCCCTCCTTCCAATAATGCTTAAGTTGCGGCTCAGGTTTGCCAGCCTGTAATCAGCGAGGACAGCAGCCTTGTCGACCTTACTCTCCTTCGCATTAATACTCTGATCCATATGTTCAGGTGGTTTTTTAAATATGTGTCAGAGGTTAAACAAAAAAAGGAGATTGTTGTTTAGCGGCCGGGAGGAAAACATAAGAACCTACACAGAGGGACACGGAGATCTCTGCGCCTCCTCTGTGTTCTCAGTGTAAGTTCTTTACCTTCTAATTCTCTCCCACTTCTATGAACTGAGCCAGCTTTTCGGAGGTCCAGGTCATGAAGTTTCCCGAATCATCGGAATACACGAAGAAGCCTTCATATTCCGGATGATCAGCCAGGAACTGAATGCTTTTATCCTTTCCCATCACCATGCAGGCAGTCGCAATCCCATCGGCAACTGCACACTCATCTGCTACAATTGTTGCACTCAGGAGCTGGTTCTTTGCCGGATACCCGGTTTTCGGGTCAATGGTGTGGGAGTATTTTATCCCGTTCTCGATATAGAATTTCCTGTAATTTCCGGAAGTGGCCAGAGACCGGTCTTTCAGCCTGACGACAGCCTCAAGGTCATTGCCCGGGACCAGGTTATTATCAACAGGCCTGTCGATGCCGATCTTCCAGAACTGGCCCCCCTTATCACCCTTTACCCTGACCTCTCCGCCGATTTCAATCAGGTAACTTTGAATCCCAAGGCTGTCAAAGAACCTGCCGATCACATCAACTGAAAATCCCTGTGCTATGGCATTGAAATCAAGGCTTATACGCGGATCAGACTTCACGATCCTCTTGTCCTTTACCGAGACTTTATTCATTCCTACCAGCTGCAGGAGGCTGTCTATCTTCGGGCCGGAAAAATTCCTGTGGGAATCAGGTCCGAACCCCCAGGCCTTCACAAGAGGTCCAACCGTTATATCGAAAGCCCCGCCGCTCAGCCTGTATATCTCTGCCGATCTGCGGAAAGCTTCAAGGAAAAAGGTGTCGAGCACCACATCCTCATTCCGGTTGATCCTTGAAAGGATGGAGGAATCCACGTAAAGCGAAAGGGACATGTCGAACCTGTGAAGTATCTCTTCTACCTGGCTTTTCAGGGTCTCCGTATCGATATGACGTTGTTTCCGGTAAATCATGCTGTAGGTGGTCCCCTGTATGAAACCTCCGAAATTTTCGTACTCAGGAGCTTTGTCACTGCAGGAGGTCAGCAATGAATAAAGGATTACAGATAACAGTACCAGGTATTTTTGCATCGCAAAATTTTCCGGTAAAATTAATCGAAAATTTGGTCTGCCGCCAGTCTGCTTATTTGTAAGGCAATTTTATCGGCGGCTTCTTTTTTTGCATTAATTTTGAACCAAATGATAGGGAAAATGAAAATGAAACTATGCCTCTTGGCTGCAGTTTTTCTCCTGCCCTGGACGTTAAAAGCCAGATCCTCTGATCCTGATTCGCTCCTTTATACGAACCATGTTTTTGACAGCAATATCAAAACCGTGCAGCTCTACAAGGATGGATGGAACCTTTCCTACCCTTTCATTTCCCTCAACGGCAGCGATAAGCTTGTCCTCAACTTTGACCTGCTGGGAGACAATGCCGAGAGCTACTATTACACATTCATCCACTGTACCAAGGACTGGCAAAGATCAGATATCTTCCCTGCCGATTATTCCGACGGATTCTATGAGAATCCTGTCGAGGATTATACCAGCTCCTTCAATACAACGGTCCACTATGTTCATTACAGGGTGAACTTCCCCAACGACAGGATAAAGCTGACTGCTTCCGGGAACTATGTCTTATGGATTTACACCTCGGACCAGCCGGACAAGCCCGTGCTGACCCAGCGTTTTGTTATCACTGAAGATGCAGCGGGGATCAGTATGACGGCGCACAGGCCCCGAATGACAGCCGACACGGACAAAAATCAGCAGATCGATTTTACGGCGGAATATTCCGGCCTCAGGGTAAATGATCCTTACAGGGATTTCTATGCGTTCATCCTCCAAAATGGCCGGTGGGACAATGCCAGGAAGAACCTCAAACCAGATTTCTACGGCAACAACGAATTGAAGTACGGCTCACTGTCGGATAAAAATGTTTTTGCCGGCGGGAACGAATACAGGTACTTTGACATCAGAAGCATAAGGTACCAGTCGGAATTTGTAAGAAGGATCGATTTTGCACAATCCAACTACCAGGTGTACCTGTTCCCCTCTGAAAACAGGGAGTTCAAACCATATTTTTACTGGCAGGATTTTAACGGGAAGTATTACATAGCAATCCAGGAAGAAAAAAAACCTGATACGGATGCGGATTATGTCAATGTCTACTTCACCTTACCCTCCCGCAATATGGTTGAAGGCGGGAAAATGTATGTCTCCGGTGCCTTGAACAACTGGAACTTTGACAGCAATAACGTAATGATCTACAGCCCTGAGCACCAGGCTTACGAGTGCACGATGCTGCTCAAGCAGGGCTGGTATAACTACGAATATGTCTTCCGCAGGGACGGAACCAGCGACAGTGTTGCGACCCTGTTTGAAGGAAGCCATTACGAAACCGAAAATGATTATACAGTGATATTGTACTACAGGAATCCGCTGGAGCGCTTCGACAGGGTAATAGGGATCCAGACTGCCAATACTCTGAACCGCCTGACCAATTAATGCCTGGCGTGGGAATCGATCCCGTACTGCATCAGGACGGTGTGCTTAAGGGTCCTCAGGATCTCGGTCATATATTCTTCCACGGCCTTTACGGAACCCGGCAGGGTATAGATAAGTGACTTACCTGCTATGCCTGCGATGCCGCGGCTGAGAAGAGCATTCGGTTTTTCCATCCCGTACTTCACCCTGATAAATTCCATTATACCTGGTATTCCCCTGGTTATCAGCGGAGCAATCGTATCCACCGTAATGTCTCTTGGCCCAATCCCCGTGCCTCCGGTCGTTATAATGAGATTGGCACTCTCCGCGCTGTCCTTTATGAGCTCTGACAATCTCAGCGGATCGTCCGGAATAAGTTCCATCCTGATGACCGATTTCCAGCCCTCTTCCCTGAAAAATGCTTCAAGCCTTTCCCGGACTGCCGGACCGCTCAGGTCTGAGTATTCTCCCGCTGCAGCCCGGTCGCTGAGAGTTATCACCAGGACTTCGAATATTTCGGGAAGCCTCATCTTTTCGTCTTTTCGGTAAGCAAGATCTTATCTATCACCATCATCCTGTCCACTGCCTTGCACATATCATAAACTGTAAGCAGGGCAACACTGACGGCTGTGATCGCTTCCATCTCCGCACCGGTCCTCCCGATCGTATGTACTTCGCTTTCGGCGGTGATCCCGGTTTCATCAGGGATGAGATCGACGCTGATAAAATTGATTAGAATGTTATGGCAAAGGGGGATAAGGGAATATGTTTGTTTCGCGGCATTGATACCGGCGATGCGGGCAACAGCCAGAACATCCCCTTTCTTTACCTGGTTGTCCCTGATAAGATCAAGAGTCTCCCCGGTAAGCCTGATATGACCGCTTGCCCTGGCGCTCCTGAATTGCTCCTCCTTGGCGCTGATATCTACCATTGCAGCCTTCCCCGCACTGTCGGTGTGTGTTAATTCGTCCATTGTTTAGCCTCCGATATTATAAAAACTGTCGTTAATGTTCTTTCTGCCTCTCTGCGGCTTATGTCCTACCGCCTGTTTTATCGCCTCCTCGTAGCCAAGTGTCCGGACATCATATCCGAGACCGCTGAAGAGGCATGGCTTAAGCTTTCCGTTCGATGTGAGCCTGAGGCGGTTGCATCCGGCACAGTTCCCGCCGGAACCTCCCATCACAACCGAGAACCTGCCCTCCTCAAGATCCATCTCCTTTATATACCGTACCTCCAGGTCATTTTCCCTGCAATATCTCGCCACCTCAATTGCATTTGTTTCATCGGGCGATTCGTGAATGACACAGTTAATCTTCACCGGTAGAAGACGGGCTTTTTTGGCGGCCTCGATTCCGCGCAATACGTCGTTCAGGTCCCCGCCCCTTGTAATAAAGCTGTACTGTTCAGGATCTATGGTGTCGAGACTTACATTGACCCGTTGAAGCCCGGCCTTTGCGAGATCGCCGGCAAACCGGTCGAGAAGGACGCCGTTGGTCGTCATGGAGAGGTCATGAATCCCCCCGATGGCTGCCAGCATCCCGGTCAGGGTCACTATCCCTTTCCTGACAAGCGGCTCCCCTCCTGTGATCCTTACCTTTGTAATTCCGGACTTTACAGCAACCCTGGTGAACCCAGCAATCTCATCATAAGTCAGGATATCCTCATGGCGGAGAAGCCTGATGCCCTCCTCCGGCATGCAATACCTGCACCGCAGGTTGCACCTGTCGGTCACCGAAATACGGAGATAATTTATCAGCCTGCTATATCTGTCTAACACTTACAATCTCGTTTTTGCCTATCGACTTAACACCTGCCGGCACTGAAATAAAACCATCAGAATCAGGGAGGGACGAAATATGCGCCGAGCCGTGGTATTCAACCGGCACTACATGGTCGTCGCTCGTAATCCTCACAGGGATGATCCCGAGTCTCTCTACGGATTTCCTTGTATAGTCATTCTTCATCGGCAGCATCCTTACGGAAGGGCTCCAGTCATAATTCATCATCCTGCACAACAGCGGGCGGATGAGAAGCTCAAACTGTATGAAAGATGAAACCGGGTTCCCCGGGAGCCCGAAGACCAGCGCCCCGGGATGAACGCCGAAAGTGGTGGGCTTCCCAGGCTGAACGGCAACCCTCGAAAAATAGACCTTAACTCCGGCCCTATCAAGGACCGACGGAACAAAATCAAAATCACCCATTGAAACCCCGCCTGTAATTATAACTACATCAGCCTCCCCGATTGCCTTTGTAACCATCGAATATATGACCTCAGGATCGTCCCCGGCTATGCCGTAATACTTGCCGCTAGCCCCGGCCCTCCTGATCTGAGCAAGCAACTGCCAGGAATTGCTGTTCCGGATCTGTGAACGGGAAGGCTTCTCGCCGGGTTCAACAAGCTCGCTCCCCGAGCTCAATACCGCAGCCACCGGCATCCTGTAAACAGGCACCGAAATCTTTCCCACTGCGGCAAGGACAGCGATATCCTGCGGGCCAATCAGTTTCCCAGCGCTGAGAACGGTGTCTCCTTCCCTGACATCCTCGGCTTTATAGGAAATATTAGGCTTTGAGTACTTTCCAAGGAACCTGATTTTTCCCGACGGGCCTGTTTCCGTATGCTCAACCATAACAACGCAATCGGCACCCCCGGGCACCACCGCTCCGGTCATGATCCTTGCGCATTGGCCCTTCCCGATCTTTTCCACGGGCCATTTTCCTGCCGGGATCGTTTCAATAACCTCGAGTTCACCGTCCAGATCTTCCTTCCGGCAGGCAAACCCGTCAACAGATGATTTGTCAAACGGAGGCAAGTCTATATCGCTCAGCACATCCTCTGAAAGGACCCTGCCAAAGGAATCCTGGAACGGAACATTCTCAATCCCGGTCAACCTGGCCGAGTTCATTACGATTTCATATGCCTCTTCAAACTGTATCATGTAAATATCTTCCAGCATTATGATCCTGACAGGAACTTTGGCGAAGCAGGGTCAAAGGTGATCCATGCCTCGGATGATTCCTTTATATTCAACATCCTGAATTCATTCCGGGTCACATCGATATAGAAATTTTCCCCGGCATCTACGGTGATCTCCACCCCGAACTCCGAAGGATTTATCTCCCTGACCAGTCCCCTGATGCAATTCTCACCCGGATACAAAGGTACGGAATCGTGAATCTTAATTTCATCACTTTTAATAATCAGCAGTCCATTTGAAGGATAATCCGATCCTGAAATCGAGAAGATCATGTTTCCGTTGCACCTTGCCTTCCATTTTCCTCCTTCGGAGAAGAAATCTGCCCTGAAGAAATTCCTGATGCCGGCATACCTTGCAACGAACTTATTTACGGGACTGCTGAAGACCTCGTGAGGGGAGCCTGTCTGCACCAGCCTGCCATTGTGGATCACGCCGACCATTGTTGCGAGGCTTATCGCTTCGCGGTAATCGTGAGTGACATGAACTATGGTCAGCCCCTTCCTGTTAAGCTGCCGGAGCGAATTCCTCACATCGTCCTTCAGGCTGGCATCGATAGATGCCATCGGCTCATCGAGGAGCAGAAGCTTTGGTGATGTCACAAGGGTCCTTGCCAGGGCAACCCTTTGCAGTTCACCTCCCGACAGGTTTGTCACGGTACGGTCAAGTATACCTGTGATATTCAGTTCGCCTGAGATCCCCGCGACCAGCTCCTTTATATTTTTCCTGCTGAACCCCCTCGATTCCAGTGAATAGGCAATATTAGAAGCAACTGTCATGTTTGGGAATACAGCATAGTCCTGGAATACCAGCCCCACCTGCCGCTCCTGGATCTTCCGGCATGTTATGTCCTCTCCGTCAAGCCAGATTTTCCCGGAATCGGGATCACTCAATCCCGCTATCAGCTCCAGAAGCTGGCTTTTCCCGGATCCTGACCTGCCGAGCAGGACAAAGTATTCGCCGCCGGGAATATCGAGATCGATTTCCGATAACAGGAAGCTGCCAAGTTGTTTGCTTATTCTTTCAAGCTTCAGCATCGCGGGATATTTCTGCTTTTTTGGGCCCCATCGAGATAAGCCGCAAAATTACAAAAAATGCCAGAGCTACAATTATAAAAAAGACTGATGCCGGCCTTGCATACTTCAGTCCGAATGACGTAAACCTCTCATATATAAGGACAGGCGCGATCATGGGGTGGTAGGCAACAATCACAACAGCGCCGAATTCACTCATACCCCGTGCGAACATCATAATGAATCCTGTCACGATGCTTCTCCAGGCAAGGGGAAGGGAAATGGTAAAAAACACCCTCGAACGTACGGCCCCGAGTGTCAGGGCAGCTTTTTCCAGTCGTTCCGGAACAGCTGCGAAGCCGTCACGGGCTGAATTGATCAGGAACGGAAGACTGACAAAAGCCATGGCAAGGGCGATCCCTGCCGGGCTGTTAATGAGTGTTATGCCGGCTGAGGCAGCGGCTTTCCCGAGAAGGCCGTCACGCGAAATAAATCCAAGTATGGCGATCCCCGCGGCTGTATGAGGGAGAACTACCGGCAAATCAATTATCCCCTGGACAATCTTTTTCAGCGGGAAGCTCTTCCTTGCCAGGACCCACGCCAGGGGAACAGCCCCTACGGCAAAGGTTAATGTTGCTGCAAACGACACCCACAGGGTAAGCCAGACACTCCGGATGACTTCCTTGTCTTCCGCGGTTTCCAGGAGCTCTGCGGCTCCCGTATGTAGGAACATACCCGCCAGGGGTGCCACAATAAAAAGCAGCACCAGTGATGAAAGCACCATGGCAATCCAGCTGAACAGGCTATTCTTTACCATCGGTCAATTCCTTCTATTGGTCGAGATGTACTTCCTGAGCTCAGCCGGTACATTGCCGGGGTTCTCGGCAAGGAACAGTTCTATGGGATCCTGCCCGTTCTTCCTGAAGATCCCCATCCCTTCGCTGCTGAGCAGGAATGAGGCAAAATCCGTCGCGCTGTCCTTGTTTACTGCATCGTTCAAAATGGTGAAACTATAGTTGATGAAGTCTCCCCTGACCTTTATCCTGCTGCCCGGAGTGCTCCCCGTAACCTCGGTCTCAACGGTCCGGTAGAGTTCAGCCTTTGCAGGATCCCCCAGGTTTATTTCGGGAGGCAGGGAAATATACTTAAGGTTGTGCTGAATCGCAACTGACTTGTACTGGAACATGTAATCAACTGCATTGGATTCGATAAGGGCAACCAGGTCAACTTCATTGGGACGTATGAAATCCGTGTCCTTCGCGAGCAGCTTTCCACTCAGTTCCGGACTGCGGTAATATTTATCAGCGAGCTTGAAGAGAAGGACGCTTCTGTAACCGCAGGGATCGGAGTCAGGGTCGGATCTGGCAAAGGTAACTTCCTTCCTGAGCAGGATCTCCATCCAGTTGTCGTGAGTTATCTCCGATGAGTACTTTGCCTTATCCTGGAAGGCAATCACGATCTCATTTGTGGCAAACCTTATGCCCCACGATGCATAGGCGGGGATCAGCAGCTCGTTGATGACAAAATAGTCTGCGGAGGCGACGATATCGCAGGGCTTTTTCAGCTCGCTCACTTTTCTCGCGCAGACGAGGCTGCCGGCCGGCTCGAGCAGTATCCTTACACCCGGATGCCTTTTCTCATATTCACCGGCAATCTCCTTCAGAGGGACCGACAGGCTGCCGGCATGGAATATGATCACGTCCTTTTTCTTTACAGCGGAGCCGTGCCTGCATCCGCCCAGGAGGACCCCGGAAAAGAGTGTGAGATATAGGAGATGTTTCATGGGAAAAATATTTTAATTGATGGACCGGAAAACATTATTTCCCTGATCCTGAGGACTTCGCAGCTTTGGTTTCTGCAATCCCGAGAATTGTATTGATGGTATTCCAGTTCCTTGCTGTCCCGTTCACTTTCAATTTGCCTTCGAAGAAGTTTGTGTAGAGCTTTGTCCTTCCAAAACCATTCGGGCACCATATAAACACCTCCCTGGAAATTACTTCGAACTTATCGGGAGGATAACTTAGTTCGTTCAGCTTTGCCAGCCGCTCCTCATCAGGTTCCCCGTAAAGGAACATCACGGCCATCTTAGTCGGGTCAAACCCAGGCTCGTCAAGGAACGGATTTTTCGTAATGATCTTTTTCATATCAGGAATATCCCTGACGAGGGCTGGAATGGTCAGTCCGAAACGTCCGGAGATCGCTTCCTCGACTAGTGCTGTTATTTCCTTAACAGACCTGCCGCCCGGATCAGAAAAGATCACATTCCCGCTCTGAATGAAAGTTTCAGCATCGGTAAAGCCCTTTTCCCTGAAAAGCGATGCAAGGTCCGTCATCCTGATCATGTTATGACCTGCCATGTTCACTCCTCTGAGAAAAGAGACAAATGTCCGCATGATCTTGTTTACTGGTAGTCTTTTACAACTTCGATCACCTCGGGGAAATCAATCCCTATTTTCTTCAGAAATTCGATTTTCGGCACTCCGTTATTGTTCCACCCTCTCCTTTTGTAAACTGCATCAATCAGGCTTTCGTACTGATCCTCACGGTATTTGCGGAGAATCTTCATTTTCTCCACGACATCTATTCCTTCGGGATCAATTTTTAACTTCTCCCTGAGCTGCTTATCATATCTCTCGGCTCTCGACTCGTACTCTTCCCTGGTTACCGGACCGGCTGCCCTGTAAGGCTGCCTGTCATGGATCCTTGTTCCGTACCCGCGCCTCAGGTTGAAGACCCTCTGGAAATTGTAAACCCTTTCCGAGTCTTCGATCAGCCTTTTCCTGTCAAATTCCCTTCCTGTAACAGCCTTATAGATTGTCACATAATTATCCACATGCTCCGGGACCTTTGCAGGTTCATCGGTCTGGGCATTGTTCTCGGGCTCCACATCGTTCCATGGCAGCTTGCAGAGCCCCACGAGACCGAACCAGGTCCTGAACATCGGGAAATAATGAAGGGCTTCGGCCTTGTTCTCGAAAGTGGGTATCTGGTTATTGACCATATCCATGAAGATCAGCCAGGCCTCATCATGCTGGGGTCCTTTATTCGTCAGGGCAAATCCGCCCTGCTGGGCGAGCGACTCCTTGGGCATGTACTGTGAATATTCGAGCCCCTTGTTTTCCATGCCGATATCATTCAGGAAATCGGTATCGCCCCAACCGTTCCCGATAAACAGCTCCTTCATCTTCCTGATGCCAAGGCCGGCGATCTTTCCAAATCCTTCCCCCCTCGAGACCCTGTGAAGCAGTTCAAGTGCGTCCAGTGAATTTCCGAAATTAAGCTCAAGGCCTCCTGTCCTTTCCTTGTTCAGGATCCCGTTCTCGTAACATTCCATTACAAATGCCGATAGGGTGCTCCATGTTATTGTGCAAATGCCATAGGTGTCGCAGTAGAAATTCGTCTCGATGATGTACCCTGGCTCAAAGATCCCGCAGTTAGATCCCAGTCCCGCAGCATTTTCATATTCCGGGCCGTCGACTATGACCTTCTGCCCCTTGTAGGGCCCGCTGGTCAAAACGAAGTCATCGACTGCTTTGGCGCACGACATGTTGCAACCAATCCAGCATCCGTCCGGCACGCCCTGGGTAAAACTCCTTTTCCACACCGACGAGTCGATCTTATACGAATCCGGATGACTTCCGAACTTATAGTTGTGAACCGGGAGCAGGTCATGGTCATTCATGATTTCCATGAGGTGGGCAGTTCCCACCTGCCTCATCTGACACTGCTTGTCGTCAAGCTCACGAATTTCCCTGTTAAACTTTCTGCCCCGCCCCGAAATGGCCTCAAGATCGACAACGTTATTAAGATTTCCCTTCACCCCGGGTATCTTGCATACCAGAGCCTTTATCCTCTTATTCCTGAAAACAGATCCTATTCCTCCCCTTCCGGCTTGCTTCAACCTCACTTTCTTCCTCTTGGAATCGTAAAAGCTGAAGTTAAGCATACCTATCAGGGAATGTTCCGCAGCTGTTCCGGAGGAGACAACGCCGATGTTCCTCTTCTCGCTTTCATTGTCAGCAAACATCTCCGTCAGCTGTTCTGCAAGAACATGGCTGTCAATTGCTTCACAGGGAGCCTCGAATATTTCCACAAAATGATTTATTCCGTCAATAAAGATAATCACCTCCTTCTCAGCCTTTCCCTGCAGCTCGATGGCATCAAATCCGGAGAATTTGAGGAACGGCCCGAAGAAACCGCCGACATTGCTGTCCATAACCGAATTAGTCTGGGGCGATATGCTGACCACGAGCGATTTTCCGGTCCCGGAATACTGCGTAATCCCCCCGATAGGTCCCGATGAGATGATTATCTCGTTATCGGGATCATCCCACCTGGTATCGGGTCTTGTCGCATCCCAAAGGAGCCGGAGGCCATACCCCTTGCCACCAATGAATTTTTCCTTCATAACGGGAGGGACATCCTTTTCCTTTATTTCGGCTGTTCCCGCATTAATGTAAAGGACCTTGTCCGTATACCCTCTGGAAAGCGGAGTCCAGTTGTAATCCCAACGCCTGATCTGCAGGTGTCTCGATTTAATCTCATTTACATCCATAACTGGGCAATCTAATATTCAGCAGTTTGACAATGATGCCCAAAGATAATATTTTGGCAGCAACTTTAGAATGATAATAATCAATATGGAAGGCATTGGGGCCCTGGTTTGGACATGATGTTTTCAAAGTACTTATATTTGCAGTAAACACACATGAGAAACCTAAAAAGTTCCTGATGAAGATCCGGGAAATTGAAAATCGACTCAAGAAGTTCAGGGTAGGAATTGCCGGGGCAGGCGGGCTGGGATCCAATTGCGCGGCAGCACTTGCCAGGGCCGGCGTGGGAAGCTTCGTAATCGCCGATTTTGACATTGTCGATGATTCAAACCTTTCAAGGCAGTACTATTTCAGCAGGCAGGTGGGGATGCTGAAGACGGAAGCACTGAAGGAAAACCTGATTGCAATACGTCCAGGGCTGGAAGTAACTGTTCATAACCGGCGGCTCGACGTGACGAATATCCCGTCGGTCTTCCAGGGCTGCGATGTGATCGTTGAGGCTTTTGACAGTGCTGAGATGAAAGAAATGATCATCGAAACCGTCTGCAGGGTATACCCGGAAACACCCCTTGTGGTCGGATCTGGTCTGGCCGGCTGGGGGATGACTGATCTGCTGAAATGCAGGCAGATTGACAGGCATCTGTTCATATGCGGGGACGAAACATCCGAAACCAGCGATGAGATGCCGCCGCTTGCCCCCAGGGTCGGCATTGTGGCCAATATGCAGGCAAATACTGTCCTGGAAATCCTGTTAAACAAACCGGCATCCTGAGAGAATTATGAAGATAATACTTAACAACAGGGAAGAAGAATTAACCGGGGAGAGGATGACCATAACCCGGATGCTCGAACTGAAGAAATTCACATTCAGAATGAGGATAATCCGGGTGAACGGGAAGCTGATACCCAGGGATGAGTATGATTCGACCATGGTCAACAATGGTGATAATATAGAGATGATCTACCTTATGAGCGGCGGATAAAAAAAAAGTTGTAGGTTTGTATTGAAATGATAAATTTCAAATTCATCGAAAAGGTACCTCCTGTGTTCAGAAACAAGTACGTTCTGACCCTTTTGATCTTCCTGCTGTGGATCGTTTTGCTAGATTCCAATAACCTCATTTCAAGGGTCCGCGATATCAGGAACCTCAGAAAACTGAGAGCCGACAAGGAGTATTATACAGAGCGGATCGAAGCCGACAGGAAAAAGCTGCATGAGCTGAAGACTGACGATCAGAACCTCGAGAAATTTGCCAGGGAGCAATACAGGATGAAAAAACCTGATGAGGACCTGTTTATCGTCCTCACTCCCAGGGAAAACCGTGAAGTCAACAGGAGGAATAACTAGAAGGCCCTTTCAAGGCCCCTGAATTGTTCAAGCAGGTCTGAAGGATCCTTCAGTTCAGATTTGTGCCCTATTTCAGCCAGAAGTTCAGAGGCAGCCTCCCCGACCGGAAGTTTTTTATAAAATCCCCTGTGGACCGAGTTCATGTACTTGACAATCATGAACATATTGAACCAGCTATAGAATCGCTTGGCAAATGACTTTTCGCCCGAGGTGTTCATTCTTATCTCCCTGATCCTCCTGCTCCACTCCTCTCCCGAAATGAATGATCTGACAGATTCAGGAAGGCTGGCATGAAGGCAGGTTTCATCGGCACTGTTGTACAATAACTCCTGGCTGACCAGCGAAAACAATCTTTTCAGGTCCCTGAATGCTTCAATGTTATAGGTAAGCATGACCTCACCCCGGATCCCGGTAAGCCTGCCAATAGTCGCCCCTGTTCCGAATGGGACCCTGCCCGAAGCCCGCGGAGATGGGTATACTGCAGTGGTGTTGAGATTGAAATAACCGCCTCCCTGGACCAGCTTCTGGACAAAGTAGAAATCTTCCCCGGCTTTTCTTCTGTTCATCCCCCCTGCTTTTACGTAAGCCAGGGCTTTGACTGCAATGGCAGATCCCACGGTGTGATGCACCCATGGGAACCCGGTGAATGATAGTCCCTGAAAATAGTACCTCAGGTGCAGCTCGTAGCGGGTAATTGCAGAATAGTAATTGTCCGGGAATGCTTCACCTTTCAGCGGGTGCTCAAAATAAACCGAGCATCCTGATCTTCCGTTTATTTTGTAAAGCTGATTGCAGATCTCCGCAAGATAGCCCGCCTCAACCCTGCAGTCTGCATCGAGGCTCACGATTACCCCGTCCGGCTTCCCCACCTGGTCAAACCGCCTTACAGCTTCATCCATGCCTGTTTTCCTGGCAAGCCCGACTGCCCAATCCACCGGTTCCAATTCAGTTGAATCGATGGCATGGAGCCTGAAAAAAGATCCCGGGTGATCGTATTTCCAGCTGAGGATATTTCCGATCGTGACCTTCTGAAGCTCCCTCTCGCATGGAGAGGCTAAAAGCGGAGAGTTGACGACTATAATCACTTCGATCCCGCATCCGGGTGGAGTGCATTCTGAAAGGGAATCGAGCACATCAGTCACCTGCGGCTCGTTATAGGCCGGGATGACTATGATCAAACCAGTGCCGGGATCAGGCCTTTCCTGAATCAATTGAGGGAAAACGGTTCTGCCTGAAAGATAGGCAGAGGCGAAGCCCATGGATGCTACTTTTTCTCAGAATGATACTGCTTGTTAAGCGCTTCGAGTATGACCGGCGTAATGTCGTTGGTGGTGTTGCCGTAAAGCACGACGCTGCCGAAACTCTTGCCGAGGATATACTGGTAATTGAAATCTGCTTTATGCTGCTCAAGGAAAGTGGTGATGTATTCGAGTATCTGGCGGTTCATCACCTGGTCAGCTTCCACAAGGTCCTGCTGAAGCTTGTCCTTGAGGTTTACCAGTTCCTGCTGCTGCTGAAGGAGAGCCTGTTCCATCTCAGCAGCTGTCGCCCTGGTCACGAGACCCTTGTTAACCTTATCCTGGTAATCCCTCACACCTGTTTCATATGCTTTCCCCTTTGAGGTAAGCTCGGCTTCCGCCTTTTTCTGCTGGTCAAGGAATTCTGCCTTTTTATCTGCATACATACCGAATTTCAGCACTATCGTATCAATATTGACATACGCGATGCCGTTGACGGGGGTACTAATATTGTTTCCTGATATACTGGGTGATTTGCCATTCTTGCTACCGGTGAAGTGAAGCACAAACAGGGCTGCTACAGCCAAAAAAAGGATAACAAACAGAGCGACAGACGATTTCTTCATTTGAAACAGGTTATACGTTAAACATAAGTCAGCCGCAAAGATAAAAAAAGTTAATAATTTAGAATAACATTGGTATCTAATTATAGGTGATGCCCCGGCTCGTGCCGGCAAAATCCGTAGTATTGCACCGCTAACAGGGGCGGCAACTAAAATTCAGGGCAGGGTATTGCCCTTATCTTTTTGCGCTGCCCCAGTGATAAGGAGTTGAATTCGTATACTATCGATATCTCATGCGAACCGGAGGTCGAGGAAATCAGGTTTGATATCGTAAAATCGTAACTGTAGCCGATATGAAGCTGCTTGGTCTTGATCCCGACAAGTCCTATAATGGCATCACCTGCCTGTGTGGTCATGAATGGGATCCCCCTGTACCAGACACCGAATATCAGCGGGTTCCTGTAATAATATAATCCTATATCGGTCTGGTAGAAATTTGCTTGCTTCTGGAAGTTCATTGCAATGGAAAGAACCTCCTGGAAAGTCTGCTTCAGCCTTGTTTTTCTCATTACCTGGATTCCGCCAAAAACATTCATCTTAATCGGGAGCTTTGAATCGTCACCGTAAAATGACTGCTTGGGTGTCAGCAGGTGGTCGATCGTGAAACCTCCCCAAAACCTGTCGTTGTATGCCAGTCCAGAGGCTGCAAAATCAACATCAGCCACCTTGCTGAAGGGAGGAGGATAGACAGAGGGAACATTGCCGCTTCCTGTCATCTGGCTGGCAAAAACAAGCTTGTAAATATCGAGGCCAAGATACCTGAACTTGAAATTAACACCGGGTCTTATATGCCAGTTCTCGTTGATATTGAAATCATAGGAATAGAGAAGGCCAATATTCGTGGTACTCAATTCTCCGGACCCGGCCACGTCGTATGTCGCAAGGACCCCGATGCCTGAGTTGAAATTAACGAGTGCTTTGTCGAATGAAATGCTGTATGTGTGAAAAACACCAGGTATTGCGGGCCACTGGTTCCTGTAGTTGATCGCAAGCCTGTATTCCTCCGTTGCTCCGGCGAAAGACGGTGCAAGATAGAGGGCATTTGCGTAAAATTGTGAGAATGTAGGATCCTGGCTGAAACTGTCTGTAAAAATCAGGAACGACAGAATAAATGAATATATTATTCTTTTAGACAAGCTCAATCTGGTTAGGTTTCCCACTAAAAATTAGCGCCAAGTAACTTAAACAACTACCTATTAAACGAAGGATTTCGAAAAAAGTGATAGTTCAGGTTAACAATTTTTATCTTCCACAGCCTGCTATTAACGGCGCGACAGGATCTGCCCGGTCTGTTTCCCGCTGAAAAATCATCCTGACATCCGGCAATCAAGTAAAAATACAATGCCTGTAATCAGCTTTATATCAATGCACTTCAGAAACACATGTTCATGCGGCCCGGGATACCCATGCCGGTCCCGGGGGCTATGGGCTCCACCCAGCATTTTCCTCCTTATAATGTGACAAAGGTCATATAAAAAACAGGTAGGATAACTTTTATTAGCATCGTTATCCCGGAAGGGGTAATCAAAGCAGTTTAGTAAATTTGTCACATTCAAAATCCCGCGAAATGTTAAATAAACTCATTGCCTCAATCCTTCCTTACTTTCCGAAAAAGTTCATCTGGATCTTCTCACAGTCGTATATTTCAGGAGAAACAATCGACGATGCCATGAGGGTCTCAAAGGAGTTGAACAGCAAAAAGATCAAGATCACACTTGATGTCCTTGGTGAGTTCATAAATACGCCTGAAGAAGCGGAAGCTAACAAAAAGGAGTATCTTGACCTGATTGATCATACGTACAAGACAGGAATTGACGGCAATTTTTCAGTCAAGCCGACCAGCTTTGGGCTTCTGTTTGATAAAGAGCTGTGTTACAATCACATCCGCCAGATCGTTCAAAAGGCAGCCTCATACAACGGGTTTGTCAGGATCGATATGGAGGATTCTCCCTGCACCGACATGGAAATAGAGCTTTTCCGGAGACTGAAGACAGAGTTTCCCGGAAATGTAGGGCTTGTGGTTCAGGCTTACCTGAAAAGGACCCTCGCTGAGGTTAAGAAACTCAGCGATCTGAACGATGAAAAGCATCCGCTCAGCTTCAGGCTTTGCAAGGGTATTTACGTCGAACCCGAAGCAATTGCTTATAAGAAATACGAGGAGATCAACCAGCATTACCTTGAAGATCTTGAGTATATGCTGAAGAATAAGATCCATGTGGGAATAGCCACTCACGACAAGCCGCTCATCGAGGGCGCATACAGGCTGCTTGAAAAATACAATGTCCCAAAAAACATGTATGAATTCCAGATGCTATACGGGGTCACTCCGAAACTGAGGGAAAGCATCGTCAACCAGGGGCACACGATGAGGGTTTATGTACCGTTCGGCACTCACTGGTTCGGTTATTCAACCAGGCGCCTGAAAGAGAATCCCAAAATGGCCAGCCATATCATCAAGGCAATTTTCTATAAGGGGTAGGCGGAAGGCG
>JGI20215J15232_1000040_pt1 | contig 49635 bp, 27 predicted proteins | sample WetSurMetagenome_2_FD_15232 | JGI IMG/M metagenome (IMG submission 15232) | reverse complement strand
GGCTTCACCATGACTTTGAGGTATGGCTCGAGAAGCTTGCCCCTGAGAAGCCATACAGCCAGTATAAACATAACTCATACGAAGATAATGCCGATGCCCATATCAAACGAACGCTGATGGGCCGTGACGTTATGGTTGCCGTCACCAGCGGCCGTCTGGATTTCGGACCATGGGAGCAAATATTTTACGGGGAATTCGACGGCAAAAGAAAAAAAAGGGTTCTGGTAAAGATCATCGGGGAATAAAGCTTGATTGTCGTGCAGGTCGTGCAGGTCTTGCAGGTCGTGTTGACTTACAAAACTGGCAAAACTCGCAAGACCGGCAAAATAATTAATTGAACCAGTCGTCCGGGAAGTTGACCAGGTAGATTCTGTCGGTCGACCTGGTAAGGGCAGTATAGAACCACCTGAGGTAATCGAGCGTGATGGGGTTCCTGTTGAACATACCCTGGTCAATAAAGACCCTCTCCCACTGCCCTCCCTGCGCTTTGTGGCACGTAACCGCGTATGAGAACTTTATCTGGAGGGCATTGAAATAGGGATCGCTTCTCACCGCATCGATCTGATTCCTGCGCGACTTGAGATGAAGGTAGTCGGCAAGGATATTCTGAAAAAGCTCCCTGTTCCTGTCCGACGGCAGCGACGGTGTATCGAGCCCGATAACATCGAGAAGCACCTTTGATTCGATCTCAATCCCATAATCCACGAGCCTCAGTTCCATCTCCGCGAACCTGAAGCCGTACCGCTCCTCGATCTTCCGGATCTTCAGCACCTCGGCAATATCGCCATTGGCTATGAAGCCAGGCTCAGACTCCTCCTCAATTACAGAGTAATTGTTCTTGACAACCATCACCATATCGCCGGCGCAGATCTCCTCCTCCCTGAAGAAGATCCTGTTCCGGATTCCCTGGTTGTACCTGTTGGCCATCTTGTTGGAATTGACCACAATAATGGTCTCATCCAGCCCGCAGGTGCCGTATGCGGATGAGATCTCCTCGATAAGGTCCTCGCCGGAAATCCTGATAACATCACTGAAATTCAGGCAATCGATCGACGGGCGAACCAGGTCGTTGCTGCTGACCTGCAGCCTGACCCGGGTAGCATTCATAAGTACCCCCGAGGATTCACTCTGGCGGACAACCTGCCTGAGTTCAGAGCAAATCATCCCGAATCCGTATTCCTTAATGACGGCAGCCTCGAGCGCCGGGCTCCTGTCCGATCCCACCGGAGGGAGCTGGGCATTATCGCCAACAAGGATGAGCCTGCAGCTTGTTCCCGAATAAACGTACTCGATCAGGTCATCAAGGAGCCTGCCGCTGCCGAAGATCGAGGATTCGTTGGAAGAATTCGAGATCATTGATGCTTCATCGACTATAAAAAAAGTATCGCGGCTGAGGTTCCTGTCAAGCTTAAAGCTGCCGATCCCGTCCTTCAGGGAATTCTGCCGGTAGATCTTCTTGTGGATCGTATAAGCCTGCTTCCCTGCATAAGATGCAAGAACCTTTGCCGCCCTGCCGGTAGGCGCAAGAAGGACGCTCTTCATCCTGAGGGAGTCAAGGGTCCTGACAAACGCACTTATGATGCTTGTCTTGCCGGTACCGGCATATCCGGTAAGCAGGAAAATAATGTCGCTGTCTGGTTCACAGATATAACCGGCAAGCTTCCTGAGTGTTGCAGCCTGATCTTCGGTAGGAACATTGCCCAGATTGCTGCAGAGCTGATTGTATATTATTGTCTCTCTCATTTAAACCGACACTCCGGCTGATCGGCCCGTTTACGGAGTATAAACATAGCCATAATGAGGGACAAATGGTTTCAATCGTCCAAAAATCTTAGTTGCCTGAGAATCGGCGACAAGCCGGGCTGTTTTCGCGGAGTTTTTTTACCTTTACTCCGCAAATTAACTGACGGAGACTATGCCTTTCCTGGAACTCTTTGATGAGACACTCGACATCAATTCGACCGAGAGCTACGACCTCTCGCTCCAGGTTTGCAACAATTACCTGTCATTCAGCATACTCGACAACCTAAGGAATAAATATGTCATGCTCCGGTCATACGAGCCGGAGGAAGGCGTCAGTTTTGATGCCGGCAAGCTGGGGGAAATAATCTCCATGGACGATTTTCTCATGAGGAGGTTCAGGAGGACAAGCATCATCACCCCTTCCCCGGGATCGACTCTCGTCCCATCACCTCTTTATGACGAGTCGCGGAAAGAAGATTATTTTCATTTCAATCATCCGGATTCAAGCAACGAAATCATCCTGGCGAACGAGCTGAAGGAGCCGGACTCTTTTCTCATCTTTTCCATACCACGGGACCTTCATGACCTTCTCGGGCACCTTTATCCCGGGACAGCCCCCCTTCATCATTTAAAGCCGTTGTTTGGTTATTTTTCACTGAACCGGAGGATGACAGGGCAGAATACCGTTAATGTGCACCTGGAAAGAGGATTCATGACGATATTCGTCTATGACAACATATCACTCAGGTTTTGCAACACCTTTGATTACCAGGCGGGCTCAGATATCAGGTATTATTTGCTGTACGTGTTCAAGCTGCTGGGACTGAAGCCTGAGGAGAATCTCGTATTCAGCGGAAGGATCGGCAAGAATGATGAGATGGTCCATTTCCTTTCCGACTACCTGATGAACATTAAGTATGCCCAGCCTTCAGGAAATTTTACCCTGAGCTACATATTCAACGAAACTGAAATACATAAATATCTCACCTTATTCATTGCTGCAGGTTGCGAATAATCGGAGGACAATACAAGGGAAGGAGGATCATTCCTGTTTCAGGGCTGAAAGCGAGGCCGACCACGGATTTTGCGCGGGAAGGCCTGTTTGACATTCTTGGTAACAGGATCGATTTTAATGCCGTCAGCGTGCTGGATCTCTTTTCTGGCACTGGGAGCATCGGGTTTGAGTTTGCATCCCGCGGTGCAAAGGTGGTGCACATGATCGAGAAAGACATGAAGCATATTGCAGGGATCAGGCAGATAATCAACAGCATTGGTTTCGATAATATAAAGACTGTCCATATCGATGTGAAGACCTACCTCAAGGCATGCAGGTTTGAGTATGATGTAGTGTTCGCGGATCCTCCTTATGAGCTGCCCTGGCTCAGAACGATCCCTGATCTTGTCCTGGGAGCAGGCATACTTGGAAGGGATGGCTTTTTTATACTCGAACATCCGAGATCTCTTGATTTCCGGGATCATAAATCATTCTTTGAGCACAGGAATTACGGAAGTGTCAATTTCAGCTTCTTCAGGCTTTCCACCGCTCCGGGTCTTTAACCCTGTCAAGGTGCTGCTCACTCACACAAAAACCCGGAAGCCTCATTCAATGCTGAAGGACAGATCCCTTCACAAATAAGGGCGTTCACTTAACACTTAGCTGTGAATTAACTAAAATCTATTAATGGATATATAATTTCTTACAGGAATTAAATCAATACTATCTAACTTATGTATATTTATATAAGCTTTCCAAAGGCAATTTATAACTACCTTATCGGGAATTTAGTTTTTGAGCATTATACTTAAAGAAGGAGAATAGAAAATGAGAATGAAGGTTATACTTTTTCTATTCATATTGATTTTAGGTCCCGGCGGTTCCCTGTTTGCCGTAAATGAACGAATCCGGATCGAGGATTATTCTTATAAGGAAGGATTGACATCTTCCGGTGTAAACAGCGTATTCAGGGATTCAAAGGGTTTCCTGTGGCTTTGCACAACTAACGGTTTATTCAGGTACGATGGATATAGCTTTAAAAATATCAATTCAATAGCTAATGGGATCTTGAAATATGAGACTTACTGTATAGTTGAAGACGGGGATCAGAATTTCTGGATAGGCACCGCTGGAAAAGGAATTGTTTATTATAACTCTCACACCGGGGAACTGTTCACCCTGAAACTGAGCGAAAAGAATAACTCTAAAGTCAACCGGATCCTGTTTTTTCAAAAGAGGATCTGGGTAGCTACCAATGAAGGTCTGCTGGTGATTGATGAAACGGGAAAAATTGATGTCAATAAATTGATCAACGTTAAAGTATTATGGCCCGATCCGTTGAACAAGAATTTGCAGATGAATGTCATCAATTTTATTTATACCCAACCCGGGAGCAAATCATTGTGGATAGCGACAAACAGTCCGTTATACGAGCTGGATCCGGAAACATATGAGTTTAAAATTATCAATTCGTACAATCAGAACTCAATAAGGTGGCTCGCAGATTATTCAAATGGTAAAATACTCGCATCAAGCTGGGACGGAGGAGTTTTTGTTGTTAATCCCGCGAAACATATCCTTGAAAATGACTCTTTTATTGATGAAATCAACAGGATAATCGGTGACAAAAGAGTAAAATCAGCAATTGTTGACAGGCAAAACCGATTTTGGGTCGCGACATTCGGGGACGGGTTATATATTTTTGGCAAGGAGAAGAATGGAACCTTAAGGTATGAAAATTACCGGAATGAAGAGAATCTGCCAATTAAGTTAAAATCCAATTTCATTGATCAGATTTTTATAGATAGTACTGGTACTGCTTGGTTGAGCATGGCAGAATCAGGATTATCAAAAATTTATTACAGCAAGGATTATTTCCGGTATTATAATTTCTCAGAATCAAGAAATACAAAATCAAAAGAAATTCATGCCATCAGGCAATGCTCGGACAGTAGCAAGTTCTGGGTGAGCTTTAACCGGAATGAATTGGACCTCTTTGATTCAAAAACCTGCAGCTACAGGCAATTTACATCCAACAGTTCAGAACTGCAGCTCCAAAACGACAAGATCAACTTTACATACCAGGATAAGAAAGGGAATTTATGGATTGTGTATTCAAGGATCGGGATATATGTTGTCCCTTCAAAATATGCACTGAGCCTGGTGGAGGGGAAATCAAAAGGCACAATCAGACCTATTGAAGCAAACGCCCTGTTTTCCAGTGATCCGAGAGGAAATTCCTATATAACAAATTTTTTCGATGATAATAAAGGCAGATTATGGATTGAGAGATGGGGAGATGCTTATGTTCTTGAAATTTTGAATGGATTTCTATATGCAAAGACTTCAGAACAGCTGCGGGTAAATTCTAAAATCATTCAGATCTACTCCGAGGAGGTGAACAGGGAGCTGATTAATTTTACTATCTCTCCCGTAAGCTCTATGGTTGAGGTAAGAGATAATATCTACTGGCTAGGCACAAGGAATGAAGGAATAATTGAAATTGAAGAGTTGCCAAATCACAGGTTTATTGGAAAAGAGCTGGATATAAACGAAAAACTTCCAAGTAATTACATTAATTGCCTTTACATGGACAAAAACCGGAACTTGTGGATAGGGACAAATTCAGGTCTTTGTTATTTAAATAACGATAACCTCCAGATACTGAATGTGAAAAATGGGCTTTGTTCTGAAAGTATCAGCTCAATCACGGAGGATAATAAACATGATATCTGGATTTCCACTTCTTATGGCATTTCTAAAATTAACAGCAAAGATCTGTCTATCCTTAACTTTTACAACTCTGACAATGCAAAATTGAACCAGTTTATCAATGGATCTGAATCTGTCTCCGGGGATGGAAATATTTGGTTTTCCACCAATGAATCTTTAGTAAACTTCAACACCGATTCAATAGAAAATTTTCAAATATCTGCTCCAATTTATTTCACAGATATTAAGATCAATAACCACACCATTATTCCGTCTGTTAAATACAAAGGAATACACATTATTGAAAATGAGGTAAACCTGAGCAATGTTATTAATGTTCCATACGGTTCCACTCTCAATATTGAATTTGCAGCGCTTGACTATTTGAATCCTGAGAAAATTTTGTATAAATATAAAATAGGCAGCAACAGCGAATGGATCATACTCAGTCCCGGACAACGCAGTCTGAATATTCCCAATACAAATCCGGGAGAATATACTTTGAGCATAATGGTTGTGAACTCTTCAAACCAAAGTGGATTAAAAAGCGTGAAGATCCATTATCTGCCTCCATTCTGGCTTTCCAAAATTGCTTATTCTATTTACCTGTTAGTTGTTTTGGTCCTTCTGTTCACCTTCCGGAAGCTGGTAATTCAAAAAACATTGCAGAAATCTCTTATTGAGAAAGAGAGGTATGAAAGGAAAAAAATTGAAGAGCTGGATAAAATGAAAAGTGAATTCTTTTCAAATATTTCTCATGAGCTGCGTACTCCTCTAAGTCTGATTATAAATCCCCTGGAGAGACTGGTAATTGAAGATAATCTTTCAGTTAAAGACAAAAACAGGATCAGGCTTGTTCTGAAAAGCAGTCATCGTTTGTTAAAGCTGACTAATGAATTAATGGATTTCAGCAAGATCGAAAAGCAATTACTAAAACCGGACTTTCAGCTTTGTGAAGTTGTTTCAATGACAAGCGAAATCAGTCATCTTTTCTATAATCTGGCTGATTTGATGAATATCGAATTCAAGACCAATTATTCATTTGATCGCCTTGAAATCCCAATAGATAAAGGGATGATCGAGAAGGCAATTTTTAATTTGTTGTCAAACGCCTTCAAATACACTTCAATAAACGGGGTTATCATGATTAACCTCTCCAGATCCCGGGAGTCAGAAACTGAATATGTTAAGATATCAGTTATAAATACGGGGCAGGGTATCAGCAACGAGAACTTAAATAAAGTGTTTGATCGTTATTACCAGGTTAATAATGTTCAAAATAAAAATATTGAGGGTACGGGTATCGGGTTGGCACTTGTTAAAAGCTTTATTGAACTTCACAACGGGAAAGTTGAGGTTAAAAGTGAACCTGATCTTGAGACATGCTTTGATATTTATCTGCCTGTGATTCAAAATGATTTTAATGTTACCGGTGAATCTTGCCCTGTCGTGCAGAATAAATCAGTTAAATATGCAAAGCTAATGGTGGATAATGAAAATCTGCCGGCAAGGCAAAATTATGCGTTCCGGATCCTGATTGTAGAAGACGAAGAGGATATCAGAAATTATATAATTGATGAATTATCGACGGATTATAAAGTTCTTTTTGCAAGGAACGGGGAAGAAGGCCTGAGTATAGCTAATGAAACAATACCTGACTTGATTATTACTGATGTGGTAATGCCGGTTTTGTCAGGTATTGAATTATGTAAAAAGTTAAGAAACCAGGTAATAACTTCCCATATTCCGATAATTATATTATCGGCAAAAACCGCGATTAATCAACAGATTGAGGGATTGGAGATGGGTGCTGATGTTTACATGATCAAGCCCTTTAGTATTGATATCCTGAAAGTACAGGTTCAGCGCCTGATAAGCTTCAAACAAGCTATTTATTCAAAATACCTGAAGGAGACGGCCCTCATTCCCCAGGACTCTGGGAAAAATAAACTCGATGATGAGTTTATAAGGAAAGTACTCTCCTTTATTGAGGAAAACCTGACCGATACCGATCTGAATGTTGACCAACTGGCAAATTGTGTTTCCTTAAGCAAAGTTCAAACATATAGGAAAGTCAAAGCAATCAGTGGTTTATCAATAGTCGAATTTATCAGGACTGTTCGGTTGAAGAAAGCCTATCAACTTATTTTGGAAGACCACATGAATTTTTCTGAAATTGCCTTTACCACAGGTTTTTCGACTCCATCGTATTTTTCGAAATGCTTCCATGATCATTTTGGAAAGACCCCGTCCGAATTTGCTTCTGAATACGGCAAACAAACTGCTGCGTACTGATGAATTTGAAAGAAGGCAGATTCTTCGGTTTACTCACCGTTTGTATCCCATAATTTGAAACCGATCATTTTGCTGGCAGAATTTTCACANCATGAATTCTTTTCTGCTATTTGAATCAATTTTAATAGTTGTTATTACAAATTTGACAGAGTTAGAGCATCATAATTTCTAAATTTGGATCAAACAGGTTCTCTATTTGGTAGCATATTGATTCTATAATAGTAGTCGTAGTTTTGGGTTCTACGTCAATTTGCATTGTTAGTTGTTCAGAAGGTAGTTGATAAAGCGATAGGCCGCAACTGGTTATCATCAGGTTCTATGCAGTCTGTCGCTTTTATTAAACCCCTTAAAAGCAGGGATTACATCCTCTCAGGGGCCTGATCAATTGAAAATCAAACCAATAATTAATTGCAGAACAAGTTGGACAATAGAATGTAACAGTACACAAAAGGTTGTGCAGGCCTCTTAAAGAGTCTGCCCAGCCAGTTAATATGAATAATTATCTCAAATCAAAGATGGTCATCGGAGGCAAAATAAAATGGAGTATTGCTGTCGTTGTTTTGATATTAACGTTCCCGGTTAATTGTTTAATTGCCCAGAAAACCCACAGCGACAACAATGATGGCACCTACACCAACCCTGTAATTTTTGCAGACTTTCCCGACCCTGATGTTATCCTGGTCGGCGATGCATACTTTATGGTTTCCACAACGATGTTCATCTTTCCCGGAGTTACAATTCTGAAATCATACGACCTGGTAAACTGGGAATTTTGCAGCAATGCCGTTTCCCGCTTTGGGTTCAGCCCGTGCTATGATCTGGATGGTTGTGCAAGATACGGGCACGGACAATGGGCGACCAGTTTGAAGTTTAACAGCGGTAAATTTTATTTGCTGTTCATCACACTCGACGAAGGCGGCTTTATCTGTTCGGCGACGAAAGCTGAAGGACCATGGGAGATCCGCAGGCTCCCAAAAGGTTTTTATGATCCGGGCTTGTTCTTCGATGAAGATGGAAGAATCTATGTCGCCCATGGTTATGGAAAGATATTCATTACCGAGCTCGACAAGACCTTTGCACCAAAAAGTAACGATTCGTTGGTTTTTACGGGCGATATCCGCAATGGTCTTGAAGGGACCCATGTTTATAAAATAAATGGCTATTACTACCTGTATTGCACTTACGGAGGTGTTGACGGGATCCAGGTTGCACTCAGGTCCTCAAATATATACGGCCCTTATGAAGAGAAAGTTGCTCTCAGGGATACAACGAAAGGGGTTAACTTTGGGGTGCATCAGGGGGCGCTTATCAGGACGCAGACAAACGAGTGGTGGACCATGCTCTTTGTCGACAGCGGACCATTTGGACGCTGTCCTTCACTGCATCCGGTAACCTGGGTCGACAACTGGCCCATAGCGGGAGTTAATGGAAAAGGTGTTGTGAAATTCAGGAAGCCAAATGTGGGAAAAAACTATCCGGTGAAAGATTTGCCAACACCGGATGAGTTTAATGACAAGACCCTGGGAATGCAATGGGGATGGAACCACAATCCCGACACGACCAAATGGTCGCTGACCCTGAGGCCGGGGTTCCTCAGGCTGGAAACAGCCAGGGTTGTCCCCAATCTGCACGAAGCCCGGAATACGCTTACTCAAAGAATCTTCGCCAATTATGATCAAACCGTTCCAACCATTGGCACTGCCAGGATGGAAGTAAATAATATGAAGGATGGTGACGTAGCCGGCCTCGCTATATTCCAGGATCCCTATGCTTATATTGCAGTCAAGCAAAATAAAGGTTCGAAATTCCTTGTGATGGTTGACAATGGCAAAACCATTGACTCTGTGTCTATGAATATGTCTACCATATACCTGCGGACAATCGCTTCGAACAGCACAAAGAAAGCGACATTCGAATTTAGTTATGACAATAAAACATATACATCGCTTGGTAAGGGCCTTTCAATGGTGTTTAATCTTTCCGTATTCACGGGAAACAAATTCTGCCTGTTCAATTACGCCACTAATGAGACGGGCGGATATGTAGATTTTGACTGGTTCAGAGTGCAGCTATAGTCGAATGATAAATGCGTCACAAATAATTACCTGACATGAAGAAAATATTTCTTGTTGTATCCTTTGCCCTGCCCCTTTCGTTATTCGCCCAGAATGCAAGAATTAAAATTGATGTCTCCAGGGCTATCGGAGATATTGATCCCAGGATCTATGGCGTATTCATGGAACCTATTCATTTTAGCGGGAGAATGATGGGTCTGCCGGATACTGCAAGCTTCAATACACTCTACGGAAATTTGTACGATCCCTCATCGAAGCTGGCTGATGAGAACGGCTTCAGAAAAGACTATATTGAAGCGATGAAAGAGCTTAAGGTGACCAACATGCGATGGCCCGGAGGGAATTATGCAATGGGTTACAACTGGCAGGACGGCATCGGTCCGAAGGAGAAGCGCCCTGTCCGTATAAACCTTGCGTGGGGCGGCTCCGATAACAATCATGTTGGTACGGATGAATGGATTGCTCTGAATAAAGCCATTGGAAGCGAAAACATTGTATGCGTAAACCTGGGGCTTGGTACCATTACTGATGCATGTAACTGGCTCGAATACTGCAACTATGAAAAAGGAACATGGTTTTCTGATTTGCGTACTGAAAACGGGCATCCTGATCCCTACAAAGTAAAAATATGGGATCTGGGCAATGAAGTGGACGGTGCTCCCTGGGAACTGGGTCACAAGACGGCCGAAGATTATGTCAAAGTCGGACGGGAGGCAGCAAAAGCCATGAGGGCAGTTGATAACACCATAAGATTCGTTGCCTCGGGTTCATCTTACTATGAACCTTCCGGGCAGTGGGTGGAATGGAACAGAAAAGTCCTTTCGGGGCTTGGGGATTTGATTGATTACATTTCCATTCACCGTTACTGGGAGAATTCGCCTGACTATTATAATTACATGGGACAGAGTGCTGCTGATTTTGAGGAAAAGATTAAGGTAACAGCAGCTGAGATTGAAGCGGCACAGGCAATGCACAATTATAAGAATCCGATCTGGATTTCAGTGGATGAATGGGGAATAATGTCCAGGAACCTGTTATCAGCTTTGCCGATTGCTCAATGTTTCAATTCTTTTATCCGTCATGCCAATATTGTTAAAATGGGCAATTTCACGATGCTTACCTCTTTATTGGGAAGCGACAGGGAAAAGGGAACCTTCAAAACGCCCTTATTCTATATTTTTAAGTCATTTTCAACTAATTGCCTGGGGAGGTCCGTCGACACATATGTTGAATGTGACACCTTCAATACCGCCATATTTAAGGGAATTCCTTACCTTGACGTAACGACAACATATTCGAAAGAGACAAATATTGTTTTTATCAATGTGGTTAACAGGCACAAAGACAAGGCGATTACCGCTGACATCATTTCTGAATCCGGAGAGTTTACGGGTAAGGCAGAAGCTGCCCTGGTTTCCGGAAACAAGCTGGACGAGGCTTTCACTTATGATAATCAAAGCCAATATGTACCTGTAATAAAAGTAATTAACACTGAAAAAAACAGAATAAGATATTCATTTCCGGCACATTCATTTACGCAAATTAAAGTTGTGATAAAAAACAGTATCCAGTAGACATGCAAATGAAACGTTGTTCTTTATTCATCCTTGCAATTATAATTGGCGGTGGTGCATTTGCACAAAGCTCCCGGGCACAGCTGTTTCCTTTCCAGAACCCGGACCTGAGTTCCGAAGAAAGGGCTAAGGATCTGATCTCGAGGCTGACATTGGAAGAAAAAGTCACACTGATGTGCGACCAATCTGACCCGATTCCGCGTTTGGGAATAAAACGGTTCAATTGGTGGAGCGAAGCCCTTCATGGCTATGCCAACAACAGCAATGTAACTGTTTTCCCCGAGCCGATCGGAATGGCAGCTTCGTTCGACGACGAGTTACTATTCAGGATATTTGACGCGACTTCGGATGAAGCGCGCGCAAAAGTGAATGAAGCCCGGGCATCAGGGCAGGAGAACAAACGTTTCTTAAGTCTTTCGGTCTGGACTCCAAACGTCAATATTTTTCGAGATCCGCGTTGGGGACGGGGCCAGGAGACCTACGGTGAAGATCCCTATCTGACATCCCGTATGGGTATCCAGGTAGTGAAAGGCCTTCAGGGTCCTGCCGATGCAAAATACAGAAAGCTTCTGGCTTGTGCCAAGCACTATGCTGTACATTCCGGCCCAGAATGGAGCCGTCACCAGCTTAATCTCAACAATATCGATCCCCGCGACCTTTACGAAACATATCTCCCGGCATTCAAATCTCTTGTTCAGAAAGCCGATGTTCGCCAGGTAATGTGCGCTTATCAGCGATTAGAGGATGAACCTTGCTGCGGTAACTCCAGGTTATTGCAGCAGATTCTTCGTGATGACTGGGGTTTTAAGTACCTGGTTGTTTCCGATTGTGGTGCTGTAACGGATTTTTTTACAAGTCATAAGGTCTCCTCCGATGCCATGCATGCTGCTTCAAAAGCTGCATTAGCCGGGACTGACCTTGAATGTGTCTGGGAGGATTATCCCTTTAAGAAATTACCGGAAGCCGTTTGCCGCGGGTTGATTAAAGAGGAAGAGATCAACAAGCATCTGATGCGGGTGTTGACAGGTCGTTTTGATTTGGGTGAAATGGACGATGATGCAATTGTCCCCTGGGCTAATATCCCCCCTTCTGTCATAAACAACAAGGAGCACCGCAAGCTTGCATTAGACATGGCTCTCGAATCGATGACACTGCTTCAGAACAAATACAATATCCTTCCCTTAAGCAAGGGGAAAAAAATTGCAGTGGTCGGTCCAAATGCCGGCAACAAACCCATGCTCTGGGGAAATTATAATGGAATCCCTGTACAGACTATCTCTGTCCTGGATGGAATATCCTCAAAGATTTCTGGCGCTAAGGTTCTGTACGACAAAGGCTGCGACCTGGTTGAAGACAAAGTAACCGATAGCTATTTCCGCTTTTTTTCTTTTGAAGGTAAACCGGGCATGAAAGCTACCTACTGGAATAACCCGGAAGGAAAAGGCGATGCTGTTGCCTCCCGGCAAATAACAAACCCGATAAAATTAACGGTCGCAGGCCAGCACGAATTTGAAACAGGCGTGAAACTCGAGGGTTTTTCTGGTCTCTTTGAAACAGAATTTGTTGCGCCCAAAACAGAAGAGCTTGTTTTCAAATGTGGCGCAACCGGGCATTTCGAATTGCTGGTAAACGGCCAGACTATGAACATTTTCGATAATTGGAGGACACTCCCTTCCAGAATTCCGTTGGAAGTCGAAAGCGGAAAGAGTTATAAAATCTCAATCAGGTATGCACAACTTAATAATTGGGAAGCAAACCTGGAGTTTGATTTTGGCAAAGAAGTCGACATCGATTTTACTGCGTTGATTAAAAAGCTTAAAGGATATGATGTGGTAATATTTGTTGGGGGCCTTTCTGGCCAGCTGGAAGGTGAAGAAATGCCTGTAGCATACCCGGGGTTCAAAAACGGCGACCGCACCAGCATTGAATTGCCATCAGTGCAGCGAAATTGCCTGAATGCATTGAAGCAGGCCGGAAAGAAAGTAATTTTTGTGAACTGTTCCGGTTCAGCAATCGCCTTGACCCCTGAGACTGAAAGCTGTGAAGCAATTCTCCAGGCCTGGTACGCAGGCGAATCAGGGGGTCAGGCCGTTGCCGATGTTCTCTTTGGTGACTATAACCCATCGGGCAAACTGCCTGTAACATTCTACAGGAATTCTGAGCAGCTGCCCGACTTTGAAGACTATTCAATGAAAGGTCGCACTTACCGCTTCATGTCCGATCCTTTGTTCCCATTCGGATTTGGCTTAAGCTATACAAAATTCTCGGTCGGGGATGCAAATGTCAGCACAATGGAGATCAGGGATAACGGATCAGTCGTGCTTACAATCCCTGTGACCAATCTTGGGAAACGTGATGGAACCGAGATCGTTCAGGTCTATATTCACAAAGTAAACGACGCCGGCGGTCCACTAAGAACCTTAAGGGGATTCCAACGGCTGAGTATTGCTGCCGGAGAAACAGAACAGGCGGTGATCAGTTTGCCTTATGACTCATTTGAATTTTTTGACAAGGCCACATGCAGGATGATTGCTGCTCCGGGCGAGTATGAAGTTCTCTACGGGACCAGTTCAGATCCAAATGATTTGAAAACAACAAAAATCAGGGTCGTAAAATAATTGATATAATTCCGAGCCAGATGAAAACAATACTGTTAATCTTGACATTGGCAATATGCTTTCAGGTTAAATGCCAGAATATTACGAAACATTCACCTGCCGGTTTTGATACCCCTCGGGAGAATATAAGAACAGGGAAAATTGATACAATTATTTATTACTCGAAAACTGTTGGCACGAAACGTAAAGCGTTGGTATACACTCCTCCTTCCTATACAAAAGCAAAAAAATACCCGGTCCTTTACCTTTTACATGGCATTGGGGGTGATGAGAAAGAATGGCTAAAAGGTGGGCAGCCTCAGGTTATCCTGGATAATCTGTATGCGGAAAACAAGATAGTGCCAATGATAGTGATTATGCCAAACGGCCGTGCAATGAAAGACGACCGCGCCACCGGCGATATTATGGCAGCTGATAAGGTGGAGGCATTCTCAGTTTTTGAGAAGGATCTGCTTAATGATCTGATACCTTTTGTTGAGAAAAAATTTCCGGTACTTACTGACCGCGGGAACAGGGCAATAGCCGGTTTGTCAATGGGTGGCGGTCAATCCTTGAATTTCGGCCTTGGAAACCTGGATAAGTTTGCATGGGTCGGAGGCTTTTCCTCTGCTCCGAATACGAAGGCACCTGAATTATTGGTGCCTGATCCTGAAGAAACAAAGAAAAACCTGAAGCTTCTATGGATCTCCTGCGGAGATAATGATGGCCTAATAGGTTTCAGCAAGCGTACTCACGATTACCTGGTGGCCAAAGGTGTTCCTCACATCTTTTACATTGAACCCGGTGGTCACGACTTCAATGTCTGGAAAAACGATTTGTATATGTTTTCCCAGCTTCTTTTCAAATCGGTCGACGTTGCTTCTTTTAATAAATACAGTGTGCTTGGAATTCCGGCTTCAACCAACGTCAGAAGTGCCAAATACCCGCAAATAATGCCTGATGGCAGTGCCGTATTCCAGATAAAGGCTCCCGATGCTCAAAAAGTGCAGCTCGATCTCGTCAGGAAATACGATATGTTGAAAAATAGCGAAGGAACCTGGAGTGTTACAACGGATTCATTGAGTGAAGGCATCCATTATTATTCGCTGATTATCGATGGAGTTGCAGTATGCGACCCTGCCAGTGAAGCTTTCTATGGGATGGGACGAATGGCAAGCTGCATTGAAGTTCCCTTTAAAGGCGATGTCTATTACGCTTTAAAAGATGTGCCGCATGGCGATGTACGAATAATGCGCTATTTCTCTCCGGTAACAAGAAGCTGGCGTCGCTTCTTCATTTACACACCTGCCGGCTACGATGTAAATACCAGCGAAAAATATCCGGTGCTTTACCTCCTGCACGGTGGCGGCGAGGATGAGAGAGGCTGGGCTGAACAAGGGAAAACTGATAATATTCTTGATAATCTTATTGCCGAAAAAAAGGCGAAACCAATGCTTATTGTTATGATGGACGGTAACTTCTCGACCGGCAGAGGTGGTTTTGGAGAAGAAATGCTTAAAGCATTCACGGCAGAATTAAAGCAATCGGTGATCCCTTTTGTTGAGAAGAACTTTCGTGCTGAAAATGATTCCAAAAATCGCGCGCTTGCAGGCTTATCCATGGGAGGCATACAAACACTCTATGCGGGAATAAATAATTCCGGGCTTTTTTCATACCTGGGAATCTTTAGTTCGGGTTGGATAACAGGTATGCAGGAAAGCCTGGCCGATGCACAATACAGCTTTATGAGTAAGAATGCTGATAAAATAAATGCAGATCTGAAACTATTGTGGATCTCGATGGGCGGACAGGAAGATATAGCATATAAAAACTGCAAAATCATGCTTGCGAAATTCGATGAAATGAAAATAAAATATACGTACAGCGAATATCCCGGAGGGCATACATGGCCGGTCTGGAGGAATAACCTTTACAATTTTGCACAATTATTGTTTAAATAGCCAACCTTTATAAACTACCGCAATGACCCTGGCAACACAAAAAGTCTCAGTTTTCGAAAAAATAGGATATAGCCTGGGAGACCTGGCTGCAAACCTGGTTTTTCAGACATTGATAACATATTTAGCTTATTTCTATACAGATATCTATGGGCTAAAAAACACCGATGCTTCAATAGTAATGCTTTCTGTCGGCTTGGTTGCCGCATTCATATTCAATCCGATAATCGGGATACTGGCAGACCGGACCAATTCGAGATGGGGTAAATTCCGGCCCTGGGTACTCTTCACTGCAATACCCCTGGGCGTTATCGCACTCCTGACCTTTTCAACACCGGATTTTTCGTACAAGGGAAAATTGATTTACGCTGCTGTAACTTATACGTTCCTGTTGATGATGTATGCTTCGAATAATCTTCCATATGCAGCTTTGAGCGGCGTGCTGACCGGTGACATGGGGGAAAGAAACAGTCTTTCATCGTACCGGTTTGTTGCAGTGATGTTTGCCCAGTTTTTCGTGCAGGTCTTCATGCTGCCGATTATTATTTACGCAGGCCATGGAGACAAGGCAGCCGGGATCGAGTCAGTAATGACATGGCTGGCTGCCGTGGGAACCATCATGTTGCTGATAACTTTCTTTACTACCAGGGAGCGCATCCTTCCACGCCCGGAGCAAAAATCATCAATTAAGGATGATCTGTCTGATCTTTCGAAGAACAGGCCGTGGCTGATAATGCTAGTCCTGACAATCCTGGTGTTCATCACTCTCGCCATGAAAGGGGGTTCCTATGTATATTATTTTAATAATTACGTGGATAAAGAGGCCCTCACGAAATTTATTGGTCCTCTTATCACAAAATTGTCCGGCATAGGAATCACTTTCTTTGGATCCGACCCGGTTTCTGCAGGCTTTGGGTTATTTAATGCGGGGGGTATCATTTTTATGATTGCCGGAATTTCACTGTCGAAAAAACTTGCAGACAAATATGGCAAACGGGATGTCTATAAGTACGGCCTGCTTGTCGCTACCATTTTTGTCCTGGTCTTTTTCTTTTTCAAACCCGGTAATGTGGCGCTGATGTTCGCCTCACAGATCATGCATGGATTTTCGTACGGGATTACCATACCAATTCTTTGGGCTATGATTGCGGATGTTGCCGATTACTCTGAATGGAAAACAAATCGCAGGGCTACCGCGATAATCTTTTCCGCCATGATGGTGGGCCTTAAGGCAGGTCTTTCAATCGGTGGCGCACTGGTTGCATGGATCTTAAGCTTGTACGGGTATATCCCGAAAGAAGCTGCGGTGGCTGGAAAGGAGATTCTCCAACCCGAAACTGTCGCTGCCGGGGCAAAAATGCTTGTCAGCATATATCCTTCCATCCCATTCCTGTTAGGTGTGGGACTGCTGTTTTTCTATGTGATTGATAAGAAAATGGAAGTCCGGATCGAAAAGGAATTGAAGGGCCGCAGGGAGAGCAGGAAGAACCTTAGTTGAATAAACCATGTATATGAAAATCAGGACTATTTCTGCAATAATTGCCATTCTTATTCTGCCAAACACAAACATTATGGCGCAAAATACATTAGCCGAGGCTGTCAGGGGTAAATTCCTTTTTGGAGTAGCGATTAATACACAACAAGTCAAGGGTATACCCCCCCTGGAATCAGAATTGATTGCCAGAGAATTCAACGCTGTCGTTGCTGAAAACTGCATGAAGCCGCAATTTATACATCCGGAAGAAAATAAGTTCGATTGGACAGACGCTGACAAATTTGTGGCTTTTGGAGAAAAAAACAGGCAGGTGGTATCAGGGCATTGCCTGATCTGGCACTCCCAGACAGGCAACTGGTTCTTTCTCGATTCAAATGGGAAGGATGTCGCACCTGAAGTACTGAAAGAGCGCATGCGTCAGCACATACTGACAATTGTGGGCAGGTATAAAGGGCGTATAAAAGGATGGGACGTTGTGAATGAAGCCTTTGAAGACAATGGTTCATATCGCAACAGCAAGTTCTACAAGATATTAGGTAAGGATTTCGTCAAGTACGCATTTCAGTTTGCCCATGAAGCCGACCCTGATGCAGAACTTTATTATAACGATTACAATGTGGAAACCCCGGCAAAATGCGAAGCCATAGTAAAGCTGGTAAAAGAGCTCAGGGAAGCGGGATGCAGGATTGACGCCGTTGGCTCGCAGGCGCATATGCACATGGATACTCCATCCATCGAGGCTATGGAAACCAGTTTTAAAGAACTTAAAACCGCCGGGGTGAAAATCCTGATTACCGAATGGGATATTTCTATTCTGCCAAATCCTTATTCCGGTGCAAACATTTCTATGAATTTCAAATACTCTCCGGAAATGGATCCCTATCGTGAAGGTGTTCCGGATTCCATTCAGCAAAAATGGAATAAACGCCTACTTGATATGTTCGGACTCTTCCTCAAATACAATGATGTGATCGATCGGGTCACTGTCTGGGGATTGAACGATGCCGTATCATGGCTGAACAATTTTCCGATCCGCGGCAGAATAGATTATCCTGTGCTTTTCGACCGCAATAATCATCCTAAGTACATAGTTGCGGAAATGATTAAAATGGCAAATAATTATAAGTCCGAAAAATGAAGAAGCTAAGATTTTAGTGCTGTGAGAAACGGGATTGAATCTTATGACAGTAATAAATGCAATAAGCAAAAGACAATAAATTATAAGGAGACACACAATGTCAAAAGAAAGAGATGATTTTATTGGAGCGAAAATCGCGAAAATGAGCCTGCTGGAGAAATGCGGCCAGCTACTCACCTTCACATGGCGAGGTGCCTATCTGACACCTTCAGGGATTGAACAGATCACCAAACTGCATGCGGGCGGCGTGTGCCTGGAACCATATGCACTGGAAACGTGCAAGAATCTATATTGGGGACGTTCTCAGGTCGATCCCAACTTCAGGAAACCAGCGGATTATTTCGACATCGCACATACCTGGTTCGAGGCTCGTGCCTATGGCGTAAGCGTCAGACCTGAAGAGCTCACTGAAGCGCTTAACAAACTCCAGGAAATTGCGATAAACAGGGATTCAGGAATTCCACTCCACGTTACAATCGATATGGAGGGTGATTTTAAGAACGATTACACAGCCGGTGGTGTTCTTCAGTTCATTCCGCCAATGGGGATCACAGCTATTGGCGATGTTGATTTGGCCTATAAAATAGCAAACCTGATGGGCCGGCAGATGGCTGCAATGGGAGTAACCCAGTTCTATCATCCAGTCTGTGATGTAAATATAAATCCGTTGAATCCCGAAATCGGTGTCCGTTCATTTGGGGACAATCCTAAAGTTATTGCAAAGTTCATTGCGGCCACAGTCCGTGGATATGAAGATGCAGGTATTACCGCAACAATCAAGCATTTCGCCGGCCGTGGTGATTCAGCAACTGATGCACATGACGTGCTCGATGTCTGCCGCGGAGATAAAAAACGCATGCAGGAAGTTGAATTAGCAGCATTTCAGGCAGGTGTAGATGCAGGTGCCTCTGCTCTCATGACAGCTCATACGATTTACCCTGCCTATGATGAAGAATACCCTGCAACCCTTTCGAAGAAAATCCTTACTGATCTTCTGAGAGGAGAAATGGGATTTAAGGGTATTATAGTTTCCGACGCGATCGGTATGGCCGCGATCCTTAAAAAATGGCCACTCCCACTGGCATGTGCTATGGCGATTAAAGCCGGTGTGGACACCATTCTGCTAAAAGCTGACGACGAATCCCGTTCGCAATGCCTGTTTGGTATTAAACAGGCTGTTGAAACCGGCGAACTTTCTGAAGAACGTGTAGACGATGCAGTCCGTCGGTTGCTCTACAGAAAGTATGACCAGGGGCTGTTTAAAAAAGCAGGCAAAATGGATCCGAACGAAACTGCAGCTATTGTAAGGAATAAAGAAAACATTGACTTTTCATGGGAAGTAGCTCACAAAGCATTGCTGGTTATTCGCGATAATAAAAAGCTGTTGCCATTAAGTAAAGACAAGAAAATCCTTGTGATTGAGCAAACTATCCCATATGAGTTTTTAGGGAAAGATCTTTACAGTCATGCCCACATGTTCTGTGAACAGATGACCAAACATTCCACCAACCTGATTTTGGATGATACTGGTTTTCATGCAGAAGAGGATGAAATTGAAGAAGCCTTGAGACTGGCAAAAGATGCAGATCTGGTTGTGATGACAAATTACTACGCACGTATTGAGAAACGGGGAAATAATACACACCTGGTCAAAATGCTAAAGGCAGCTGGCAAGGACGTTGTTGTTGTAACCAACTTCCCATACCGCAAAGGTACTACAACTGCGGCCGATGCAGTAGTTTGTAATTTCTCCGGTACTCCTGATTCCATAAGGGCTTCTGTTGATCTTCTTTGGGGGACAATTAAACCATATCCAACAACAAAGATGCCTATAGATCTAACCGCTGAAAGCAATATGCCCGAAGAACAAACTCCTTCACCAGAAAAGTCAACTGAGAAGAAAAAAGGACATATTTGGGGTGGAAAATGTTAGGACTTCTGGTAATACGGGTATAAATGGCAAAATCAACATCTTTTAACATTCAGGATATCTATACAATCACGGGCACCGAGATTGCAAAGATTTATGAAGAGAACTTCATGACGGTTCATTTCCAGGGCATGTCCAAATGTCTTCAGGTTCCGCATACTGTGGCGCTGCAAGGTGCACCAACCTGTTCAATAGGAGTATCGCCATACGGCCTTTATAATCGACTGAACAACGCTGGTCGTCTTGTCATGTTGAACCAGACAGCGGTTCAATTTGGTTCAGCACCATACATTCGTATCGACGATACCTGCATAATGCTAACACAGAAGCTCCCGGGTGAAACTGAACTTCCGGATGATATCCCGGCAGTCAAGAATTACTATCCGGCTCCGGTTGCAAAAGAAAACCTTGACATGACAATTGCGACTCCTTCATTGGAGATTGCATATGACCTTGAAAAAGTAAAAGTCATCCGAAGATTGATTTCTCCTTTTCTTTCGGGGGGGGAACAAACACTTATGCCTCTCGGTGTTGAGGAATTCATAGTTGAAAGCACAAGCAATGAGGTGAAGGAAATCTCGCTTGTTGTGCCAAGACCCTCACTGGTGAATCTTCAGGAAAAAGAACTTAAACCTACTGATCAGGACAGTGTTTTTGTTTGCACTGCTGCAGTCAACGGACAGAAGCATACGGAGTTTCAATCAGGTGGTATCCATGGCGTCATTATGGGAAGTACTGATAGTCAGGACAAAATGGCGATTGCTGTTGCTGATGTTCCAGGTGTTTCAGTGGATATACAACCCTATTTCTGTCTCAATAAATACTCAGGTGATTTACTTTTAACTGCAAATGGCAGTTTTTATGAAAAAAAGGGACCTGTTAATCGAAGCGATTATGGTGCAGCTATTAGTCTGACTTTTACTTTGAAACCAAACGAATCCATGACCATTCCTGTCGCTGTTGTTCTTGATTATCCAGTGCAGGATTACATTGATGGAAAGAGATTTGACAGAAAATATCTGAGAAACTTCAAAGATGAGAAAACACGAACTCAGGATTTGGCAAAAATAGCATTAACCAGTTACAAGCAATGGTGGGATCGCACAATTACAATTCAGAAACGGGTTTTTGATTCTATTTCATCCACTCCCTCCTATCAGAATGACCGGGAAGGTTCATTACGTCTGACAAGGTTGATGTTAAATGAACTCCATTTCCCTTTATCGAACGCAATTGTCTGGATAGAGAATGATAAAGGAAAAGAGCAGGCACGATTCCTGGAATGTTTTGACTATGCCTATATTGATCCTTCTGATGTGGATTGGTATTCAATGGTATTACTAATGTTTTTCCCGCAGGTGGAAAAGGATCTGTGCCAGGCCTTTATAGATTCCATAAAGGCTGTTGATCCTACTCCCCGGTGGTATCATTTTCACGCCTCGTTTGTTGCAGCCCAGTTGCATTTTAAAGAACATCATGAGGAATATGAAGGCGCATCACTTACCCAAATACGTGATGATTTCAAGACAAAAGGCAGTGTCGCCCATGATGTTGGCGCTATGCCAAAAGGGCATCCCCTGCGCAATGTGAGTGATTATGCATGGTATAATAACAATTACTGGGTTGATCTGTATCCCAAGCTGATGATGCGTGTTTTACGTAACGTAAAATTCACCGGGAATATCGAATTTCTTAAAACAAACTGGGAAACCCTTAAGTTCGGTCTCGAATCATTGTTGAAACTCGATTTTGACAACGATGGTATCCCTGAAGGACTTCCGGAAGATGTAAAGAATACATTTGATAATCTGGTCCTTTTTGGTGTTGATGCATATGATGCAACTCAGTTTCTGGGAGGATGCCAGGCACTGATCAAAATGGCACAAATGCTTGGTGAAAAAGCCGATGAGGAACATTTACAAGAAATTTATGATAAAGCCTGGAAACGTTTTGAGAAATTATGGCGCGAAGACGTGAATAAAAAGGGTGAGAAACTCGAATATTACGTCACATGTTTTGATCCTGAATCTGGAAATACAAACACAGATGTCTGGACCAATCAGCTTGACGCTTTGTGGTATTTAACTGCAATTGGAGAAGCTCCTGCTATTCCTGAAGAACGTGTCAAAAAGATTCTCAGAACCATTTATAACACAAATCAGGCAACCATGGGATGGGCAATGTGTAAAACCAGGGATGGTGAACCCGTTGAATCTGAGCAGGGACAAGATGTGTATACAACTTCAAATTATGTTTTCGCCCAGCTGCTTGATTATTACGGTATGGTTGAGGAAAGTAAGGAGGTTTACAAACATATGGATCGTGTGGTTTTCAAATATGCAAATACCCTCACGACTCCCGACAATCTCCGGGCAGAGTTTGAAATAGAAGCAGGTGAAACAAAAGCCAATCCACATTATATTGTTGCTGCATATCCAAGGCCTGGTGCAGTCTGGTCGCATCTTGTGTTGAATCACATCAGGGAATTACAGACAAAGAATAAGAACGAAACTATTGAATCAAAAGATCTGATTCCATTCTACCCATGGTTGACAGGAGGTTCAGAGTAGCGAAGAGATCAATTACCATGAGCAAAAAATATGACATCACATTTGTTGGACACATGTGCTATGATGAGATTATTCCATTTAGAGGAAAAGCACGTGTCGCTCCCGGAAGCGCCGTTCTATGCGGAGCCATGGTTGCTGCCAGGGTAGGCAGAAAGGTTGCAGTTGTTACAAAGATGGCAAAGAAAGACGAGGCCATCCTTCAGCCGATGAAAGATATCGGCATAGATACCTGGCTCATTCCAAGTGAAGAGACTTCATACAACAGGGTGCTGCACGAGTCAGAAAACGTCGATGAACGTACAATGACTCTCATAAAATCTGCAGGGTTAATTTCTATAGGTGATATTCCTGTTCTTGACTCAAGCTGCGTACACCTTGCAGGGATATCCGATACCGAATTCGACATGGCACTCATGAAGGGTTTAAAGTCCAGGAACTTTGCGAGCTTGTCGGTCGATATGCAGAGCTTTGTCCGTCACATAAATCCAATAACAAAGAACCACGAGTTTAGTGATGTCGCTGATAAAAAAGAGATTGCGGCAATGATGGATAAGCTGAAGCTGGACATTGTGGAAGCCCGCCTTTTGACTGGTACGGATGATTTGGAGGAAGCTGCAATAATCATTGAAGCATGGGGCTGTTCTGAAATTGTGATAACACAATCAAAGGGTGTACTGGCAAGAGTTAAAGGGAAAACATATTATGAGAAATTCTCCAACAATAGTGTAGCCGGCAGAACCGGGAGGGGCGATACGACATTTGCTGCATATCTCTCATATAGATTGGATCACGAAGTTCCGGAGTCATTGAAGTTTGCTGCCGCTCTTGTATCAATCAAAATGGAAACGCCCGGCCCATTTAGCGGGACACTTGATGATGTTATCAAACGAATTAAAGAAAAGCATTCTTAATGTAACAGGCAGTGAATATATGTTACATAAAGACCATATGTAAAAAGGTAAATAAAAATATCAATAATCCTGTTAGTTCAATTTGCCGTAACTGGCTTGATAATTTGATAATTACCACTTAAATGCATTAAACTGAAAAGATATAGCAGACCGTCATAATAAGGGTCAAAATAACCATCTGAATAAGGCTCCAGTTTCGCATTCCATAATGCATCTATGAATTGCCGGGAATGTTCCTGTGGCCCCATAATGGAAGCAGAAGCAGCGGTTGCCACAAGGCCCAGGGAATGACGAAGTTTTTTATATCCGTCTGCCTGGAGGATGAAATCCGGCCGGGAGCCATCGAGGTTATACTGATCTTCAAATGTGTTTATCCCTTTGCTAAAAAGAAAATTCTGGATGCGTTTTGCATAATCCCGCTGCCATGCCTTGTCTTTTGCAAACCAGGAATAGTCCATAGCTATATTCATTGGTACTCTCCATGAATCATAGCGAAAAGCTACTGGCATCCATTGAGTTGAATGAGGAGCACCGCTAAACTCCGCATAATCTGGATTAAGACCGGTTACCGGATTACAGGCCCTGTGCAGAAATATCCTTGCTGTATCGGCACAATCCCGATAGAATTGTTCTTTCCCATCCCTGGCATATTCAGCCCAAATTTCAAGAAATGCCGGCAGATGATAGGAGGGATCGGTCCAGCCATATCCGAAATTATCCGGTGTAAAAGTAATTTGTTTGTGTTCCACGTTAATTAGATTCCTTATTCCGCCAGTGCCGTCTTTAGACCACATCGCATCTAAGATTCTTCTGGCTTCCGCATAATAATTTATCCCGCTATTGTTTCCCCACCTGTTTGCTGCGAATAAAAGATCAGTGATGAAATAAAGTTCTCCATCAGAAGCAGAACCCTCAGAATTAAGCTTTAGAGTTCGAGGATTGATACTCCATGCAAAGTAACCTTCACGCGGACCGCTCTGATGCTGCAGATAAGCTTTGCTCCATCGCCACAAACGGTCAAAAACATCTTTCTTATTAAGCTGGACTGCGATCATCATACCATAAGATAGTCCTTCAGTTCTTACATCATGATTTTTAAGATCGGAAACATATGCCATTGAGTCTCCGACCTCAAAATATACCTTTCCAGGTCCCTCAAAAAGATCAAAATATGCCTTGGCGAGTTTTGCATCGATATCTGCCTGATTATATCCGGCTTCAAGAAACAGGTTGCGGTATTTCCCGGTTGTCCGGGCACCTTTATTCCATTGTGTCATTTCACCCTGCGGAGCAGTGATTTCCTTTGCCTGAGAGCTTAGGGTCATATCAGGTAATCCGATAATACCTGAAATAAAAGTCAATCCGGATAAAAAAATTAAACTATTCATAATCTTTAATTAGGGATGCATGATAAAAATTGTCCTTTTACCAGTGGTTTAAGTTAAATTCGATAAGTTTCAGTGAATCATTATTTATCGCGAACAGAAATCCATCTTCCCCTGAAGCCAGCTTTATCTTCCTTATGGCTTTTACTTCACCCTTAATAAAGAGTCTGCTTTCAGCCGGAGGAACAGCCGATATTTTACCAATGGAATCTGTCCGCATCACTAATCCGATACTGGCATCGTTTCTTGGAGTTTCTACTTCCGAACCATATAGATTACCAGCAGCAACAAGAGCTTTGCCCTTATTCTCATTTTTCATTTCTGCAAAATCGTTGATTGAAGAAAACTGAGTCCTGTTAGGGAGCCTGTGTATTGTGAAAGTCCCGTTCCCTTTATTTTCTATCCAGGAGTTAGCAAAAGTTTCTGCCTTGTAATGCAAAGATGAATTCAACATCTTTTCTCCGTAGATGTCCTGTAAAGTTGCCCGTGCAAACTCCTCGTAGCCTTTATACCTGAGCCTGATAACCGGAATTTGCCTGGCACTGGCATCAAGACCATTAACGGGATAATTTTTTCCGTACTCCCAATAGCCGAGCACAATATCAGTTGTGCCATTCAAATCAAAATCATTGGAGTAAATCTCATATGGTTCTTTGGGGCTGGTTTTATACTTATAATTTAGCCCCAGATTACCTGCCAGGTAATCGTTATCACCGTCCCCATCGATATCGCAGCAGTAAATACAATTCCACAAGCCTGCAGTTTCGGTTAAGCCTGTTTTATCTGTAACATCTGTAAATCCATTCGGGGTATTATCAAAAAAGCGGATTTTCATCCATTCCCCTGCAACTACAAGATCGACAGAACCATCTCCGTCAAAGTCATCCCACACAGCATCAGTGACAAGCCCCAGGTTCAATAACCCAGGTGCAGTTTTTTGTGTGACATTTTCAAATCTCAGATCAGTTCCTTTTCCTCCGTTATTTCTTAAGATATAACTGCTGGCCGGAGAGGGATATTTGCCCGGAACAATACGTCCCCCAACAAACAGATCGGGATCTCCGTCTTTGTCATAGTCACATGTTATCACACACTTCCCGCTTTTATGCAAGTCAGCCGGCAGACACTCAATGCATCTGACAAAACCCTTTTCCGTATTTAAATACAATCTGTCCTGGTAATATTCCTCTTTTTCGCGATTATCATTCCCTCCGCTGACCACATATAAATCCATCCGTCCGTCGTTGTCAGCGTCAAACAACAGTGCACCCGTATCCTCATAAAGCGAATCGCTAATCCAGGGACCTGGCATTTCTTTAAATGTGCCTTTTACTGTCTGAATATACATGGCTCCCTTAAAGCCTTTGCCATTGCCAACAAAGAAATCCTCGAGCCCGTCTCCATTAATGTCACCGACAGCTAAGCCAGGGCCCATCTGTGAATTTTTGTATGGCAGCAATGGTTCATATTCAAAATCATCATATTTATCTTCACGGTGAAGGAAGGTTATTCCGGATTGCCTGGTAATATCGGTAAATGCTGGTTCCTTAATTGCTCCTTTTTCCCCCGGGATGGCTGCATCCTCATAATTTAATACCAATTTCTGATCAGCTTTAACATGTCCCAATATTTGCTGTTTTCCGTCAGGCCAGGTAATTGTTAATTTATCGATGATCTCCTTATTCCCCAGCCCAAAATGAACAACAGGGGGAACACTCGACATATAACCCCGTGTCAGGGTCAGTTCCTGTTTTTGCGAGGTAGTACCGGTTTCCGCCGTAACAATGCTTCCCAGGCCAAATAAATTTGAGGGCGGACCAGCAAGTTTAATTTTTAGGTAATGAGCGTTTTTATTAACTGCCTTGTTTTCATATAAATATGAAACCTCATTGGCATTGTTGATCACCAGGTCAAGATCACCGTCATTATCTAAATCGCCAAATGAAACACCATTTGACAGGGTTGGTTCTTTAAAGCCCCAGCTTAATGCTTTATTGGTGAATGTGAAATCACCGTTATTTTTATAAACATAATTTCTCAGAGGGGTGCTAGGGAAAAGCTCTGGACGGTATACTTGTTTCGATTTGAAATACATATTTTCCCTGGGATTATCCATAATATCCCGGTTGTTGATATCCTTGAGCACACCGTTGGTTACAAACAGATCCTTATTCCCGTCATTATCAAGATCCATAAAAAGGCCTCCCCAGCTCCAGTCGGTGTAGGCAACACCTGCAAACAATGAAATATTGCTGAAAGACGGGATATTATCAAATATGCCGTTGTTTAATTGCAAAGAGTTTTGCATGTACTGGTAATGAAAACCATAATCCAGGCTGCGGTAAAATATTTCACGGTTCATAGGTACCACATTGACCATTCTTCGAAAATGGTCTTCCGGTGTCATATCTATCTGGAAAATATCGATAAGACCGTCATTGTTTATGTCAGCAGCATCAACGCCCATGCCGAAGATGGAGGTTTGTGAGGTGGCCTCTCTTATAACATTTTTAAAAGTCCCGTCACCATTATTCAGATAGAGGTAATCAGGCACATTGAAATCATTTGATACATATAAGTCTTTCCGGCCGTCATTATTAAAATCCATTGCAACGACTCCGATTGACATTCCGAAATTCTGAACTCCGGCTTCCCTGGTCACATCGGAAAAAGTACCATTTCCGTTGTTTTTATAAAGGTGACCTGATTCTTCATATTTATTTTCCACCATTTTCTTATGGTAGAAATCGGCGCCCATGCTGACCAGTACAATCGGGTAATTCGCAACATATAAATCAAGAAGACCATCATTGTTATAATCAAAAAATGTAGCCTGTACAGATGAACTTTTATCATTTATGCCATAGGCTTTTCCACATTCGGTAAAGGTGTTGTCCTTGTTGTTAATAAAAAGCAAGTTATCTGACGGCTTGTATTTGCCCGAAACGCATACATAGATATCAAGCCAGCCATCGTTGTTTACATCAGCCATTGTTGACCCGGTAAACCATTGATGATTCCCCGATATGCCCGCTTTTTCAGATATATCTTCAAATTTCATATTGCCTTTATTCAGGTAGAGCTTATTCGGGACCAGGTTTCCGGTAAAAAAAATGTCATCGAGTCCGTCATTATTGATATCGCCCACAGAAACGCCACCGCCCATGTACATATATGGGAAGATCATATAATTCAATGTGTCGTTTTCCGATATTTTATTAATGAAAGTAATCCCTGATCTGGCAGGTGACATTTTTTTAAAGTTTTCTTTGTGGAGCTTACCACAGGAAAACAGCAGGAAGCATATAAGAACTAAACAGGAATAAAATCTCATAGTGTATCTATTGCATTCATTTTGAACTGTTAATATCCGGGATTCTGATCAGCCTGGGTCAAAGCAGGATTTGAATCAATTTCGGACTGCGGAATAGGCCATAAATAATTCCTTGCGGGATCAAAACTGATCCTAATTTTCATGAAATAGGGCAACTTTGGCATGGCCTCATCCCTGATAAATGCCTCAAGACGATGCCATCTGATAAGGTCGTTGATGCGTACCTGTTCATTGCACAGTTCTATTTTGCGTTCATGTTCGATGGCTATCCGAAGCTGCTCCTGATTGGAAACCGGATATATGTTATTCATGGAAGGAGTACCGTAATTTGGCATCATTACATCAGGCCTGTTTCTAACCTGGTTGAGATATTTAATGGCTTCAGGGAAATTGCCAAGTTCATTTTCAATTTCTGCCATCATTAACAGCACATCGGCCAATCTGATCACCCTGGTATTAATACCTGAATAAATATTTTCAGACTCTTGCTTGTAATAGTTCTGGTATTTTTTCCAGCCATACTTAAACCTGACTTCACTATAAAGAACACCATCAATCCAATATTCCATCGTATCACAATACATACGAGCTGTATCTTTTCCATTATTGTATAAATCACCAGTCTGATAAATACAGTAACCCAACCTGGGATCATTTTTAACGCCGTTGTCTTCCACTGTTTCAAATTCCTCCACAAGGTCCCGGAATGGAATAGCGTCATACCAATTGAAACAGCCATATGACATTCCTCTTAAAGAACACTCGTTCAATCCGGTCCCATTACCGTCAGATGACCAGAGATTATCAGTGCCCAATTCAGGGTTGAACTCAACCTCAAAAATAGATTCAGGACCATGTTCTGTTTCTTCTTCAAAATTATTGCTGTATCTGGCTTCAAGATCGTAGTTTTCATGATCATCAACAACATGGAGAAATGCATTTCTAGCTACAGTGAAATCAGCCTGATCTTGAGATTCATTGGCCTGAAACAGATGAGCCTTACCTAACAGGGCCCAGGCAGCTCCCGAAGTGGCTCTCCCTTTTTCTTCCATGATTTTCGGAAGGCACTTTTCAGCGGCAAAGGATAAGTCTGCTTCAATCTGAGCCCAGATAACGGCTTTCGGACTTCTCGGCGAACCAGTCATCACTTCTTTATTCTCTGTGATCAATGGAACATCTCCAAACCTGGTGACAAGAAGAAAATAATATAATGCCCTTAAAAAACGTGCTTCACCAATATACTTGTCCTTTTTAGCCTGAGACAACAGTCCTTCAGGTATCTTGTTTATCGCTTCCTCATTATTAATGACAAAATTGGCCCTGTTAATTCCTGCATAACACCTTTCCCAATAGTCAGCGATGAAAGTATTGTCGGCATCAAAAGTATAATATAGAAATATGTGATATATCGGGTCAGTGGTGTTTAATTGCTCGAAAGCCATAAAATCCATGCTATAATATAAAGTGCGCTGATAAAGTCCGTCGGTTTGCAGGTTGGCATAGACAGCGTTGACTGCCTGTTGAACCTGGGCTTCGGTTTTAAAAAAAGTACCGGGTGTCAGTTCGTTAGGATTTACCAGTTCGAGTTTTTTAACGTCGCAGGAATTTAAGAATAGCAGCATAACAATTGCCGATACAACTGATTCGCTCCTGATTTGATTCATGTCCTGGATTTTGGTAGATGATTAAAAATTTAAGTATAAGCTTATATATTTAAGCACATTTAACATTTCAGCAAACACAAGATGGTTCAGGGAGATTCTTTTACCATAAAAACCTGAAGCCCGGCATTATTGTTCCCAACCAGAATATCTTTGTCTTTATTATTGAGGTGTACCAAGGCAAGGCTTTTTACGTCGCCCGGAGCAAAAAAACCTGTCTCAGAGGGCGGTATAATTTTAAAGCCCCCCTTCCCGTCTCCTTCCATATATACCCCTACGCTGCCGTCATTCCTCGGCGTAACAAATTCGACGTTAAATAGATTTCCTGCGGCCAGGATATCGAGGTTCCCATCCTTATTGAAATCATCAATGATGATTCCGTTGATTGAGGATAACTGGGCTTCATCAGGGAAATTATGTATCCTGAAATTGCCTTTCCCATCATTCTCAAGCCAGCCGCTTGCGAATGTCTCTGCCTGAAGATGTAATGACTCTTCCAGCGCTTTTCGGGTATAAATATCTGAAACAGTAGCTTCTCCGAACCCACCAAATGTGGGGAACTTGATAGCGATACCCGGGTTCTGGCGCACAAAACTTTCTCTTCCTCTTAGGGGAAATTGTTTATTCCCCTGGTAGTAGCTTAATACGATATCCGATTTCCCATCTTTATCAAAGTCGGCTGCATAAATGTCAAAAGTCTTTCCCTTGCTTGCCTTATACCTGAAGTTTAATCCGAGATTGCCGGCAGCCAGATCAATATCCCCGTCTTTATCAATATCGGCGCCTGAAATGGTAAACCACCATCCCTTCGTTCCTTCAATAATGGATTTCTTAAATTTCCCGTGATCATTTTTATATATGCAAACAGGCATCCATTCTCCTGCAACAACAAGATCAGCCCATTGATCATTATCCAGATCACCGCAAAATGCAGAAGTAACCATTCCTGCATTAATCAGATCAGGCGCTGCTTCTTCAGTAACATCGTTGAATTTTGCAACTCCATTGATTGATTTGTTTTCCAGTAAATAGCTCCTGGCAGGAAATGGATATTTACCCGGCACCTGCCTTCCCCCTATAAACAGATCCAAATCGCCGTCATTATCAAAATCAAAAGCTTTGACACAAGATCCGCTTGTTGTGACCGGAGGTAGAGCATCTATACTTTTTGTAAAATTCCCTTCCCCGCCATTCAGGTAAAGCCGGCTTTTATAGTTGTCTGAACCGCCAGGGAATTCATTTCCTCCGGATACGACAAATAAATCGGGGTCCCCGTCATTGTCGGCATCGAAGAATATACAACCTGCGTCTTCATCTATACTATCCTGCCGCCATGGCCCATCCTGAATTCCAAATGTACCATCTGTGTTCTGGATAAACAGCTTGCCGGAACTACCGGAAGCATTTCCAATGAAAAAATCATCCAGCATATCTTTATTTGCATCCCCCACAGCAATTTCGGGTCCAAGTTGCGACAACTTATATGGCAACAGAACCTGGTTTTTGAAATCATCAAAAAAGTTTTCTTTATGAATAAATCCAAACTGAACATTTTCAGTGATTTCTGTAAACATTTGTTCTTTTATTTCCCTCTTTTTCTGAATTAGCCTGGCATCTGCATAATGCAAAGTCAGACTCTGGTTTGATTTAATATTCGTCAGCACCTGGACTTTCCCATCGCCCCATAGCACCTTTAAGGAATCAATAACCGGATCTTTTGCCACACCAAAGTAGAGAATGGGCTCTACGGAGGACAGGTAACCTCTTGTAAGGGTAAGTTCTGAAGTCTGCTCTTTCCCATTATTCCAGATAGTTACCACGGAGCCAATTCCCATTCTGTTTCTTTGGGGTCCGTCAAATTTGACCTTCAGGTAATTTCCCGATTTTGTTTCGCTGGCATTGTTTTTATAAATGAGGGCCTCCTGGTCAATGTTATTTACTATTAGATCGAGATCGCCATCATTATCCAGATCGGCATATGCGACCCCATTGGAGTAGCTCGGTTCCGTAATGTTCCACTTTTTATTATAGCGGGTAAATGTCAAATCGCCATTATTCCTGAACATATAATTTACCATAGGTTTGCTGGGCATATTCAGAGAGTGTTCCAGCAATTCATGTTTATCCGAACCTTTGTTGAAATAATCGGTTTTGCCGATTTTGTTAAAATAGTCTGCATTATTCATATCCCTACGGGAGCCATTTGTAACATACAGGTCTTTCCATCCGTCCAGATCAAAATCAGCAAACAGTGCTGCCCAGCTCCAGTCGGTTGATGTTACGCCTGCTATCCAGGACGCATTGGTAAAAAATGGCAGGTCATTTTTTAAGTTCCCCCGGTTCAGGTTCAATGTGCTGTATCTGTACTGATGATGCAAGCCTTCACTTACCATCTCATCAAACTCTTCCGGAGGCATTTCTGACATGTTCACTTTAGCCCTCTTATTATCTTCGGGTGCCATGTCAATTTGCATGATATCAGGCAATCCGTCATTGTTATAATCAGCAATGTCGGCACCCATCCCATAAAAAGCAGTCTGGCCGAGAACTTCACCGGCTTTGTCAGAAAATGTGCCATCACCATTATTGAAGTAAAAGTAGTCGGGACAGGTAAAATCATTAGAAATGTATAAATCCTTAAATCCGTCAAGGTTAAAATCGGCAACCGAAGCACTCAGCGTCAATCCAAATGCCAATAAGCCGCTCTCCCTCGTTACATCGGTAAAAGCACTGTCACCATTGTTCCTATATAAATGACCAGATTCGATCCACTTTACATTCCGCATTATCTGTTTATAGACATAAGGTGTTGCCTTAAATGATGTAATCGGATAATTTCCCACATACAGATCCAGATCCCCGTCGTTATCATAATCGAAGAAAACAGCCTGCGTACTCATCCCCGGATCGTTAATGCCATACTTCGCGGCTTCTTCCTTAAAAACAGGAATGCCGGCTTTGTCGATACCCTGGTTTACAAATAACAGGTTCTCGCGATTGCCTGATAATCCTGATACACAGACATAAATATCAGGCAATCCGTCACTGTTTATATCACAGACAGTTGACCCGAGCTTCCATCGACTACCTCCTCCGGTGTTCGAGATTTCAGTCACATCTTCAAAAGTAAAATCACCCCTGTTGAGATAAAGCCGGTCAGGTACCATATTCCCGACCAGATAGATATCGGTTAACCCATCATTATTAAAATCTCCGACGGAGACTCCCCCACCCATATAAATATAGGGATACAGGAAATAATTCAAGGTATCGCTTTCTGTAAGAGTATTTTCAAAGGCAATGCCAGTCACTTTAGATGACAGCTTCCGAAAAAGCGGCAGGTTTTTACCCTCTTTTTCTGAATTACATGACAGACTGACAATGATTATTGAAACCAGGACAACTCCAATAATTATTGTTTTTCTAACCAGCATTGGAACTGACATTCTCATAAAATTTCAATGGGAATACAGGTTCGAATATATTGTAAATAGATTAAAAAAAAGATGATGCCTTATAAGTTACCATATCCTCAAAAGGAACGATCCTTTTTGCCGGGCATGGCCAAAAAAGCAAAAAAGAGGCCGTTCTACCTTTTGAAACAGCCTCTTTAATAGTCAGTTAATAAACATCTTTAGTAACCGGGATTCTGAGTCATCTTACTATTACTCTGCATCTCCCGCTGTGGAATTGGCCATAACTGGTTCTTGACGGGGTCAAATTTCAGATCTGCCTTTTCCTTGATCGGAAGCTGATTCCCGGCTTTCAGCTGAGCCATGAATGGAGCAAGGCGTCCCCATCTCACAAGGTCAGAGAAACGAACCTGTTCACCGCATAACTCAATCTTGCGCTCGTGCTCAAGGGCAACCATGAACTCTTCCGTGGTGGATACAGGGTATATGGCATCCATTTCAGGTGTCCCGTATAAAGGCATATTTACACTTGGTCTTGCGCGGACAATATTCATATCTGCAACTGCACCAGGCAGATCGCCTGTATTGGCTTTGCATTCGGCCCTCATCAACAGTACATCGGCATATCTCAATACCTTCATATTAATACCGGATGCCTGGCCCGGGGATACCGTGCTTTCGCTGGCGTATTTGTAATAGTTCTGGTATTTTTTCCAGCCAATTCTGGGATAGGTGCTGCCGTCGGATTGAGCCAGCGGTGTAATTGCAATAGTATTTGCCCCGCTATTGTATTTTTCACCGTCAACATAAAAACAGAACCCATATCTGGGGTCACCTGCTTCGAACTCACTGGTCAGGTTGATTGAAGGAAATACGTTGAACCAGTCCATGCAACCATATTCCTGACCTCTGAAACATGATTCATTTAAGCCTGCATCACTCACTCCGGAATTCCAGCGTGCTGAGTTACCGGCAGCAACATTGAACTCCACTTCAAATAAAGATTCAGGTCCATGTTCCGTTTCTTCCAGGAAGTTATTCTCATAATTGGCTTCAAGGGAATAGCCTGTAACATTATTAAAAGAGGCAAGTGCTGCTGCATATTTTTTCTGGAACAGCTGGGCTTTGCCCAACATACCCCATGCAGCGCCTTTTGTGGCCCTTCCAAGCTCTTCGTCGGCTTTGTCACGCAATTCGGTTGTGGCATCCGTGAAATCGCTTTCAATCTGGGCCCAGACATCTGTCACAGGACTTCTTGCCAATCCCTGGATATCTGAGGGAACCTCAAGCACTAACGGACAGTCGCCAAATTTAGTGACCAGCCAGAAATAATACATTGCACGCATAAATTTAGCTTCACCGTCATATTTTGCCTTCATGGCAGGCGACAACTGTCCTTCAGGTATATTATCAATGATACTTTTGTTATTTATAACAAAGTTTGCCTTATTGATCCCCCTGTAGCAGCTTTCCCAGTAATCTCCGATTGCACCGTGATTATAATCGAAATCAAAATTCAGGTATTGACGCTTGTCAGCTTCCAGCTGTGGATTTCCGGCATTTTCATGTGCCATGTTATCATTCCCGAACCATATGTGACGGTTGTACATAGCAGTAGTTTGCATGCTTCCATATATGGCATTTACTGCAGATTTCACCTGGTTCTCTGTTGTAAAGAAAGTCTCAGGCTGAAGCTGATTCGGATTCGTCAGATTTAATTTATCCGGATTGCAGGAATCGGATATTACAATTAACCCGAATACAATCGGCAGAGATAAGTATTTAATTATTTTCATGTTTTTACTTTTTAGAATGTAATTTGAATGCCGCCAACAAATGATTTTGGCGTAGGATAAATGCCATAGTCAATCCCTGTGGCAAAATTGACTAACGGGTAACCATTACCAGTAACAGCACCGCCGCCAATATAGCCTACCGTAGTTCCAGCCGGCTGGTAAAAACCAACTTCAGGATCCAAACCTTTGTATTTGGTAATGGTAAATAAATTCTGTCCGCTCACGTATACTCTGAATTTGGATATATAGTTTCCAAACAGTCTGGAAGGCAAGGTATATCCGAGAGTCAGGTCTTTAACCCTTGTATATGTCCCGTCCTCAACGCCACGGGTCGATATCTGTACATTTGGCCCTGCAGCTGATGGCCTTGGAATATCAGTTACATCTCCATCCTGTTTCCACCTTCTCAGTACATCAACTGATGCGTTAAACAACCGTGTCATGCCCGTCAGGTCATAATAGGTGTTGTTGTAAACATCATTGCCGTAAGAACCAAAGATAAATACACTAAGGTCAAAACCTTTATAGTTGGCATTCAGATTTAATCCAAGCGTCATTTTTGGGAAAGGATTTCCAATCATGGTCTGGTCTGCTGAAGTAATCTTGCCATCTTTATTTACATCAACGATCCGATAGTCACCACCCTGGGCGCCCACGCCGCCATTTGCAGCCAGCTGTCCGCCGTTCAGGTAACTTGCGGCTTCTTCATTGGATTTAAATATCCCGTCAAATTTCCACCCATAGAAAAAGAACAATGGTTTTCCGACCTCAAGCCTTGTAATCGGTTGATTTTGCCACTGGGAACCCGGATCCACCGATGCAAGCCCGCCTAGATCCAGTACTTTACTCCTGGATGTTCCCAAATTCAAATTTGCAGACCAGTGAAATTCACCTTCAGCCTGGTTATATCCCAATTGAAATTCAAATCCATGGGTTTCAACTGACCCTACATTCTTAGCTACAGAACCATTAAAGACGCCTAAGGAAGCAGCTGTGTTCAGATTCATCAACAGGTCGCTGCTCTTATTTTTGAAATATTCAGCAGAAAAAGTGAGCTTATTCTTAAGCAATCCAACATCGACCCCGAAATTCAGCATGGAAGTCGACTCCCATTTCAGTCCTGAATTGGAAGGACCGGATGGAGTCGTGCCGGGAGCTAACTGGTTGTTGAAAACATAATACATGTTGGAAGTAAGAGTGGAAGCGTAGCTGTAGTTACCTATATTATCATTCCCTGCTTGTCCCCAGCTTGCCCTGAGCTTCAAATTGCTGAGAGCAGTAACATTACTCAGAAAAGCTTCCTTATCAAGCCTCCAGCCCAAAGCCAGTGACGGGAAGGTACCCCACCGGTTGCTGGAACCAAATCTTGAAGAAGCATCTCGCCTTATTGAAGCTGCAAAAATATATTTCTGATCATAGTTATAGTTTAACCTGGCCAGGTAACCGATCCTCTTGTAATGATCCGAAGCAGAGGAAACGGATACTGTGGTACTGGTTAATTCTTCAATAGCGCTGCTGATTGTATTCTGGCTTGATGCATTGGTAAAGGCCCTGTCAATTGTAGCATATTCCAGCACCCCCAGTAATTCCAGGTTATGTTTCTCTGCAAATGTTACAGCATAATTCAAACTATTGGTGTATATAAGTGACCGGTAGTTTGACATATTTTTCCCGATGATGGCATTGGCATTGGAGTGAGTGGCTCCTCCCGGCAGATTGTCATCATTCCATGCCGGCTGGAACTGGTTGTCGATAAGCCTGATATCTTCCATCCCGGCCACCGATTTGAATTTCAATCCTTTTATGATCTCAACCTCAGCCCAGATATCACCCAGAAGATCCAGGGTTAGCTGGTCATCCTGGTACATAGTGGCAACCCTGACAGGATTCTCGGCATCCTGGCCGTCAACGGCTGAATGGGGGCCCTGGAATCCACCTAAGTTGTCGGGATTGTACACTGGCAGATAAGGAGCCATCTTTATTGCATGCTGAATTAAGGAACGGCCTCCTGCTGACTGCAATGGATGCAATGTTGAATATGATACCCCAATGTTTTCACCTACACTGATCTTACCATGTTTATATTCGCTGTTCGACCTGAAATTATACCTGTCGTAACCGGTTCCGATCATGTCACCCTGACTTTTGGTGTATCCTCCGGATATCCTGTAAGCACCATTTTCGGTCCCGCTCGACACGCCGACGTTGATGCCGTCCATCATTCCCTTCTGGAAAATCTTGTCCTGCCAGTTGGTATTTGCCCCGTGAAGCCTTGATGCATACTGAGCATCAGTGATTACCGGCGGCGGTGAGGTTACATCCGCAGAGCTGGCATACTGAATGTACTGGTCCACATTCATCAGGTCGTACCTTTTATTATTCCATAGCTGACCTGCGTAGCTGTCAAAATCAACCACGGTTCTGCCCAATTTCCCTTTTTTTGTCGTAACCATAATAACGCCATGTGATCCCAATGACCCATAAATGGCTGTTGTTGAAGCATCCTTCAACACCTCCACCGACTCGATATCATTCGGATTTAAATTGGACATTCCGTTTGAAACAACCCCATCTATTACGATAAGAGGATCATTGGAGTTCATTGTCCCAAGCCCTCTGATCCTTATTGTAGGTACTGTACCCGGCGATCCGTTATTAAATACGGTAACACCGGAAGCACGGCCTTGCAATGCCTGATCGGCTGTAGTTACAGGCAGGCTCGTCAGTTCCCTGCTGCTTACAGATGTAATAGCGCCGGTTACCGTACCCCTTTTCTGGGTTCCATATCCGACAACCACAACTTCCGACAAATCGGTCGCAGATAGCTGAAGGGTGGCATCAATCACGGATCTGCCGTTGATAGGAACCTCAAGAGTCGTATAACCAATAAATGAAAATCTCAGTGCGGCAGCTTTGGCCGGCACCGAAAGAGAATACTTCCCGTTTTCCGAAGTAACTGTCCCAGCGGTGGTACCCGGAACAAGAACGGTCACTCCAGACATTGGCTGGCCACCTGAGTCCTTGACGACACCAGTAACTGTCTGCTGGGCCATCAGGCTAAGATTAGCCAATAGAAATAAAACAATAAATACAGTTCGTTTAAGCATAGGATTGGGTTTTAAGTAAGACAATTATTAGGAATATCAAAAGTGTATACTTCACTCGAAGTCAGGTTAAGAGGTAAAGGGTTAGCCGGAATTCTACATTGTTAAAGAATAAGATATATAAAGTTTATTCAAGGATCGGGTTGATACTATTCAAATTTATTTCATCCGGGCAGGATGAATTGTTAAATTCTAAACTATTGATATAAAAAATAGATCATTTTTGACAATCCTGAGAGGATTGCTATCCATTTGTACCCTTCCCCCGGGTACCCCCATATGTCACCTGGGGATTGAAGTCAAAAACGGGAATAAGTCAGTGGCAGGTTTAGCGGATTTTAAACAGTAAACAAAAAAGCCTTTGATAACCAGGAAGATCACAAATATTATTGAGAGCCGGAACTTATACAAATGCGAATATTCCTGTTTTTAAGCACGAAAACCGTTCAAAGACGCAGCGTGTTCAGCTTAAAGTCTTATTTGCTTTCTTTATACTCCTTTAATAAAGACTGGAAGATCTCCTTTACTGATGATATTTTTGTTGCTCTGAATGCATTGGCACCGGCAAAGGCAAATCCATTTTCAAAATTTCCCTTAAGGGCATTTGTAAGTGCGATGATAATACAGTAAGGGCTCCTGGAAATGTCACAGGTCCTGATACATTTAAACGGACATTTTCTTGGTTGTTTCTTCCCTTCTTTCACCTTTTGGATAAACCTTGAAAAAATTGCTCTTCCCGGAAGGCCGACAGGACTCTTTATTATTTGAATATCCTTTTCCCCGGCATCTATATAGGCCTGCTTAAATCCAGGCGAAGCATCACATTCATAGGTGGTTACAAATCTGGTCGCCATTTGGACTCCGGATGCTCCAAGCTTCATTATGTTACGGATATCCTCACCCGTATAAATTCCTCCTGCTGCGATAAGGGGGATGGACTTATTTTGTATCTCTTCAAAAGGTTTCAGCTCATTTATTATTTCCGGAACGAGCTTTTCAAGTGAATAATTATTATCTCCTATTTGTTCCTCTTTAAATCCAAGATGACCTCCTGCCATTGGCCCTTCAACAATAACAGCATCGGGCATATAATTGTAATTTGCTTTCCACTTTTCACAAATTATTCTTGTGGCTCTCGCCGATGAAACAATAGGTATGAGCTTTGTTTTACTTCCTTTTTTCAAAAATAAGGGTAAATCGAGCGGTAGGCCTGCTCCGGCAATAATAATATCAACCTTTTCAGAAATTGAAGTCTTTATCATATCAACATAATTTGTCATGGCAACCATGATGTTGACACCGATTACCCCAAGTGTTTTTTCCCTTGCTTTCCGAATCTCCTCTTTCAGCCCATGAATGCTGGCTTCAAGATAGTTTTCGGAAAAATCTTTATATAAAAGCCCAAGACCTGCACTTGATATAACTCCAACTCCTCCTTCGTTTGCTACTGCCGATGCAAGACCCGACAGCGAAATACCTACACCCATCCCTCCCTGTATAACAGGAACCGGAATATTGAGATTTCCAATCTTTAATGCCTTCATTTTTCCCTTTCGCAAAAATTAAAATCTGATAAATCCTTAAAGACCAAAGATAAAATCTAATTATCAATAGTTCTGTAAGTAAATTTAGGCCTTCTTTTTCCATTTCTCCTGCCAGATAATTTCGATGGCTTCCTACTGGAAAATTCACTCCTGCCCGGGTTGCTGTTCTTTTCCTGCGCTATCTCGACTGCGACTCTCCTGTCCATGAATGTAGCATTGTTCAGTGCATTGATCAGCTCAGCAGCAGAGTCTGCCTCAACTTCAAAAAAGGAAAAATTCTTCAAAAGGTCTATCTTCCCGATCGGGATCTTCTTCCCCCTCGTATTGGCATTTACAAGTTCGATAAGCTGGTCAGGATAAAAACCATCGGATTTCCCAAGATTGATGAACAACCTTTTGAAGCTGCCCTGGTATTTTTGCCTGGAACCTTTTCTTTCAGCCCTGTCAAAGCCAGTCTCCTTATCAATGAAAGTTTCAAGGTTGTCATCCCCGCTACGGTAATCATCCAGGAACCGGTCAAATTCAAGTGAAACAACCCTTCTGATAAGCTCTTCACGGTCAAGCGCTTCAAGCTTCTGCTTTATTTCAGGCAGGTAATTCTCTATCTCCTGGTGAAAAGTTGAAGCCTTCTCAAGCTTATCAACCCAGTTGAAAAGCTGTTTCCCGCAAATCTCGCTTCCTGTCGGGACAGCAAGCGATTTGAAAGATTTCTTCAGCATTTTTTCAATCTTATGAAGGTTGTTCTTCTCTTTCAGATGAACCAGTGAGATTGAAATGCCTCTTTTGCCGGCCCTGCCGGTGCGCCCCGACCTGTGAGTATACACCTCGGTGTCGTCAGGCAGGCTGAAATTGATCACATGTGTCAGGTCGTCAACGTCCAGTCCCCTTGCTGCAACATCAGTCGCGACAAGCATCTGCAATTTCCTTTGCCTGAATTTCTGCATAACGGTATCACGCTGCGACTGTGACAGGTCCCCATGGAGTGCGTCGGCATTGTACCCGTCATTTATAAGCTTTGAAGCTACTTCTTGTGTCTCCCGTCTTGTGCGACAGAAAATTATGGCATAAATATCAGGTTCGAAATCTGAAATTCTTTTCAGCACCTTGTATTTATCCTTCGCGTGGACCAGGTAGTAATTATGGCTGACATTCTCAGCTGATGAATTCTTTACGCCGATTATGATCTCGGCCGGATCGTTCATGTATTTCCTAGCAATCGAAGATATTTCAGGTGACATTGTTGCTGAAAACAGCAGGGTCCTCCTTCCTTCAGGAACCTCCTCCAGGATCTCATTTATACTGTCAATGAATCCCATGTTAAGCATTTCATCTGCCTCATCAAGTATTACAGTGCTGACATTTTCCAGCCTGACCACCCTTCTTCCGATCAGGTCGATGAGCCGGCCCGGAGTTGCGACTATGATATGTACGCCTTTCTTCAGTTCACGTATCTGGTTTTCAATGCTTGACCCTCCATAAACTGCAAGGATGTTCAGTTTGCCTGTATGCTTTGCATAACTCGACAGGTCCCCTGTAATCTGAAGGCAAAGTTCACGGGTGGGGCAAAGTATGAGAGCTTGTGGTGCGTTTTTTTCAGGATCGGTCGTTAGGACAAGCGGCAGACCGAATGCAGCTGTTTTTCCTGTGCCGGTCTGAGCCAGTGCTATTATATCTCTTTCATCATTCAGCATCAGCGGGATCACCTTTTCCTGGACGGGCATAGGCTGCTCAAATCCAAGTTCCTTAATTGCCCTGAGAATGCCGGGAGTAAATCCCATTTCTTCAAATTCTATCATAAATAATTTTAATGGTGTGGTTTCGGGAGCTGTTGGTTTTTCATCCCGGCTGAAGTGGACTCAAATGCAGACTGGATTAAATTGCGTGGCAACGCTTCGTTGAAATCACTTTTGTTAATAAGACCGCAAAGATAATCAAAATATCCTGACTTTATAATATTTGAAAAATCCGCCTGGATTCCCGGAACGGTACAATGCACATTGCCGGCAGGGTCCGTCAGGAGATTCAATGTTCAAGTTGAACTTAATGAGAAGATTGCAATCATTATTATTAAATTATTGAAAATAAATGAAATATTCAAATATTTAAGCGTATCTTGCAACAAATTTTAAAAATCAAATTATGAGCACAGGAACAGTAAAATTCTTTAATGATTCCAAAGGTTTCGGTTTTATTAAAGAGGACAATACACAAAAAGATTATTTTGTGCATTCATCAGGTTTAAAGGACTTTATTAAGGAAAACGACAAGGTTACCTTTGATCTGGAGATGGGGAAGAAGGGATTAAATGCTGTAAATGTTAAACTTGCCTAGTTTATCAATTATACCCATTTAAGTTTTTGGTCCCGCCAATAGCGGGGCTTTTTTTTTAAAATTCAAAAAATTATGTCAGAAAAGAAGCAGGTTGTATTTAAATCACCCGATATCTCAAAATTGAGGGAAGTCATAATTGACCACAAAACAAAAATTTATATTGCTCCCGGGGCCGATACGGAGGAGGCCAGAATGCGTTATTTGTTGCGGAACTCTGCAAAAAGAGTAAAATGAGAGATTAGGGCGGGGCAGACTATTCCTTGAATAGTCTCACATTTAATGCAGTTGCCCCTCTTGGACCTTTGCCCACTTCAAAAACGACAATATTGTTCTCTTTGACAGGATCGATCAGATTATTTACGTGAACGAAAATTCTTTCATCTGATCCCATGTCCCTGATAAATCCGAATCCCTTTGATTCATTGAAGAAGGTTACAACTCCCTTTCTTGATGCGTCAGAGTCAACATCCGGACTGTTCCTGGTAATAGTCAGTTCGATGCTCGTTGCATCCACAACCGACTTTTTGCCGGGATCTGGAGGAGTGGAGGAAATTTTCCCGAATTCATCGACATAAGCAATCATTTCATCAAAGCTTCTTTTCTTCCCCTCAATCTTTTTCAAAGCACGCTTTTGTTCTTTCCCCTTTCTCTTTTTTTCTTTCTTCGTTCTGACTTCCTTCTTTCCGAATGTTTCCTGAGATCTACCCATATGTTTAAATAATCTGGTTTTAAATTATTTCTGATGCCAGCTAGAAAACATGATGGTGCGCAAATTTTGACTTGCCGGATGAATGATCAGAAAAAAATGCCCAAAATCCCTTAGCTGGATCTGCCCGTAAAGATACTAAAAAATCAATGGGAAACTGATTTTTCAAATATCTGTGGTTCAGATTAATAATCGAAGCATAATTTCCAACCAAACTATTAAAACAACCGACCTTGAAAGTCAAATATTTACAGGGACCTATCGGAGGGGACGAAGTGCCCTGTCGCTTTACAGAAAGATTTGATGAATTATCCGCAACGATCATCAGGAGAATAAAATAAAGATAATTCCCTGGTGATTTGAGATAAGTTGTCCGTCCAGGTAATTCGTTATCTGTCACCGGTGAGCACCAGGTGACAGAGAGAGGGTGAGTCGATTTTTATTGTTTGGTAAGAGAATTTGTCCAGTTGCCTGTTGAAGATCCTCCGGATGATGAGGAACTAAATTCGCCCGACCCATTTAGTTTGTTTCCGGAAATTGAAACCGAACCATTAATTGTGAGAATATATTGAATGCTTCCAAGCATAATATTTAAATCATATGGATTATAAGTGAAGGTGGAGCCACTTACAATTGCAGTTTCCGAATATCCGGCACTCTCAATTGATATGCCGGTTGAAGTTCCTGTGATTAATGTAATTGTGAGTGTATCGGGGACCGTCTTATTCAAAGTCGGATACTTTGAAAAGGTAAAAGACTTGGTTCCGATCCATTTGCCGACAAATTGATTTCGTGGATCTGTAGAAATGTCACTGCTTTTGGAGCAGGAGGATTCAAGAGATGTTATCAGTACAATCAGGATAGCCGGTAAAATCAACAGATACTTTTTCATATTTCGATGATATAAACTTTCTTTAACTGTAATTACTCAAATTTACTCTTTACCCGGAGTTGAAACAGAAGTTTTACACGACTGAAAGGGTTTACTGGACAACCGCTGTTATATTCATGATGTACAAAATCCGATCAGTTCGGATTTGAAGTAAATTGCAGAGGAATATGATCTAGTTTTATGAAAAGGAATCTAATCAGCAGGGTTGTAATTCATCTGTTGTTATGGATAATTCTGACTTTCTTCTTATTATACCTTTATTATGATAAGAATTCGCCTATTTTACAGCAGTTTATGGCAACTTTGGTTGTAACAGGTTTTACATATATACCTGCTTATTATTCAGCAAAAGTGCTTGTTCCAGGAATCCTTTACCACAGAAGAATTCGCAAATTCATGGTCACATTATTTTTGGCAGCTATTGGCAGTACAATACTTACTTACCTTGTGGCAGGAGAATTTTACCATCTTTTGAGCGGTAAGCCTGTATTTTCAGATACTGCATATATCCTTACAGTTTCTTCTTTTCTGTTTATTATCAATTGCATCGTAATGGGGATCAGCAGCGCTATTCAGATAATAGCGGATCATTTTGGTATGGAATATCAGTTGCGGGAAGTGCAGAGTGAGAAAATAAGAACGGAATTATCTTATTTGCGCGCACAACTAAATCCGCATTTTCTTTTTAATGTTTTAAATACAATATACTTCCAGATAAATAAAGAAAACGCTGAAGCACGGAATTCTGTGGAGAAACTATCTGAGATGCTCAGATACCAGTTGTACGAATGCAATACAGATATGATTGATATATCCCAGGAATTATCCTATGTAAGAAACTATGTTGCCATACAACAGCTGAGAATGGAAGCAGGCACGGATCTCCGGGTAACAATTCCTTCAGATATAGGTCATTTTAAAATTGCACCACTTCTAATCTTACCTCTGATTGAAAATGCATTTAAATATCTTTCTAACTATAAGGATCCTTCATTGAATAAGCTATATATCACTGTTTCTAATGAAATTGATTCTCAAATTATTGTGCAGGTAATTAATACTTATTCAGAAAGTTCAGAATTTACAGATAATTCGAAAGGTCTGGGCCTGAAAAATATGGAACGGAGGTTAGAGCTTTTGTATCCGGGAACACATTCATTGAAAAAAGAACGAAGTGGAAATATATATGAGGTAACACTTAAAATTCAAAAACATGATTAATTGTCTTGTTGTTGATGATGAGCCTATTGCACGCGATGGAATTAAGGAATACATTGGTCAGATAGATTATTTGTGTTTGGTTGCAGAATGTAAAAACGCCTCCGAGGCAGCAGGTCTGTTGCATAAAAATAAGATTGACCTGATTTTTCTTGATATTCAAATGCCTAAACTAACCGGTATAGAGTTTATCAGGGCACTTTCTGAACCACCTCTTATTATTTTCACCACTGCATATCAACAGTATGCAATTGAGGGTTTTGAATTGGATGTTATAGACTACCTTCTTAAACCGATTTCTTTTGCCCGGTTCCTGAAATCAGTCGAAAAGGCGCAAAGTTATCTCAAGGTAAAAGAGCACAACCATAATATTATTAATGAGTTCTTTTTTCTAAAATGCAATGGGAAAATTGAAAAAATTTGCGTATCTGATGTTATCTATATCGAAGCAATGGCAAATTATGTGATTGTCTATACACAACAAAAGAAATACATTACTTATGTTACGTTCTCAGGCATTTGCAAACGATTGCCCGATGACCTTTTTATGCGCATCCATAAATCATATCTGGTCGCTGTTTCAGCTATAAAGACCATCAGCGGTGACGAGGTTATAACCAGTCTGGCAAGGCTCCCCTTGAGTAAAAGTTATAAAGAGAAAGTAATGAATAAGATAGAGACTAGATTTATTAAACGATAAAAATCAGATGCTGACATGAGAAATAAACATGAAAGTCTTTTATGCTATAATCATGTCAACGCTTTCATCATAAAATACTAAAGCCACCCTGGCGGATGGCTTTCTTGCATTTACTTGCGGTGCGGACGGGACTCGAACCCGCGACCCTCGGCGTGACAGGCCGATATTCTAACCAACTGAACTACCGCACCAGTATTAATCGCGATGCAAAAATAAGCGAAATTTCGTTATTCCAAAATATTTGGCGATTTAAAACATCCCTGCTTTTGAGCGACAATTGTTCAATCTGCAAACCAGCAGCCCCCCTACTCACCACTCACCACTCACCACTCACCACTCACTACTCACTACTCACCTCTCACTACTCACCTCTCACTACTCACTACTCGCCACTCACTATCTCCACCTTCCTTAGCCCGTTGTTTGCATTGAATGTCGGGAAATACATCAGTTCCGCTTTCGCGGGATTCAGTGTGAATTTGCCCGTATATCTGGGCATAAGGTCAATTATGAATTCATAGTCACCCGGCCTGAGCTTCTCACAGAATATTGCCGTTTCATTCCTGAACGATTCCCTGTACGTCTCGTAACCGGAAGTCTTCGATTTATTCACATATGAACAGCCGCCAGGGACCGGGACATTCACCATTACATAGTCTGCATCCTTCTTAACCCTCAGTCGCACTCTCAGCTTGATTTCCTTTCCTGCTTTCAGGATATTGTCAACCGCACCTTCAAAGCTTGCCGATATTTCAAAATCCGACTTCTTCTCCTTTGGATGAGGATTCCAGTACCTCTGGTAAGCCGTCAGGTAAACGGGGAAATCTCCCGATTTCCTTATTTCCAGGGTATCCCCCGATGAGAATGTGCTGTCGAGCGGGAACCTGTCAATTTCCTTGTTTATTGCTCCTGACAAGACCAGCTTTGGTTTGGCAACATGCACTTTTGAAGCCAGAAGGTCCGGAAGGATCACCTCGATGATCCTTGCTGACTCATATGTATTCAGCCAGTAGCCTGCGGATCTGCTTTCAAAAAAGTAATTCCTGATCTTCAACAGCTCCCGGTCATGATTGACGGCGCTGTCCCGGCGCAGGATTCTGTACGCAATGATCGTATTCTGGATGTTGTTCGTCAGCAATCCGGTGTTGCCTGAGTCGGCAGTGAAGTATACATTGCCAAACATCGTCTCTTTCCTGAACGATCGCATGGTATCCGGGCTTGCCTTAATGCCGCAGAGCTGCTTCAGCTCGATCAGCTGGAACAACTGATTCATATTGAGCTTTCCGGCCTTCTCCGTATCCGAGATAAGGGCCTGATAGTTAATCCCCGCTTTCAGCAGCTTCAATATACGGATGGCATTCAGCCTCTCCTGGATAAGCCTTGTCCCTGAGATTGCCCAGACAAGATTATCCGCGATCTTGTTTTCATTGAGGCTCACCTTATAGCCCATCACTTTAGCCTTTGTCAGGGCCTCGAGCACATGGAGGCTCATCCAGAGGCTTGTTTCATTTGAGCTTTTCCACCAGCCCCACAGGTCGTCTTCCCTTTTATTCCTGTTCAGAAGCCTGATGATTTTCTCAGCTTCATTCCCTCTTTTAAATTTCCTGTTTTGAAATGTACAGATATCCTGTTCCGACAATAGGGCCTTTAACTTTGAAGCGAGCTGCTCATTGCAGGAGTATTTGTACGTGATCAGCCTGCTTATTTCATCCCCGATGACGTCCAGCACATCCGCTCTTGCATACAAACTGACACGCCCAGGGATAGCATTAAGACAAAGCCTGAGGGTAGTATCCCTGTCCAGTACCACGAACCTGCCTGCACTCTCTTCCAATCCTGCGGGGAAGACCGGGATGTATTTTTGTTCTCCGTCAAAATATCCATCCTCTTTCTCAAGGTAGTATTTTACCTCCAGGGAGTCCTTATTCCCTGCCACGACGGGCAGGCTGTCGATTATTGATCTTGCGCAGCTTCGTTCCCCGGATGAGACCAGGGTGCCGTCGAGCTCGAATTTTGTTCTTAACGGAACGGTATCTGGGGTATAGTTTAAGACCTTGCCCAATGCAACGGTGCTGTCATTTTCAACCAGGAACCTCGGCACCGACAATTGGGCCATCAGGGGTTTATACGACTTAATAGTTCCTTCGGTCTGCCCGGATTGTTTCTTACCGTTCATTGCCAGGTAAAATGTCCTCCAGCTTGTCACATCATCGGGAAATTTGACTTTGAACGAGGCTCTCCCGTCATTATCAGTTACCAGCTTTGGCTGCCAGAATGCATAATCAGAGAAATTGCTTCGTATGGACCCCGATTGTGAAGCCGCCTGCAGGAATGTCTCATCATAATCGGCTCCAGTCAGCCCGGGGGACCTGGCGGGCAGGAAGCTTCCCCCGGTATTAATCAATACGACCCCGTTGACGCCACGTGCACCGTAAATTGCCGTGGCCTGGGGATCCTTTAATATCTGGATGCCTTTGATAAGGTTCGGATTCAGGTCCTTGATATTTCCCGTAAAAACCGCACCATCAATTATGTATAGCGGCTCTTCTTTAAAATTCGTTGTGCCGATGCCCCGCACCTGGATAGATACTGTACTGCCAGGAACTCCGGCACTTGTTATGATGACACCGGCCACCTTGCCGGCCAACCCTGCAGTCAAAGCCGATTCCATCCCCGGGATCCCGTTCGTACTGACCACTGCGACAGATCCGGTAAGGGAGCTTTTCCTCTGGACGCCATAAGCTACAACAACAACCTCCTGGAGGTTCAATACCTCAGGCACCAGGCTCACATTCAGGAACTTCTTATCGGAAATGTCAACCTCTTTCTGCTTGTAACCGATAAATGAAAATGACAGGATGTTATGGCCTCGCGGCACATTCAGCGAGTAAAAACCATCAGCGTCGCTCAGGGCGCCGTAAGCCGTGCCTTTTACCGTAATAGTCACCCCGGGGAGAGGTTCTCCTGATTCATCACTGATGATACCTTCGACTATGTCCCCCGCTCCGGTAAAATTAAACTCCTGCTGATACCTGTTATAGATTTGCTTTATTTCAGTTTCCTGCGATCTTGAGACAGACGCAGGCTTAAAGATGCTCTCCTCAATGATCTTGCTTACCGAGGTGCTGAAGGAGTCTTTGATATGTTTTTCAGGAAGTCTGATCCTGTGGTAATTAAGTCCGTCCCGGGAGGCATATAATGAATCGACAAGGCAATATTCCCCTCCCGGAAGGAAAAACAGGACCCTGTAATATCCTTCAGCCAGATTATTGAAGGTGAAGCTGCTTCCCGGATAGATCCGGGTGAACTTGCTCTCGTCGTACCTGAACAGCAAAACATTCAACGGTTTCAGATGCTTTTCAGTACTGTCGGCAACCAGGTCAATAGTCATCGTACCCATTCCCTTTGTTGTTGTTTTCGGATTGTTGTACCTGGCGGTCGAATATCTTTTCTCATCAAGGTAGAGTCTCCAGTTATCGTAAATATCTTCAACCTTCAATGGCTTGTCGGCAAAGCTCNCNCGGACATTAAAGCCCGACAGGTAATCGGGGTAACGCAC
>JGI20215J15232_1000039_pt1 | contig 50780 bp, 43 predicted proteins | sample WetSurMetagenome_2_FD_15232 | JGI IMG/M metagenome (IMG submission 15232) | reverse complement strand
ACCGCTGAGATAACTGCCTCACAGGAAGGGGACAATAATTATGAGGAAGCAACTCCGGTTACCGTTCAGATCATTGTGTCAAGGGCCGGTCAGGCGATCACCTTCCCCCCGATCCCGGAAGTGGTTTACGGGGCAGAAGATTTCAGCCCGGGCGCATCATCATCCTCCGGACTGCCCATCACATATTCGAGCGATAATCCTTCTGTCGCTGAAATTAGCGGGGGCTTCATCAGGGTAAAAGGAACAGGAACAGCTGTTATTACGGCAGCTCAGCCTGGTGATGAGAGCTTCGATCCTTCGGAGCAGGTTCAGCAGACAGTTACGGTGACGAAAGCGATGCTGACAGTAACCGCCGAAAATAAATCAAAAGCATACCTCTCGGCCATTCCGGTCCTTACCTTTACTTATTCCGGATTCGTTTACGGAGAATCGGCATCAGTGATCGACACCGAACCGTCAGCATCCACAGATGCGCAGGAGAGCTCGGCTGTTGGCGATTATCCCATCACCGTTGGGGGAGGAAGCGACGACAATTATGATTTCACATATATTGACGGAACGCTGGCCATTACAAAGATCCCCCAGAGCGTCAGCTTTACGGCATTCCCATTGACTATCCATGTGAATGAGACCTTCCAGCTCGAAGCCGCTGCGACCTCCGGCCTGGCAGTAACTTACGAAAGCCAGGATCCACAGGTTGCCCGGGTCACAGGCTCTGAACTTACCGGAGTATCAAACGGCACAGTTGTGATCCGTGCCTATCAGCAGGGTGATGATAATTACTCCGCTGCGGAGGCCACCATAACTGTGGAGGTGATATCGTCCTTTGACAATATACTTCACCTTTTCACTCCGAATAATGACGGCTTCAACGATCGCTGGGAGATCCCGGACCTCGGTTCGTACGGGAAATGTGATGTCAGGGTCTATAACCGGTGGGGTAAGCTCGTCTTTAAATCCCCTGATTACCACAATGAGTGGGATGGCACCTCCAACGGGGCTGACCTGCCCGCAGCTGCATACTATTACGTCATAAAGACGGAAAACTCAGGAACATTAACCGGAACAGTAAATATTGTCAGATAAAAAGAAGCACCTGATCATGAAAAAGTATATTATTTCTGCAGCCGCACTTCTTTATTCAGTGATTATTTCGGCACAGCAGATGCCGATTTCCGAAAGCTACTTCCTGGACAAATATTCACTGTCGCCCTCGTATGCGGGACATTTTAACCCGGGAACACTTTTTATGGGCTTCCGGAGCGACTGGAGCGGTATCAAGGGCGGACCAAAGACCGTCAGGATAGCTTACAGCGACATGATTTCTGCCAATGCCGGGTACGGGGGAAGGGTGATCTATGATAAAGCGGGGATCTTTGACCAGCTTTATGTCCTTGGCACTTACTCCTACAGCGTCAGGCTTACGGGCGATCATAGGATTTTGCTGGCCTTGTCGGCCGGGATCTATAACAACAAGATCAATTTCTCCGATTATTACAATGACCCGAATTATAATCTCGATCCCGCACTCACTCAGCAGGATGTGAAATCGAAGCTGAAATTCATGTCTGACTTTTCTGCACTTTATGTCTTCAAGGGCTTGGAAGCCGGTATCATGTTCGCTAACATAAATTTCGGGGATGCGAAGTACAGAGATGTCGACGTCACGTACAAGCCTCTTGCCAATTACCAGGTCCATGCAGCATACAATTACGGCATTAACGACCGCTGGACGATCAATCCTCTGGCTTACCTGAGGGGCGGCAGATACATTAAGAGCCAGCTGGGGATAGGTACCAGGATCATTTACCAGGATAACCTGTGGGCCGGGATCTCATACAGGGATCCTTCAATTGTAGGTATCGGCATTGGGGCAAATATTACGGGAGGGATAAGGTTCTCCTATAACTTCAATTTCGCAACTTCGGTTGCCATGGGCATCTACAACAACCATGAATTTGCCCTGGGAGTTGACCTTGGAAAGCTCATCAGGAAGCCCGGTAGTCCTGCTGAAAAATAAGGGTTACACAGAGAGCGCGGAGAAGACACGGAGAGCACGGAGAGAAAAAAACAGTCTCTGTGCTTTCCATCTCTGCTCAGTGTTCTCTGTATAACCCATTTGATTCATCGCCTCAAATTGACTAATTTTACAGCCTGTAATCAAGTCACGTCAGCCATGAAAAAATCAATCGTTGTATTAATGACCGCAATGGTTCTCATTAATTTATCTATTTTTGCCCAACCCAAAAAAACTCAGCAGGTGCAGAAAAAATTTGTGATCCACACTGATTACGGTGACATGAAAGGGATTCTCTACAATGAGACGCCCAAACACCGCGACAACTTTGTAAAACTAGTCAAATCAGGCTATTATGACGGAACACTCTTCCATCGTGTAATACCCGGCTTTATGATCCAGGGCGGGGATCCCGACTCCAAAACAGCTAAACCAGGACAAATGCTGGGTATGGGGGGCCCGGGATATACCATTCCGGCCGAATTCAATACTAAGCTCCTTCATAAAAAAGGCGCTCTAGCCGCCGCCCGGCGCGGAGGTCCTTCAAACCCTGAAAAAGCTTCGTCCGGGTCCCAGTTCTACATCGTAGAGGCAGAGAAAGGCACACATCAGCTCGACAATGATTATACGGTATTCGGTGAGATCACCGATGGCCTCGAAGTAATATCCAAAATTGCAGCCGTTCCCAGGGACAAGTCCGACCGTCCTCTGAAGGATGTCAAAATGACAATTAAGCTGGTGGAGTAAAGATCCTCCGGCAGAGGCTGTTATGGAATGAATGACAGCCGATTATCGCGGATAAAGGCAATATCCGGCAGGCATTGGCGTTTTCAATATGCAATAAGATCCTGTCATTAACCTTTATCTGAACGATTATGAAGAGAATTGCTTTTTTGCTGGCGATTATTCTCCTTTCGTTGGCTTCGTGCAGGAAAGAATCGGACACCAAATCCGATTCGTTTATCCTGACCGGGATAAAAAACGCAAAGGGCTCTGAAATCGTGACGGTTAAGATCGATTCGGGAGTGATCCATTCAGTCCCGATAGACTGTCACATCCTTGGATCGACCGTTTATGATCCGACTTCCGGCGGTTATGGCTATGTCGACTGCGATTCGATGTTCAACCTTGTGAACCCGGCCACGGGAACCCTGATACGATCGTTCAAAGTCCCCGGGTTCCTGAGCCAGTGCGTAATCGACGACGAGGAAAACACCCTGATAGGGTTCTACTCTGTTTTCCTTTTCAAGGGCGGGTCAAAATCCTCCCAGGAAATGACGATTACCAATTATGTGGTAAAAATAGCCCTGGAGAGCGGGGAAATTCTGGCCAATAACACAATAGATGTCGGGGACGGTGTTTATGGCTGCATATGCTACTTCAACCAGGAGGAAAAAGGCTATGTACTGGAGCGCGCCGACAATACGCTGATAACCATCAATCCGTCGACCGGAGAAATAGTTAAGTCCGTCAGCGTCGGCACCTCGATAAGCGGCGCCATCTACAATCCTGATGACAAAACCATTATCGGGTTCACTTACCTGGCCGAAACGGACCGGAACTACATTAAGGTCATTAATGCGGAAACAGGCGAGCAGATCCTGAGCACCGAGATCAAGCAGCGTGACAACTACCTCGGATGCATTTCGGGGTATGATCCGGCTAACAACAGCTACATACTGGTCAATGCTGATAATGAAGTCCTCTTCATCGATACATCGACCGGAGAAATATCAAAATCTTACAAGCTTCCGGAAACGATGTCGGATATCAGGTTCCGGAAAGAATAAAGCATAAAAAGCCGGTTTGACCGGGCCTGAGGCGAAATGATCATTTTTCTCGTGATCACGACGCCGAAGGTGTTTTTCTCTCTCTCTGATAATGATCCTTCCGTGGTTTGCTGTAGATGGAAACTCCATTTTATAAGCACCGGAAGGATTTTTTTTTACGTTAACCCCCGGCTTTTACTTTTTGCCAAATGAAAGTCAGAGTCTTTTTCAATTTATATTCTTTCAGCTCAGAAATTAGCATAAATCAGAAGTTCATCTCAACATAAAATAATTTACTTTGTTTCTGTAAGAAATTTGATCCAGGCAGGAAAATGAAAGGAAACAGAAACNCCGCAGATCCGCGAACTTTCTTTTTCCTTGTTTTGCCCTCAGGCATAAGCCAGGGCTTCATTACAGTCTCTCTCCCCTTCATACTTGTAAAACACGGGTTCCCGGTTTCTGTAGCAGCATCGCTGACTGCCCTCGGTATTTCGTCAAACATCTGGCGCTTTGTCCTGGCACCCATGACCGACATTTCCTTCAGCCTCCATAAATGGTATGTTGCCGGCAATATTCTATGTGCACTGACCCTCGGCTCACTGGGATTCATCACTCTTCATCCCGGGTCAATGGGAATGCTGACATTGTTTGTTTTTATCTCCCAAATAGCTGCAAACCTGATAGTTGCCCCTGTAGGCGGACTCATGGCCAAGACCGTTGCCGCAGAGAAAAAGGGAAGGGCAGGCGGATGGTACCAGGCAGGGAATGTCGGCGGGGAAGGGCTTGGTGGCGGTGCAGGGATCTGGTTGTTCACGCATTATTCATTTCAAACGGCTGTCATTGCATTATCAATTGTAATTTTAGCCAGCAACCTGGCTCTCAGGTACATACCTCAGGTTTATGCTGAAAAGGGAATAGCGGTAAGAGAGAAATTCCGGATGATGGGGGCTGACCTCAGAAGCCTTATCCAATCACCCCTCACTGTTTTCATAATGATTTTGATCATCCTTCCGATCGGGATCGGGGCGGCAACCAATCTATGGTCATCGGTGGCCGGCGACTGGAATGTAAATGCCGATACGGTCGCCCTGGTGACCGGGTCGCTGAGCGCCGTGGCAAGCGTGGCCGGAAGTGTTGCCGGAGGCTGGGTCGCCGACCGCTCAGGAAGATGGACCGCATACTTCGGAGCCGGGATCTTAATGGCGGTTGTGACACTGGGGATGACGTTTTTCAGATACCGGCCCGAGCCATATATTACAGGCGTCCTTTTATATGCTGTGACTTACGGAATGGCCAACGCCGCATTTTCGGGGATTGTGCTGAGTGCGATCGGGAAAGGCATGGCCTCAACAAAGTATGCCATCCTTTCATCGCTGGGAAATATCCCTTACCCGTATATGACCATTATCGACGGATGGCTTCACGATTCCTACGGGGTTAGGACCATGCTGCTCGGGGAAACAATTCTTGGAATGTGCTTTATATTCATCATGCTGCTTGCATTGACAAGGCTGAGAGCAAAAAAGATACTCATATGAGAACGATTCCGCCTATATTGATTTCATCAATCTGAAAACCAGACATGAGAAAGGCATTTTTGCTGATCATTATTTACGCAGCAATTTCAGGATGCGCTCCAATCTTCAGGAAAGCGCTCGATTTCCCGGTAACAAGGCAGGCTTATGATTACAGCTGCGGACCGAGTGCCGTCCAGGCAGTGATGGCATACTACGGCATCGATTTCAGGGAATCGCAGCTTATCGATACGCTAAGGACAGACAAAAATGATGGGACCCTTGTCAGGCATATTGTAAATTTCCTCCATTCCGAGGGATTCTCAGTCGATGTGAAAGAACACATGAACAAGGAGGACCTGTTCAGATATATCGACAGGAAGATCCCGGTCATTGTACTGATCCAGGCCTGGGGGGATAACGCTGATTTCAATAATCATTACGCCGATACCTGGAAAGATGGACATTTTGTCGTCGTTACAGGGTACAGCAGGAAGAATATTCTGTTTTCCGATCCCTGCCTGTTCAGAACCGGGTATATCCCGATAGCTGAATTCATGGAACGGTGGCATGATTATGACGAAGGCGATACCGGGACATATCATCTCGGCCTTGCCGTTTACGGGAAAGAGCCAAAATTTTCACACAGGCACCCGGAGAGGATCAAATAAACAGCGTGTTGCTGTTTCCTTCAACCTGCCGTAAGAGAAATTTATTTGCTCGGGAAATTCCACTCACCGAAACCTGAAATATATTTCCGGTAAATTAAAATTCGTCTTGTCAATTATCTGTCGTAATTTTATATGTCGTTTCGTCTTCTGTTCCACAAGCAATTACCGGATTTTAGATTCTTCAAACCTGAAAACCTACTTAGCATGTGCGCAGGCAAATTGAAAAAAAGACCTGATCTTTCTCACGCGGAACCCGCCAGAAACGCAAGGGGAAAATCCGGAGATCCCTATACCGGGAGCTCAGAAGCCAGGAGTGATCTGCTTTTGCAGACGGTTCTGGAAAACACGCTCGATCCCGTTTACATAAAAGATAAGGAGAGCAGGGTGGTCATGTGCAACCAGGCCCTGGAGAAAGTTGTCGGAAAGCCGATGTCGGAGATCGTCGGGAAAACTGACAGTGAATATTACCAGAACCTTGAAGTGGGTGCGAAGCTGCGGGAACATGACCTGCTGGTGATGAATACGGGAAAGAGTCACACCTTGGAGGAAACTATCAATTCACCCGAGGGATTCAGGACTTACATATCGGTCAAGAATCCCTGGCGCAACAGGAACGGAGAGGTGATAGGCATTGTCGGCATCTCTCATGATATAACCGCCCGGAAACAGATGGAAAAATCCCTCGAGGAATCGGAAAAAAGATACAGGGAGCTCGTAAAATATGCCCCGGTAGGTATCTATGAAGTCGATTTCAGGACAAAAAAGCTTATCAGTGTCAATGAAGCCATGGCTATTCTGACAGGTTATTCGACCGATGAGCTTCTTTCGATGGATGTCATGGAGCTTCTTGACGATGAGAGCAGGATCCTATTCCAGTCCAGGATAGAAAGAATGTTCGGGGGAATAGGGGAAAAGGAGAACGTTGAGTACAATATCGTGAAAAAGGATGGAGGGATCATCCGGGCCGTGCTGAATATAAAGTTCAAAACCGATGAGAAAGGGGTCCCTGTTGGAGCAATGGTTGTAGGGTACGACGTCACAGAAGCCAGGGACGCCGAGAGGATCCTCAACGAAAGCCGGCAGAAATACCAGTCCCTGATTGAGACGAACGATGATTTTATCTGGGAGACCGACATAAATGGCAATTACACATATTGCAGTCCCCAGATGGAAAAACTCTGGGGATTGAAGCCGGAGGAAATGATCGGCAAAGCCCCTTTCGAGATAATGACCGAAAAGTACCGCGGAAGGGTAAAAGAATTCTTTAAAAGGCTTGCCGTACACCCCGTGCCCTTCAAGGGCGTTGTAACTACCTCTGTAGTAAAGGATAATCGTACAGTATATGTCGATACAAACGGGGTGCCTTTTTATGATTCCAAAGGAAAGCTGGCAGGTTTCAGGGGAATTTCCAGAGATATTACTGAAAGGATGGCGATCGAGGAATCGTTGCGAAAGAGCGAGAAGAAGTACATGGAGCTGGTTACCAATGCAAGGAGTATAATAATCCAGGTCAATACTTCAGGGATGGTCACATTTATGAATGAATTCGGATTGTCTTTCTTCGGATTCGGAAGTGATGAGATCCTGGGAAGACTTGTTTCAGAGACAATTGTTCCGAGGGTAGAAAGCACCGGCAGGGACCTCAAACCGATGCTCGAAGAGATATTCAGTGATCCGGACAGGTATTCGATCAATATCAATGAAAATGTCAAAAAGAACGGGGAAAGGGTCTGGATTGAATGGTACAATAAATCACTACATGACGATGACGGAAACAGGATAGGACACATGGCCATCGGGATCGATATTACCGGCAGGGTAAAGGCCGAAGAATCGCTCAAGCTCAGCGAAGAGAGGCTCAGGTCGGTCCTTGATGCCGCGAAGGAATCGATCTACATGTTCGACAGGGAGGGCATGATCACTCTTTCAAATGCAACCGGTCTCAAAAGATTTCAGAATATCCCGGAAAAGGATTTTGTTGGTCATAGCATCACCGAATTCCTTGATTATGAGCTGGCAGCTAACCGTAAGAAGAAACTAGATGAGGTCTTACTTACCGGGAGAGAGCTTGACTTTGAGGATGAACGCAACGGCAGGATCTATCACAACACTTTTATGCCGGTATTCAGGGACAATGAAGTGATCAATGTCGCCACCTTCAGTTCCGATATAACCGAACGCATAGCAGCTGAAAAAAAGCTTGCCAATTCGCAGGAAAAGCTCAGGATTGCCGTCGAGAACGGGAACATCGGGATCTGGGAATGGGACATGAAATCAGGGGCAGTGGCCTGGGATGAAAGGACCGAAATAATGTTCGGCCTCAGGCCGGGAACCTTCGGAAATACATTCGATGCCTTCATGAGCCTGGTAAACGAAGAGGATATTCCGCATATCCAGAAAGCCATCACAGACACTCTCGACAGGGGAATTCCCTTTGAAACAATTTTCAGGCTCAGCCATAAAGGAGGCAAACCACGGTATATAAGCAGCAAGGCCTTATTGAACAGGGATAACGAAGGCCGGCCTCTCAGCATGACCGGCGTATCAATTGATGTGACTGCCTTGAAGGAGGGAACCGAGACGCTGATACTTAAGCTCAACGAGGACCTGCTGCGTTCGAACAGGGATCTCCAGAGTTTTGCGTACGTGGCCTCCCACGACCTCCAGGAACCGCTGAGGACCATCACCAGCTTTACTCAACTTCTCTCCCACCATTACAAGGATACCCTTGATGAAAGAGCCCGGGAGTACATTGAGTTTATCGTCGAGGGAGCTGTAAGGATGTATGACCTCCTGAATGCCCTCCTCGAATATTCAAGAATACACAGCAAGGGCAAGACATTCCAGAGGGTCGAACTGAATAAGGTCCTTGCAGGGGCCGTAAAGAATCTCGCCTTTTCGATCAAGGAAAGCGATGCAAAAATAACATCCGGGAAGCTGCCGGTTGTCCATGCTGATGAGGGACAGATGGTCCAGCTTTTCCAGAACCTTCTTTCCAACAGCATCAAGTTCAGCACTGATACTCCCAGGATCCATGTTTCCTCAAAAACCGAATCCGGTAATTATGTTATCTCTGTCAGGGATGAGGGGATGGGAATTGAACCCCAGTATTTCGAGAGGATCTTCCAGATCTTCCAGCGGCTTCACACCAGGGAACAGTACGAGGGAACAGGGATAGGCCTTGCGATCTGCAAGAGGATAGTAGAGCGGCATGGAGGATCTATCTGGGTTGAATCCGAACCGGGAAAGGGATCAACCTTTGTTATTAAGCTGTCAAAGGAAAGGACAAGATGATATTGGAATCCCCGGGTGATACACAGGCCAAAGATAAAACAAGGAGTGACACAGAGATCCGGCTCTGTGTCACTCCTTGAATTACCCGCCTCCGCGTACTATTGGCACTTCAGGTTTTTCCTCTCAGCTTTTGAGGGTTCAAGGAACGGACCGTACATCGAGTTCTTGAATGAAGCGCATGCCTCGGCGGTCTTCCCTTTCCCGGACTGTGCAAGACCAAGCTGGAAATAGAACTTTGCCTTTGCCTCAGGAGCCCCAGTCTCGAGACTCAGACCTTTCTGGGCATATTCCTCTCCCTTCTCAAAGTTCTTCTGCTTGTTGTAAACGTCTGAAAAGAAGTAGTCAACATCCTTGTCTACACCATATTTTGCAGCTTTATTCAGCAGTGCGAGGGCCTCGTCCAGCTTATTTGCCTGGTTTGCCTGTGAACCTTCTGCCCTGAAGTATTCAAGAGCCAGCTTTGATGCCTGCTGAGCCTTAACAGTATCATTTGCTGTCTTCATTTTATCAATGAACTGATCAAGAGTCTCCTCAAAGGCTGCAGAATTATTCTGACTTCTGTAGATGAGCGCCTTATTGTAAACAGCTGCCGGGTATCCCGGGGTTACCGAAAGAACACTGTCAAAAGCCAGTAGGGCATTGCTGAAGTCCTTTTTTGAGAAGAATTCCGTGCCCATATTGTAATAAGCCTGGGTCAGAACTTTTTTTGCATTTTCACCGGCGGTTGTGCTTCCATACTTACCGGCTGCCTGCACGGCTGCCTTTGCTGCACTTACAACTTCCCCTGCCGGTTTCTTTGCATTGAGCGCATTCACCGCAACTTTTACGTACAGCCCGGGCAATACCTGTGTAGCTTTTTGCTTCAGGTCGTTGGCGCTTTCCCCAACCTTGCCCGACAGGGCTATAACATTCTCAAACGCACTGATTGCGGCTTGCGGATCAGTCTGACTGGCCTTTGCACCTTCATTGTACACCTTTATAACGTCATTCAGCTCCTGCCCGCTGAGTTTGGTAAAAATCATAGCAGAAATGATCAGGAAACCAGCCGTAATTTTAATTGCTCTTTTCATTTTAAAAACATTATCAGGTTATTATAACTAAATTTCTGTCCGAAAGGTTGTAAATGTAAAAATTATTTTGATTTATCAATATTATACAAAAATGATTTTGACAAGTTTCCCGGATCATCCATTTAATTCATCCAAAGAACAATGTCTGACCCCTGAAAAGGCCGGGAACTTAAGAAGCTCATTGTATCTTCCTGTTCCATTGTGTAACAAATGAAACCGGGATTTGTCAGATTTTGTTTCCGCCTTTTTCCTTACTTTGCGATCCAGGTTAAAAAGGAGCGTGAAGGATATGAACGATAATGAAATTCTCCTGAATCACAATGAGCTGGTTCAGTTTCTGAAGAAACCCCAGAAGGAGTTCACCCGTGATGATATCATAAGGTTTATGGAAGCCAGGGATATCAGGATGCTTAATTTCAGATATGTCGCAGATGACGGGAAGCTTAAGTCCCTCAATTTTGTGCCTTTCAGCAGGAACCATCTCAGGTCGATCCTGACTGCAGGGGAGAGGGTCGACGGATCGAGCCTTTTCTCCTTTATCGGTTCGGGGGCCAGCGACCTCTATGTCGTGCCAAGATACCGGACGGCTTTCGTTAATCCATTCTCAAGGATCCCGGCCATCGACGTCCTTTGTTCGTTTTATGACAGTGACGGGAAGCCTCTCGAAAGCGCAGGCGAGAATATCCTGAGAAAGGCAAGCTCCAGGCTCACCTCCCTTACCGGCTTCACCATGAAGGCATTCGGGGAGCTCGAGTATTATATCAAATCACCGCACAGTGATCTTTATCCTCTCACCGATCAGAAAGGCTATCACCAGGCGGCGCCGTTTGCCAAGTTTGAAACCCTGAGGGTGAGGGCGCTCGAGCTGTGTGCAAAGGCAGGCTGCAGGATCAAGTACGGCCATTCGGAAGTCGGCAGCTTCACGTTCGAGGAGTTCGATTACGAACAGCATGAGATCGAATTCCTGCCCGTCGAGATGGATGAGGCTGTGGACCAGCTCCTGGTTGCCAAGTGGATCCTGCGGAACCTTGGTGCGGAATATGGCGTGGAGGTGAGCTTTGCCCCCAAGATCGCCACGGGAAACGCAGGCTCAGGCATGCATATCCACATGATGCTGGAGAAGGATGGCGTGAACCACATGGTCGAAAACGGAAAGCTCAGCGATACCGCAAAAAAAATGATTTACGGCCTGTTGCATTTTTCGCGTTCACTGACAGCATTCGGAAACACAATTCCCACTTCATACCTTCGGCTTGTACCCCACCAGGAAGCTCCTACCAGCATCTGCTGGGGCGACCGCAACAGATCGGTGCTGGTAAGGGTTCCGCTCGGGTGGAACGGGGCGATGAATATGATCAAGGATGCGAACCCGGCCGACACCGCTGAGTTCGGGATCATGCCTTCCAAACAGACGATCGAGCTCCGGTCGCCCGATGGCTCGGCTGACATTTACAAGCTTTTTTCCGGCATCGTGATCGCGGCTGAGCACGGGCTTGAAACAAAAAACGGGCATGAGCTTGCCGACAGGCTGTACGTCGGCCCTGATGCTTCCAGTGGTTGCATTAACGGATCAGGCAAAAGACCGGAGTCGCTTCCCGGATCGTGCCATGAGTCGGCTGAATGCCTCCTGGCCCAAAAAGCCTTGTATGAAAAGGGATCAGTCTTCCCGGCGGGTATGATAGAACATATTGCCGGCCGTCTTATGTCGTTCAATGACAAGGATATGAGCGAGAAGCTCTATAACAGGAATGATGAGATCGGTAACCTGGTAAAACAGTTCCTTCATTGCGGCTGAGCCATCCCAGGCTACTTGTTCCTGAGCTGGCTGGCTTTTTCGAACATCCTGATCTCAGCTTCAGTCACCGGTTCAATTTCGATCCCGTGTGCCCTGGGTTTGGTTTCTTCATCAACATGAATGAATGTTATGAAGCCATCCACGATAGGCTCCTGGGTGTTTTGCTTTGTTACTTCGATATATGATATCAGGCTGGTCCTTCCTGCATAAATCGCTTTCGATGTGAACTTAAGAACCTCCCCTGACTTTACCGGCTTTCTGAAATACATGCCATGAATTTTCAGGCAAACGATGTTCCTGGGATCGACCAGCGATGCCAGGGAAATGAATCCCGATTCCACAAACCATTCGGCGGTCCTTCCTGCAAAGAGAGTTCCATGATGATTGAGATCTTCGCTTTTGACCAGGCGGGTAGTGAAAACAGGCTCGGGGCGGACTTTCATGATCTTGTAATATTTCCACGGTAAATGTAGCATTTCCTGCCTGCCGGGCAAGAGCAATGATCATATAATCCGGGTGCCCGGGAAAATAAGCTGCGGGTCAGTGCCGGATCATGGTTCGGCAGCGACCCTGGCAACAGTTTCAATTGCAATGGCTGCAAGGGCTGCCCCATAGTCGAGGTCGATATTCTCAAGGGTGTCTTTCGAATCATGGTACCCGCTCCTGTTGATGTCATAATTCTCCATCAAGAGGACAACAGGGATTCCCGCATCTGAAAAGATCTGGCCGTCGGTATTGAATAGTGAACTGTGGGGATTGAACCTGGTCCGGATCTCCCCGTCGATGCGGAGGAACTGAGCCGGTTCCGGGATCCCCGCGGGATCAGTGACCCGTTTGCCCCTCCCCAGGAGCAGCCGCTGCTGTGTTTCATTCCAGGCATCAATGTTCTTGTTCCAGATCCTGTTTGCCAGGTGTGCCTGCCTTGCAAGACAAAGTGACGCCGCACCGGTGCCTGGCGAGATCTGGAAGATATCACGGTCATTATCACGGTTATGGCCTATCATGTCCATAATAAATATACCTGTTATTGCGGTCGAGGACAAATCGATGACGGTATCGGCAGCTTTTAGATGCACTCTCCCCTCCACAACGGTTTGGCAGAAATTCCGGGCCCCCAGGCAGTCGGAAGGGAATTCCTCCCCCGTAAGGTGCAGAAGCCAGATATCACGTTCGAGCCTCTCCTCCTTTGCCAGCCGGAGGAAGAGCGGTGCAGCCTGAAGTATTGTGCTTGTTGCCGAACAGTTGTCGTCAGCGCCGTTTGCCGAAAGGCGAGCCCCCGAGCCCCCCTTTTCCCTGTCAAAAATATCCTCCATATAGGCAGTATCATAGTGATCCCCCAGGACAACCGCCTCTTTCCGGTTCTTACCGGGGATGACCAGCATTATGTTCCTTTCATTGCTTGCGCCACCCTGGTTCCTCTTCCAGCCATCAAATACCGGAAACTCAAAATCGGTATGCCAGCTGAATGGCATTTCCCCGCAGAATGCCAACCCCTCCATTCCCGCCTCAGTTATCGATTTCCTGTGCCTGGCAATCAGGTAATCACCAAGCTTCTCCAGGCCGCGTTCATGGTCCCTGATAACGGAAAGCGTGCTCTTGTCAGTCGCAATATCAGCGTTGTCCTTGTTCATGAACTCTCCATGGGCAAGGCACCTGATATCGTTCCACCAGCTTTCCTCAAAACCGCGGCCGGCTGTCCTGGTAAAGGTGATGGCTTCCGGAAGTATGGCAGGATCACCCGGTTCGATGATCTCTTCGAGGGCCTTACGAGTTTTGCTGCCAGTATCAGGGGTACCTGGTTGTGCAGCAAGTTCCCCAAGCCACTCTTCAAGACTTTTACCTTTTGATGTGCTCAGAAGGGCCCGGGCAAAAGACCGTTCCAGGGGCTTTTTGCCCATCCGATCCCCGGTTTCGAGAAGGGAAATGATATTAAGCGAGGTCTGATGAGAGTAGTGTTCAGGAGCATTCCTGAAATCCTGAAGGGCTGACAGGTATGGCTCCCTCCTGAGATACCTGGGCTGCATTTCCACCGGGGAATTCATTCCCCTGTCATCCTTATCGTAACCGGTTATATACCCCTTCAGGGAACCGGCATCGATGCGAATGCTGTCCGTTCCTGCGGCAAGATAAGCTGATACCATGCGGTGAAGATAGACATCATACATTCCCGCTCTCATCGGAGGGAAAAAGAAACGATAGCCAAACAGCCCTCCTTCAACTATCTTTTTCTCCGCCTGCCGGATCTCTTCGCGTGCAGCCTGCGGGCCGTTAAGCAATAATTCATATTCCCTGCTCCATATATGGCTGTTCCGGGCCACCGGCTTATCATATAACCCGTTCGCCTCAGGATCCGTGCTGAACAGTGCCCTTACGACCCTGGCCTTTGAACCTGCTTCGTTTATTTCGTCCTGGTACCTGTGGAGCCTCTGCCACCGGTGGGTCCTTTGAAATTCTTCGTGCAGGAGCCTGGGATTGAAGCTGAGATCCCCGCCCAGCCCCGGCTCCTTAAACCAACCTGACTGGACCGTCCTTAAACCGCCGATACCGGTGCCCGGCAGAACGAGGTTCACGAGCGGGATCTGACCGGCCGTGGGCAGCTGCCGACTGAGCTTTTCATAGCCCTGCATACCCCAGAATACCAGCGAACCCGGGAATGGGATCAGACACAACCTCCCGGAGAGATACATCTCCTTTATCCTGGGCTGCAGTGAGCTGAACGGATTGAAAGTCAAAAGGTACCTTGTCTCCTCCGGAAATGGATCGGGAGCAGCTTCAAATCGTTGCGCCCAGAGCGGTAACGTGTAGTTTCCGGGCAGAATCCTGAATCCTGCCCGGAAAAGGGAACCAGTATCGGAACAATTCTCCCCATAAGCGTTTGAAAGGATCTCCGAAATAAATGAAATGAAAAGATCTTCAGGTTTTTCAACAGGTGAAGCATTTAAGAAATTCTTCCAGAATGCCGTTTCCGGATCGAGGATGCTTCTTCCGAAGAAAGTCCACGTCACCCTGCCTTTATCATCCTGGGTCTGTGAAAGCATTACAGGCAGCATTGTCACAAACCTTTCATGCGCAAGCTTTCCGGCCATTGAGGCAAGTTCCGGCGGCCAGTAGGGATTCTCCTTCAGGTTCTCATCATTATGACCGTGGATATGATGTTCGGGCAGTCCCCTGCCAAGCCTCACAATATTATCCAGTATCTGGCGGCCGGAGTTTTCCAGCCCCGGCCTGATCTCATATTCCTCCTCGATCTCGGAGATGTTCCAGCCAAGGGGGTCATTACCGGAGAACAGCAAGGGATCAAATTCACCGATAGCCTTTCTCCCGACATACGGAGGCGGCATATACTCTGAATATGCTGCCACGGAATAACAATCTTCACATTCATACCAGGGGTATCCCTCAAGCATTTTATGCCAGCCGGTCAATTCCTTTTCTGTCATATCCGGAAATGTTAACGTGGAAAACGTCCTGAACTGAAATTGGTAATATCTTCTGAAAGATCATAGCTAAAGATCCATAACAATTTATTGATCAAAAGGTTTGACGGGCAAGCCATCTGATTCAACCGTACGGAATTCTCTCTTTATAAACTTTTCGGGCATGAAGTGGTCTTCAACAATAGAATACGGATCAATAAGAGACCGTGATTGAATATGCACTATAAATTACACTAATTAAAACAGATGATTATGAAACCAAAGTATTTTTTTGCGGCCTTTCTTATGGCTGTCTTCGGTTCACTTGTTACAATACTCGTTTTTACCGGGTTTATTGACAAATCACCGCAAGCGAACCACGATGGAGCTCGAAATGATCCTTATTTCAGGCCTCGTCCGACGGCCTTGAATTACACTCCGGGGCAGGATGGCATCCTTGATTTTACAGATGCTGCCGAAAAGACCATGCATGCCGTGGTTCATGTAAAGGTGAGGTCGACCATTCCCGGGCAGGAGATTGATGATCCGATCACAGAATTTTTCTACGGCCACGATCTGAAGCAGCCCTCCAGGAGGGTGACAGGATACGGATCGGGGGTCATTATTTCTCCCGACGGTTATATTGTGACAAATAACCATGTAGTGGAAGACTCGGATTCCATAGGGGTGATCCTGAACAACCGCCAGACTTTCAAGGCAAAGCTGGTCGGCAGGGACCCTGAAACGGACCTTGCCCTGCTGAAGATCAATGCTAATTCCCTCCCCGTTATCAAGTATGGCAACTCCGAAGATCTCAGGCCCGGACAATGGGTCCTCGCCGTCGGGAACCCGTTTAACCTCGGTACAACAGTAACTGCAGGCATAGTGAGCGCCATAAGCCGCAGCATCGACTTCCCGGATGAGGATGCATACAAGCTTGATTCCTTCATCCAGACGGATGCCGCCCTTAATCCCGGGAACAGCGGCGGAGCTTTGGTAAACCCCTCTGCAGAACTTGTCGGGATCACATCGGCCATAATCTCCCCCACCGGGGCCTATTCAGGCAACTCCTTTGCAATCCCGGTCAACATCGTACGAAAGGTCGCCAATGATCTCCGGCAGTTCGGCAAAGTACAACGGGCAATGCTGGGAATAAGCATAACAGAAATTTCGCCGGATCTTGTTTCAAGGGAGAAATTAAAGGATTCCGGTGGAGTTTTCATATCGGCAGTAACCGCAGGCAGCGGAGCAGCTGATGCAGGACTGAAGGAAAAGGATGTGATCCTCAAAGTGGAAAATACAAATATCGATTCTCCATCCGAATTCCAGGAGGTGATGGGGACCTACCGCCCGGGCGATAAGGTAAATATCACATATTCACGGGGCGGAACTGAAAAAACTGTCCAGGTGGTCCTGAAAAATATTGAAGGCGGAGAAGGTACACTTACAGGTGATTCCGGGAGCAGGCCCTTTGAAGGGGCTGTCCTGAACCCGCTGTCATCCAAAGATAAGAACAGGCTGGGAATTGAAAGCGGTGTAGTGGTGGCAGCCATAGGACCCGGGAAATTGAGGGACATTGGAATTAAAAAGGGAGATATCATTGTATCAATAAACGGGAAAACGATAGCCACCGGTAATGATGCAAGGCTTGCCACAAATGATGGTCAGACCTTTAATTCGATCGGCGGGATCCAGTCCAACGGGACGAAGTTCATGCTGGAATTTTAGCTGCCATCCGGGTTTATAAAAACTTACACAGAGGATCACGGAGCAAAAATTCATTGCCTCGATGTTCCTCTGTGTAATTAAACCAAGTTTGTCCGGAGTCAGTTGAGCCAATAGTACTTCTGAAGCATATTCCTGATCTCGCCCGGAGTCAGGGATTTGTCGGGCTCAAATGCTATAAGGATCAGGGGAAGCCGGAACTCCTCCCGTTCCAGGTACCCGGCCTTCGTTTCGGGAATTGCTTCTTTCTTCTCCCTCCTGCTTTCGGATCTCCTGTGGAATTTCTCCCTGATAAATTTCCAGACTAGCATTTCTGTAAAATGGATTGATGTTTTTAATGTCTGCGGGAAGCCGTATATCCCTCGCGGGATTACTTCCCAATCAGCCCTATTTCATATCCGTAAGGAAGAAAACATTTCCCTCCGGGGTTGCCTGAATGACTACTTTCTCCTGTCCCTTGGTAAGTTCGACAAAGTAATTGTTAGCATCTTCGAACTGCTGCCCGTAAAGAAACATATCGGAAGAGTTCATTTCATTGTCATCATAGAAAATGACAGGCCCGATTGTATAATCTTTATACTGGGCCTTGATCTCTTTCTGGGCGCTTTCGGGGATATCCGTGAACTTTACCCGGGTTGTGGTCCCGACAAGCTTGCCTTCAATATCGTAGTAAGCCCTGTAGTTCTTTCCGTCTTTGGTGTATATCGCCTCATTAAAATATTCCGACCTTTCCCATTTGGTCGGCATGATTCCTGGAAAGTCGATTTTGAAGTTGTCCTCAGAAAGTTGGCTCACACCCTTTCCTTCCAGCTTCTTCAATGGCACCATGTTGGTTTTCTGAGCCTTCTTCATTTCTTTGGATTCCTTTTTTTCTGCTTTCTGAACCTGTCCGTACATCAACGTGGCTGACAACAGCATTACCATGATCATGAATACTTTTCTTTTCATTTCTTTAGATTTTAATTAATACTGACAAACTCCTGGGATTAGAAAAACTGCCATCCCTGCTACCATGAAACATTTTAACATAACAATTACCCTGGCCCAGTAAACTGGATTTCACTAATATGACATCTTTCCCGTTCTATTGTTTTGAACACCCGGCAATTAATTTTCAGCAGAAGCAACTGAAGATCAGATATAGTTTCCCTGAAGGTGCACAATCGTAAGCCGAAGTTTATTAGCTTTGAAAAGGAAGAAGCGGCCTCGCAAGCCCTTCAGTCCTTAAGCACACTAAAACGCATACGGAATACCAGTCATGTTCGATCATGCATTCATCCTCAAGCTGGTTAAATTCGGGCTGGTCGGGATCTCCGGCATGGCTGTTGATTTTGGATTTACCTCCCTGTTCAAGGAGGTAATTAAGGTGAAGAAATATGTCGCCAACAGCATCGGGTTTACACTTGCAGCCACTTCAAATTTTGTCTTCAACAGGATCTGGACTTTCGGCAGTACCGATCCGCATGTGATCGCCCAGTATGCAAAGTTCTTCATTATAGCGCTGCTTGGCCTTCTTATTAACAACCTTACAATTTATTTCTTCTCCGATCTGAAATTCAGGCTCAACTTTTACCTATCGAAAGCAATAGCCACGCTCGTGGTCTTTTCCTGGAACTTCATAATGAATTACATATTTACTTTTTAGATCCAGCCCGGGAACCCTGCCTGTCATTTCCGTTCAGGAATGGATGAAAATAGCCCGGAATCAGGCCGCAATCCTGTCATTTCATACAGGTAAAACAACTCCACTGTTTTTCCCATCCTGGTAATCTTAAGGGTATCGGCGGGTGCTATTCCGGTAAATGAGCCGGCAAACTTATCAGGACTGTGATAGTTCCTGGAATTTGTGACATAGATGATCCTGCCATCTCTGTTTATGCCTCTTAATTTATTGATCCAGTAATATTTGTGGATCCTCTCAATTTCTCCTGGCGCGATCAGCCTGATCCCCAGCGGACTGGCAATGTAGTAATCGATATGAGCTGCCTGGTACCAGTCTTCCGCTACCAGCGTGATTTCCCCCGGATCATAAGTGTCGGCTGCCGGCCTCTTGAGAAACCCTACAATCCTTGCCCTTGCCTGGTCCCATCCGAACATGTCGAGGGTAAAATCATCCTCCCCAGGAAAGGCAGACTGTGAATTTTTCACGCTTCCGATGAATCCGGTCCTGACCTGGACCGTCCCGAGAACGATCACCGCAATGAACAAAGTACCTGCAGATGCCAGGGAACGGTTGATGATCTTCCTGCCTGTGTCATACACCTCATCGAGGTACCCTGCTGAAAATATGATGAGGCATATAAAGGCAGGCCCCGACCAGTGGGGAAGCACGGTTCTGAAAAGGGAAAGGAACGTAAAGACAAGGATCATTGGAATCCCCATGTACAGGAGCAGCTTCCCTGTCGGGGATAGTTTCCGGCTTTTAACTGACAGAGTGCCGGCAAGGGCAACCATATAGATCACCGACAATACAGGATTCTGATAGAAAAATTCACCCAGGTTGAACTGTAGAAATGACGTGAGGTCCAGGTGGCTGTTTACCAGATCCGCCCTGCTCCCATGAAAGGTGAAGCTGATAAAGTCATTCCGGCCATTCCAGATAATCACCGGCAAAGAAACGATAATCGTCAGGACCATGCCCAGGTATAAGGCAGGCTTTTTCAGCCAGATCCTGTTGTGAAACAGGATGTAAAGCCAGGCTCCCAGCCAGAGGAAAAGGGAATGGTACTTGCTGAGGAAAGCGAGGCCGGTGAATACCCCGAAAAGAATTATCCCGATCGATTCTTTTCTGCCGGGATCTTCAGTGGTTACCGCGGGCAACAGGGCGTTCAGGGCAAGCAGCACAAAAAAGACCTGGGGTGAATCGGGCAGTATGAACAATCCGCTGATAATGTTGAAATAAACCGATGAGATATACATAAGGAGAGCGAAACAGGCAGCCCGTCGCGAGTATAGCCGCCGGACAAGATAAAACAGAAGGAATATATCCGCAGTTGACAATGCCAGTGAACCGGCCCTGATAAAGATCTCGCTGCTGTATTTAAGGTTCAGCGTGAACAACTGAATAAGAAATCCCACCATCGGAGGGTGATCGAAATGGCTCCAGGCGGGAAACATAGCATATGTCCAGTAATAGGCCTCGTCGTTGCCCAGCCCGAGGATCGCTGCAGGGATTGCCTTAATGATAAGGCTGAAGAGAGCCAGGGACGTTACTAAAACAAGGTCCCTGCCGTTTGCCGGTAGTTCCGCAAAAATGCTTTTATACCTCTTCAGATTCATGTGTAAGCAAACCCTCTGGGTCAGGCCGATTTCTTAAGCTTCGTATACAAATCCACAGCTTTCCCGGATTTTATCCGGTAGTAGCGGTTCAGTCTCCAAAATAAATATGCCAAAATAGTAATTATTGCAAAGGATCGGATAGTCCGGGTAAGTGGAATGTTTACGGCAGGAAGCTTTGCAGGGGCCAGGGTCCCGTTGTACCGGAAAACCGGGTTGAGGAACAACACTGAGCTGTCGCGGCACTCGATCTCGGTCCTTATATAGGTATCCCCTTCGCCGAACGGATATGATCCGGCGTTGGTATCGGAAATGTTTTTTTTGATTTCCCCGTTCTGCCCTATGAAACTGATCCTTCTGACACTCCTGTCCAAACTGACTCTAACAGTGTCATTTTTAACAGAAATCCCCGTAAGAAGTGGCAGTCCCGCCAATTTCGACTTCTTCCCCGCCTGGGTCTTGCAGGATCTCAGGTTCAGGTCGACCCCGATAAGGCAGCCCGACCTGATTGCACCGAGAATCGAATCCCTGTCGGCTTCCGAATTGATGATGCTGAAGCTGTGGCCAGCATCCGTTACCCGCGATAAATCGTGTGAGTCATCATTTGCGATCAGGAAGACCGGGTGCCCGGCTGATAGGATGGTATCATAATATGCCGTGAAAGGACGGATGTTGTCGGCAATTTCAAACAGGTTATAATTCCCAAGGTATTTCAGATCATTGAATGAATATGCCTGCCGCCTTACAGGGTGAACAAGGACCACGATCACCGATTTAACCTTTTTCAGCTGATCGATCACCCGTTGCTTATTGCTCAGGGTCTGGCGCAGGAAATAATCAAGCCAGCTGACTTTCCTTGCATTGATCACCAGCTGATGGTTCTTGAAATACTGGTAACCATGCTCATAGACCGGGATAAACCATTTATTGCCCTTTTCATAATTGTCAATACTCTGGTAGTTTGATATTTCAATCACCTGGAAGTCGAAATCCCTGTAACAGCTGTCGAGCGCCCGGTCGGCATTCGAGCCGTTGGTGATCCCTCCGAAGCAGCGGGTATGGGCGTGGAAGTTTGCCATCTTCCACCTGGCGGGATCAAGATTCCGGTACGGGTTATACAGCTGGCTTCCGGCAAATGGCTGCGGTTCAGGGAACGAGTACCTGGTGTTGACCACATATTGTGTAAGCGGTATGGCTGACAGGATTGCCAGCGGCAGAAAAATAATCCTGAACCTGATTGGTTTCATATCAAAGCACTCTGAATGATCAATCTCTTCCTGAACTACAGAAAATAAAGCAGTAAGATGTTGTTTATGAAATGACAAACGTATCGGCGGATATGTTCACGCCGCGCTCCCGGGACCGGATAAAGGGACCGGAAGACCACGAGAACTCACGTGTCTTGAAAATGAAGTGGTAATGCGCTGTGGTTCAGATCAGTGCATAATCATCAGATAGTGAAGTAGTATTCATTCAGGAAATACTCGAACTCATCGAGGATCGTACTGAAATCTTTCCTTCCGAGCCCGATCCTGATATGATTCCCCGGGTAATTGAATACGCTGCCGGGCAGCAGCATAATGCTTTTCTGATCGATAAGTCTTTTGCACAGTTCATCCGCAGCTATTCCCCTTGAAAGGGCAGGAAAGGCAACGGAGCCGCCCCCTGGCTCGATCCAGGTCAGGAGGTCCTCATGCCGGCGGAAGAACAATTTTGCGGCCTGGAGGTTGGCCTGGACAAGCTTCAGGTTATTTCCCGTTATTCGCTCGCGGTTCCTTAATGCAATGATTCCGAAGATCTCACTAAGTGCGCTGTTGCATATCGTTGTATAATCCTTGAACCGTTCTATCCTTCTCATCACGTCCCGGTTCCGGGTGGCAAGCCATCCTATCCTTAGCCCCGGCAGCCCGAACGATTTCGACAGCCCCGACAGGGAGATCCAGCTGTCGGAGATGTCACATGCCGAATCATGCCTTGCCGACCCGGGGAACTCAAGGTACCGGTACATCTCATCCGAAAACAGAAGCACATTATTCTCCAGGGCAATCTCCGTTATCCTTTTGAATTCATCAGGTTCCGGGATAAAACCTGTCGGATTGTGAGGGAAATTGATCACGATCAGCTTAGTATTCTTCCTGACCGACTTCAGGAGGAAATCCGTGTCGAGCTTCCACCGGCGGCCCTCGGCTGCAAGGGGCCATCTCGTAACCTCGCATCCTATCGATTCCGGGATTTCGGCGAGTGACTGGTACCCGGGGTCGGTCACAATAACGTGATCGCCCGGATCAAGAATGACATTCAGGGCAATAAAAATCCCTTCCTCGGGTGCCATAACGCAGACATCGTCAGATTTAATGTTCCTGTAAAGCCCGGCAATTTCATCCCTGAGAAGCGGATGCCCCTTTGATTCCGTGTATCCTACTTTCAGATGATGCCAGAGCTCCAGGCATTCGGTATCGGCCATGTGCAGGAGCTCGTTTATTGTCAGACTTTCGCAGTCGGAAGAGCTTAAGAGACGCTTTGCCCTGAACTCATACGCGGCAAAATAGCGCTCAAGCTTAAAATCATTTATTTTCATCTTACGGGCGGAATCGAGGTATCAACCAACAATAGCAAAATTAAACACTCAAACTGATTTACCGGGCTTCCGCGTAAGCCTATTTAAGAACTTATACCCCTGTTTTTCCTAAAACTTTTCAACAATGTTCAACACAGGTTATACCGAATTTGCAATTGGAAGCTCAGGCGGCACAGCCCCTGTCCCTTTCCCCATGGGACAAAAATCCGAAGAGATCATTCCAATCAGGGAATGATCTCACCAGTTATATCGTGTGCGATAGAATTTCAGGCGGGCTATTTCATGATTGCCGCGGGATCCGGATTTCAATGACGGCACTCGCCGCCCTGACCATGATGTGCATCGTGCTGGTGACAGCTGCTTCCGCTGTCAGTTACCGACCCGGCAAGATACTGCCTTACCACCTCATCGGCATTACCCGAGCAGCCCCTGATAACCTCGATACCCGTACTGTTAAGGACATTGATTGCTCCACCGCCTATGCCGCCTGCCAGCATCACGGTAATTCCGTCAGCCGCGAGGACGGAGGCTATATCGGATTTGCAGCCGCAACCTTCCGGTGAATTCATTTTTCCCACTTCGCTTATTTCATTGGTATCGGAAATCGTGTAGATCCCGTATAGTTCACAATGGCCAAAATGGCCGTCAACCTCATTTCCGGACGTTACCGGCACTGCTATCTTCATTTTCATTTTGCTTTGATTTATAATTTGAATTATTATTGAATTAATATTGTCGGTTCTGTTCAGGGTCATTTATCTGGTATTTCAGCAAGTATCCTGTTAAAGTAGATGGCAAAGGAGCGATAAAGAAAATGAGTCCATTTTCCGAAGGGAACTATGATTAGCGCCCATTGAACAAGAATTGTAAGGTGAAGGAAATAGATCCACTGATTATTGGCAAGGATTCCGAGATCGAGAAAGACCCGTACAAGGAATGCCGAGACACCCATCAGGAATAGCCAGATGACAAAGAACCAGTCGGATGGCCGGGAGAGCCTGTTCGATTCTTTATTCTTCCTAAACCGTTCGGAAATAAAGATCATGGTGATGCTGAACACCAATATGCTTAAAAGATATCCAAAGCCGGTTACCAGTAGGCTGGTGTTTGAAAACCAGTCAAGAACGACAGTTGTGAAAAGCAATCCCAGGTACCCGATGACAAGAAGAAAATGCTCAAACCATCTTAAACGGTTTTCGTCGCATCCCAGTATCCTTTTTTGTGTGAACATATGGACAAACAGTTCTCCAATCCCTGTAAAATAATTTGCGACAGGTACTTTTTTGCCGGGCCTGATTATCACAAGCCACCACATCCGGACGATATTAGGGACCAGGATCGCCGCAAATACTCCGGTTATTGCCAGCGCCTCGAACATATGTCCGTAATGCATTGCCGCCGGCAGATCAGTTTTTAAACCCAGGCTTAATGCCAGGGCTGCCAGTGTAGTGAGGGCGAATGCAAGGATGCTGAAGGGAAGGGACCTGTAAAGCAACCCCGACAAACCTGTCCAGTCATAGACCGAGGTCAGCCATCTCCTCAGCGACATCATCAGCTCGCCCGGGTAAGCTGTCCGGGGGCAATGTGTGGTGCATTCACCGCAATAATAGCAGAGCCATGGCTTAAGTGAAGATTTTATGTCATCCTCAAGCCCCACCACGCTTAACCGTATCATCTCCCTCGGAAACGAGTCCTTTTCGGTTGACAATGAACAAACAGCAGTGCAATTACCACAGTTATAACAGGCATTGAAATCGACAGCACCATATTTTTTCAGCTCTTCTCCGAACGAAGGATTGACAACTGCCATTATTTTTTTAGTTTGTAGGAAAAATATTCATCCATATCATCTAGGCTGCCCGTCTGAACATATCCGAATTTGATCAGCGACATCAGCCAATAAACGACCTCATCTTTGCTCATATCAACCTTAAGGGAAAGCTGATCCACTGTAAGGTCGTTTTCCTTTAATGCATCAAGGATCAACTTCCTGACCTGGTTAAAACGTTTGAGATTTTCCTTTGCCTCCGTGACTTCCCGTTTCTCCCTGAGATACTTATATGTTTTCCCTTTTTCGATTTCCATTTTTCCCTGGTTACAGTGTCTCTGTTAAAATTATGCCGTGTCGTTGTCAGGCCAGTGCGTCGATCATGCTTTCAATTTCCCGGTCGGAATAAGTTATGAGGTCAATTGCATTTACCGGGCACACCGGGAGGCACATTCCGCATCCCTTGCATACTGAGTTGTTAATGGCGGCAACAGGTTTCCCGGATTCATTTTCCTTCCTGATGGCCTCAAATGGGCAGGCTGAAGTGCATGCCCCGCACCATGAGCAGAGATCCCTGTCAATCAGGGCAACTACCGGCTCCAGCTCCATCTCTGCCTTACTTACATACGAATAGGATTTCACTGCCGCGGAGAGTGCAGAGTTGACTGATTCCATGATATTCTTGGGCCCCTGGCATGCCCCTGCGATAGTAATGCCGTCAATCACTGTTTCAACGGGCCGAAGCTTCATATGGATCTCGTTGAAGAACCTGTCCCTCCCCTTTGGAAGCTTGAACAGCGATCCGACAGGATTGTCATTCCTCGGGACCATACCAGTCACAAGCACAACCAGGTCGGCTTCGACCTCAAGCTCTCTTTTCCCCGTCAGGATATCATTGATAGTGACCACAGCTTTGCCATTCCGACCCGTTACAGCAGGAGGATCATCTTCGTATGACTGGAGATAAATGTCTCCTTGCCTCGAGGACTCGTCGTAAAGGATTTCCTGCTTTCCGTAGGTCCTTATACCGCGGGTGAAGTGAAAATTATGAATATTCCCGAATTTCTTTTTTACCGTTATTGATTCATATATTGTCGAAGTACAGCAATAACGTGAACAATATTTATTCTCTCCTTCGGCCTGGCGGCTTCCGACACAGTAGATATAAGCGATGTTCCTGATCTCCCTCCCCTTGAATATAAGCATCTTTTCACCCATATCTATCAATCGCTTGAACTGCGGAAGGGTCACGACGTTGTCACAGGTCCTGTACCCAAACTCTCCGTCAGCCGGGGTATACGGATCAAAACCGGTAGCCACGAGGATTGACCCGGTCCTTATTTCAATTACCTCCTCTTTTTGAGAAAAATCGATATTCCCGCATATTTTTTCACAGGCGCCGCAGCGGTTGCAGTTACTGAGGTCCACAACGGGGGCCTGCGGATATTCCCCCGGGAAATTATGATAAATCGCCTTGCGCACCGTAAGTCCAAAATTGAAATCATCCGCAACCCCCACCGGGCATACTTCAATGGCTTTTTTAAGCTCACCCGGATTGCATTTGCCACTGATGTACCTGGGAGTGATCCTTACCTTAAGGCTGAAATCGCCGATGCTGCCTGAGAAACCTGTCACTTCAGCCCCGGTAAGGAGTGTAATGTTCTTTTGTTCCGTTAGTTCGTTGTACAGCCTGGTGATCAACTCTTTTCCGGTCTCGCCTGTTGTGAAGAGCGAGTCCCATTGGGAGACCCTTCCTCCTACAAAGTGCTCTCTCTCTATAAGATATACACGGGTACCCAGGCTCGATAATTCCAGGGCGGCCCTCATTCCCGCCAACCCGCCGCCGACAACGGCAACCGAATTTATTGTAGGTATCCTGATCGGTGTGAGGGGTTCGGCAAAACGCACCTTTTTTATTGCTGCCTTCACAATATTGATCGCTTTCGCGGTCGCACCCGATTTATCATCAGAATGAGCCCAGGAAGCCTGTTCCCTGATGTTGGCATGTACGTAATTGTACTTGTTCAGGCCTGCCCGTTCAGCAACAGCCCTGAACGTGAGCAGGTGAAGCTTTGGTGAGCATGAAGCGACCACCACCCCGTCGAGCTCGTTGGCTACAATATCTTCGATCATCTCCTTCTGAGTCGAATCACTGCAGGCGAACATTGTTGTTTTTGCCAGGAATACCTCTTCTTCGGCCGCGACCGATTGTTTTACTTTAGCGACATCGACATAGTCGGATATATTCCCCCCGCAGTGGCAGATATAGACTCCAAGTTTATTATTCATTTCTGCCAATTATATAGCTTATGGTTTCGGCTGATGCAGATCCGGACGACAGGATCGAATCGGGAATATCCATGGGTCCGGAAGCCGTTCCCGCAACAAACACTCCGTCGATGCTTGTCTTCGCCGGCCTTAACAGCTGATCGGGCTGGCTCACAAAATTATAGGGATCGAGCTTCAGCAATCCTTCCCCAAAAAATGAGCTGACATCACGATTTGCAACGATACCGACAGAAAGGACCACCATATCGTGCACTTTTTCCTTCACCCTGTTTTCATTTATATCTTCGTACCTGAGCAACAGGTCGCCGTTCGGATTTTCAGATATCTTTCCGATCTTTCCCTTGACAAAGCTCACCCCCATCCCTTTTGCCTGTTCATAGAATTCCTCGAAACCCTTTCCGAACGATCTTATATTCAGATAATATATGGTGACGTCGGCCATTGGCAGTGCTCCCATAAGTAACTGGGCCTGCTTGATGGAGTACATGCAGCAGATCTGTGAGCAAACGGGATTGCCCACGCTTGCATCGCGTGAGCCGGAACACAGGACATATGCAATCTTGCAGGGAACCTTGCCGTCACCAGGCCGCAGAATTGTGTTGAAAGGCCGCGTAGGGGCAAGTTGTCTTTCCATTTGCATGGAAGTGATGATGTTCTTATGTAACCCATATCCGTAACGCGGGATAAGGAGGGGATCGAACAACCTGAAACCTGTGGCAATTATCACTGACCTGACCTTTATATGGTACTCTTCGGGTTCCTGCGTAAAATCTATGCACCCAGGGGGACAAGCCTTCTCGCACGCCCCGCATAATGTACAGCTCTCAATATCAATTGCAGCAGCCCTCGGGTTTGCAATACTGAAAGGGATAAAAGCCGCTTTCCTCCCTACCAGGTTGAACTGGTATCCGTCAGGCACAACTACCGGGCATGCCTCTTCACACAACTGGCAGCCCGTGCACTTTTCAGCATCTACATAACGCGGGTGCCTGATCAGGTCCGCTTCAAAGTCGTTCTCATTCTTCTTCCTGATCTTCCTGACTTCGCTGCCGGTGAAGATCGTGATGTTCCTATGCCTTGCGATCTCGGATATTTTTGGCGTAGTAATGCAGGCAGAACAATCAAGAGTTGGGAATACCTTGCTGAGAAGGATCATCTTCCCCCCGACTGAAAGATCCTTTTCAACGATAAGGACAGTGAGGCCATTATTTGCCAGGTTCAGTGCAGCCTCGCCGCCGGCTATCCCTCCCCCTATCACAAGCACATCGTAAGATGCTTCCTTCATTTTTTCCCCCATGTTCAGGCGTACTGCATTTTTAGTAATTTCTCGTTAAAGGTTTTCATCTGCTTCACAAAGGCTTCACTGCAAACCGAACATATCGCAGCCATCCTCAGCCTGGCAGGTTCAATACTCTTCACCTTCATCATCTCGTGAGTCCTGGTAACGATCTGCCCCGTCTTTTCCGTGCACGACTCGCCATAAGGACAATCACTGCCATCTGCTGCAATAAATACCCCGTCGAAACCTTTCTCGAAAGCAAGCATTATCCATTTTGGCTTGACCCCGCTGGAACATGGTACCTGAATTGTGAAAACAGTCGGCGGATAATGGAGTTTGAGCAAGCCTGCCATGTCGATGGCAGGATCTGATATTTTTTCAGTGGAAAATACCAGTATCCTTGCATTTTTCTTACCAGAATCACCCATTTCGGAACTTTACTGTTTTTTCATGAAAATCCTGAAATACCCGCTTACCTCTAACGTGCCAAGATAATCATGTCCCTGTTTTGCACACCATTTCGGAAGGTCAACAATAGTGCCTTCATCTGATGACAGGACCTCCATGATATCTCCCGGCCTGATAGTACCAATGGCTTTCTTGGCTTCGAGCAACGGACCAGGGCAGGCAGTGCCCCTTGCATCAACTGTTTTTGTGACCTGCAGTGTCAGTAATTCTTCTGATGTCATAATCTCATTAAGTTAAATTAGATCAATTACATTTCCCGTTTGCGGGAAAAAGCATGCTTCAGATGAAAAGATTCACATCAGCCTCCTGTGCAGCTGTGATATATGCGCCTATACCAACGATATCATCTGCCAGCCCAATAAAATCTTCAATTTTCTCACCGCCCCATATCTTGCCGGCCAATCCGCATATATGTATTTTGACATCGGTGATCTCCTTTGCTTCCCTGAAGAATTCAACCCAGGTCTTTACCTTGAGATTCTTCAATGATTCCAGGAATTCAGCCTTCAGTTCCGGATTCTCAGCCATCTGAAGCTTTGCGGGATCATCACCGATATCCTTCCTGAAAGCCCTTGCACCCTGAAGAAGTACATAGATGTCTACCTGCATGTCCATGGCTGCCGCGCCTCCAAGGATAACACCTGCAGCTGTGAGTTTATCGACACTTCCTGTAAACAGACCAAGACACATTTTTTTGTTTGCCATATCAGTCGGATTTTATTGTTAATAATTTCACAAAGGTATTTCACACAACCCTCCGCTTTTAAAATTTCAGAGTTAACCTGGTTAAATTAAATTGTGATATGGCTCACATTTTTCTTAATTTTGGCTGCATGAAAATTGAATGCCAGATTTGTGCTCTTAAATCAAAAGCCGCTTCGCTGCTGAGTGATGCAGAGATAGAGAAACTATCGTACAATTGTGCGCTGGTCCGGTTCATTAAGGGAGATCCCCTGATAAAGCAGGGTACATTCTCCACAAATGTTGCCTACCTGCGCCACGGCCTGGCCAAGATCCATATTGAAGGTCCGTACCGCGAGCAGATCGTGCGCATTGTGAAAGCGCCTACTTATCTTGGTTTGCCGACAACTTTCGGTGACAAGATAAACCAGTATTCCGTTACAGTGATCGAAAATGCTGAGGTATGTTTTATTGACATCAATGCATTTAAGGAGTTGCTGAAGTCCAACCCTGATTTCTCCTATGAGGTGATGATAGAGTTGTGCAGGAATGAACTGGAGGTATTCCACAGGTGTGCCAACAGGACCCAGAAACAAATAAGGGGGAAAATCGCAGATGTGCTGCTCGAATTCTCTGAAAAGATATACAGTTCCGACATGTATGCATTACCGCTTTCCCAGGAAGATATTGGCAACCTGGTGGATTCAAGCAGGGAGAGTGTCAGCAGGGTCCTGACGGAATTTGACAGGGACGGGCTCATAAGATTTTCAGCAAAAAAGATCGAGATCCTGAATAAAGATTCCCTGAGAATGGTCAGTTCAAATGGATGAATTGTTTTTGCAATTTATTCAATAATTTGAATATATTTGATTGTCAGCCTTTTTAAAACCATTATTTAAAAACCAACTGGCCTATGGCAGACGTTTTAGTAATGGGTGCCGGCATTTCGGGTCATACCGCCGCCGCATACCTCAGAAGAAAGCTTAGCCGGAAACATAAGGTAATTGTGGTGAGCCCATCGGCATATTTCCAGTGGGTGCCTTCCAATATCTGGGTTGGTGTCGGAAAAATGGGGATTGACCAGGTCAGATTCGGGCTTAAGCGGGTTTACGACCGTTGGGGCATAGATTTCCGGCAGGCAAAAGCCACCGGAATATTCCCAGAAGGCAAATCTGAGTCCGGCAGGCCCTTCGTAAGGATCGAATATACCGATGATACCAGCAGGGGCAAAGCTGAGGATATTCATTATGATTACCTGATAAATGCAACCGGTCCGAAACTGAATTTTTCAGCAACTGAGGGTCTTGGTCCTGGTAAATTCACCCATTCGGTATGCAGCTGTGATCATGCCTCAGCTACCTGGGAAGCCCTTAAGGCCTGCTTTTCGCGAATGGAAAATGGGGAAACCCTCCGCTTCCTGATAGGGACCGGCCATGCGACCGCAACCTGCCAGGGAGCTGCATTTGAATATGCGCTGAATGTAGCCCACCAGATACGGGAAAGGAACCTCCAGGACAAAGCAGAGATCACTTGGATATCAAATGAATATGAACTGGGGGATTTTGGAATGGGGGGTGCATTCATTAAAAAGGGCGGATACATAATACCGACCAAGGTATTCAGTGAATCAATTTTTGCAGAGTACGGCATAAAATGGATCAAAAGAGCCGGAGTCTTCAGGGTTGATGAGGGGATTGCCCATTACGAGACCCTCGACGGAGCTAAAAACAGCATAGCTTTCGATTTTGCCATGCTTATTCCGCCTTTTGCCGGGGTCGGCCTGAAGGCATTTGACAGGTCAGGGGAAGAGATCACTTCAAAGCTTTTTGCAGCCAACGGACTCATGAAGGTGGATGCAGATTATTCGGCAAAGGAATTTGAGGAGTGGTCGGTCGGCGACTGGCCCTCAACATACCAGAGCCCTGCATTTCCAAACATATTTGCAACCGGGATCGCCTTTGCTCCGCCCCACCAGATCTCAAAACCTCTGAAAAGCCCTGGCGGAACCCTGATAACCCCAGCCCCTCCGAGGACCGGAATGCCCTCAGGAGTAATAGGTAAAGTTGTTGCTCTGAACATAGCCGCTTCCATTGAATCAGGAAAGGCGGAATTCCGGCACAAGGCCTCCATGGGAAAGATGGGCGCTGCATGCGTTGTGTCCGCAGGATACGGAATGCTCAAAGGCAATGCCGCAACCATGACGGTGTTCCCGATAGTGCCGGACTGGCAAAAATATCCGGAATGGGGAAGGGACCTGAGTTATACGGTTGGGGAAGCCGGCCTCGCCGGGCACTGGATAAAACTATTCCTTCACTACATGTTCCTTTATAAGGCTAAAGGCAATCCCCTGTGGTGGATGATACCGGAATGATTTTATATTGCAACTTAATGCCACTGAAAATGCCAAAGAATATAGTCCGTGCATATTACGATGAATCGTATCCTCCCGTTCCAGACAAAAGAACCCTCTTCTGGAGGAAGAACATTATCTGGCAGGCTGTGCGCTTTGTATACCTGAACCTTAAAATCATGCGGATTATTGTCGGGGGTCACTCTTAGTATAGCCATCTGCAGTAAAATCCTCATGACTAACCATTTAAGTCAGACCATCATTGTTCCAAATACTAGATAACATGAGAGAAAGGACTGGGAAAATAAAGGCTGCGGCATTTGCTTTGGTCCTTGCAGCAAGTGTGACTGGTGTCTCAGCCCAATCAGGGAGCCAGGTGCGCTCCTCCATACCCGACAGCATATTTGTCGTTTTCCAGNCATCCTGCATGCCGTGTCATGGTGCAGAGGGAGGAAGATTCCCGAGGGCGAGGCTTAATTTCGCCAGGTGGAAGGAGTATGGCGCTTCGAAAGAAGCTGAGAAATCCATGCTGATCTGTTCTGCCATAAGAAAAGGTTCGATGCCCCCGAAATCTGCCAGGGAATCAAGACCAGAGATCATACCGACAAGCGGGCAGATAGATATGGTCTGCAAATGGGCCCAGTCGCTCAGGCCGGTCAAAGTCAGAAAGCCCGCTGTAAAAGAGAAAATGTAACCACCGGAGACCCGGTGACGCACACAATGGCCCGGTAAAATATTTGACCCGCAGACAAGCTATTCAGGAGGCCTGTATGTGAATTCCTTTTCTGCCGGATCGATGATCCCCGCATCCCTTTCAAGTGAATCGGGAATAACAACCTTCGGGTGAGACCCGGCAATCTTTTCCATCGACCTCCTCATTTCCCGGACCATCTGGACCGCATCCTCGTAGGCATCACTGTAGCTCATCCCGGAAGCCATCAGCTGGCGCTCCTTCAGCTCAAGGGCAATCGAATATTCCGTTTCCTCGCATGATACCTGTCCGTCGATCCAGATCTCCCCTGCGGGGATGAAGTGATACGCCAGGTCGTTCCCGCTGAACCCGAAATCGGGATAAAGATCCTTCCTGATCATATAGCCGTCAACAACCCAGACAGCAATTCCGTCACGCATGCCTTCGGGGATGCGGTAAATATTCTGCAACCTGACGCTGTCGGGGAGGCTTCGGATCTCTTTTTTGTTGTATGAATCATAAACAGAGACTTTTCTCAATAAAGCTTCATGTGCGGATGAAAGCTTTTGGTTCCTGTGCCTGATGACCTGCTCCAGCCCGAGGGATGAGTCGTGCGCCGTTTCGTAGGTCCATCCGAATTTTGCCATCAGGTGCCTTTCATTCAGCTCGTGCGCCACTGTCAGATCAAATTCCTCGCACGATATGGCATTATCGATCCAGATTTCACCTTTGGGATTAAAAATGTACCTCTGTTCGTTTCCCCCGTAAAGGAATTCCTTGTAGATATATTGCCTGACTTGGCTGCCGTCGATTATCCAGATCCTGTACCCATTCTCTGATCCGCAAAGATAACGGAATAACCCTCCCGCTTTCTTCGGGACTGCCCATGATAAGATCAGCAAACTTGCCAGTACCAGTGGAAAAACTTTTTTCATAGGTCAGAATTTGTTGCCCGTTTTATTTATGACCAATATTGAAATGCCTCTGATCCTTTTCTTTCCCGTCGCAGAAAGTGAAATTCACCCCGGGTTACTGCCATCAGGGATTTTCTTTAATTGCTTGAAATTATGAAATTTATGCATCCGTTGTAAATAAAACAAGGTATTTGATAATTTTGTTCTAAGAACAAACCGGAACTTTGAGAGGATTTTTCTTCGAGGTATTAACTTAATCGGATCAGGTTATGGCAGTCAGGGATGTTATATCAAAATACAGGTATTCTATAGGGCTGTTGCTGGTATTTGTACTTATCGAGAATATTGCATGGATCATCGAGCCAACGTTCTTCGGCAAGCTGCTCGATGCCCTTATTGGTCACTTTTATAATCACGAGAAGATCGATTTTATGATCCCTCTCATTGTCTGGATAGTGGTTTACCTGATAAATGTAGTGGGCGGCTCGCTTCACCGGCTCTACAGCGGCGGGATCTTTGCAAGGATGTATGCAGATGTTGCTGCAAATGTCATCGATGAGTCGAAGCTGCAGGGTCATAAGTTGTCCAAAATGCTCGTACGGACCGAACTTATCAAGGAGTATATACTTTTTTACAAGGAGCGCCTGTCGCAGATGCTCTGGCAGCTGTCGGCCTCAGCCGGGGCTATTATTGCCCTGTTCTTCTATGATTACCGGATCGGCCTTGTTTGCCTCGCCGTCCTGCTGCCCGTAGCGTTCATCAATAACCTCAACCAGAAGAAAGTCACATTTTACCAGAAGGATATCCATGACAACCAGGAGGAGCTTTACAAGCTGATCGAGAACCGCGATACAACGAAGATCAATGAGTTTTTCGGAAACATGATATCGCCAAGGACCAGTATTGCAAGGTGGAACACTTTCAGCTTCACCACCGTGAAAGTCCTGCTTATTCTGATATTCATTGTTGTCCTTTATATCTGTGTCGACGTCGATAATTTCTCGACCGGTAAGATCTATTCGATCGTTGCCTACCTGTGGACATTTATCGGGCAGACAGATTATCTTCCCGACCTGATGGAGAGCCTTGGCTCACTTAAAGACCTGAATACCAGGTTCGATACGGGAGAAGAGTCTCCCGTGAAACTTGAGCCTGTCATGGCTGAAGAAGATCTGTGAAAGTAAATGCTACCTGCTCACCGTTTTAGTTCCCGCCGAGATCCCTGACCCGTTGAAGGCATCGATGCTGAAATAATATGTCACGTCCCTGTTCAGTCCGGTCAGCGTGAGTGAATCTTTATCATAGACCATGACGGAGCTGTACAGCTTGCCGGGAGCGATGCCATAGTTAACGACAAAACCTGAGGCAAGCCCGTCGCCCGTCCATGTGACCGTTGCCTGCCGCTTATCCGATGATTTGCGGTCAATGGTGAAGTCAGTGACCACACCGGGCTTTTTCCCCGGCTTCAGGCCGAAGATCCTCAGATCGTAAACCGAGAACTTCCCGTCAGGCACCTTCACATTCTCGATCCTTATATACCTTGTGGTCACAGGTTTTTCCAGCTCAATATAGTCGTGGCAGGCATCCGTTGTATTTGTGCTCCTGTCAACAATTTCCTTCCATGATTTCTGGTCATCGGATGCAAGGACCCGGTACCGGTAATAAATGTTCCTGCTTTCCGGCTTCAATCCTGCATCATTGTCCGCAAAATTCACCTGTACGGCGTTTACCCGGGTCCTTACGCCAAGGTCCACACAGAGCCATTCGCCCGGATCACCTGTTTTAGCCGACCACCACGTCCTCACCTCTTCATCGAAGGCATTCGACGGAGGGAATTTGTCTGCTGACGATGATGCAGTCGCTTTTTTCCCGTACGACTGGAGCATCCATCCTCTGAATAGGCTTTCCCTGTCAAAATCGATCTTCCGGCCGGGTATCACCGTGGGGTAATCACCAAACGTGGTAAATGTCCTGAGGACCCCATCCCTGTCAAAGAATGCCGGGAAAAGTCCGAGGCGGCGCTCAAACATGTGCCGTTTAGATATCGACATGGTTGCAATATGCCAGTAGTTGCCATACTTATCGGCGAAGGTGCTGCTATGGCCGGCCCCGGCAATAAATCCGCCCGGCTTATATGAGAATGGGCTGTATGGTTCGAACTTAAATGGGCCAAGGGGTGAATCAGCGGTGTAAACCCCGTCGGCATAGGTCTTGAATTCGGTTCCTGGTGATGCATACTGGAGATAATAGCGTCCGTTGTATTTTGTCATCCATGCGCCCTCGTTATAACCATTCCTGTTCGTCTCGTTCCGCTCTCCCGGGTTTTCCCATCCGTATTTATCCGGATTGTGCTTTATGAGCACCACAGGTTCCCCGGCAGGCTGCATTTGCGAATCGAGCCTTACACCCCTGATTGGCTGATCATCATTGTTGGAACAACCCCAGTAAAGGAAGAGCTTCCCGTCGTCATCCCTGAAAAAGTGAGGATCCCACACCGGGTACGGCAGGGGCTTGCCGAGCTGTTTCCACTCATCCCTGAAAGGGTCCGTTGTGTAATAAACAGGCTTGACCACCGAGGCTGAAGCAATAAAATATGTTGTATCACCGATCGTAATGACATCAGGGGCATAATCCTCTATGGGAAGGGTTTTGACGGGGATGAAATTCCAGTCGTACAAGTTGTCGGAAAACCAGTACCCGCCTGAGTGCGATGCAAAAAGGAAGTATTTGTCCCGATAGATCTTTACGACCGGGTCAGCTGCCTCCCTGTACGATACGGTGTTTGTGAACTGGAACCGGTAGTTCAGGTTCATCGGGTTGCAGTATGTCTTTTCCTTCTCCGGGGCTGAAGCGGAGATAAGCAATAAAAAGAGAATGACGGGAATAATACTTTTTTTCATATAGTTAAAGATCTCAAGTGTTTGTATCGGGCTCAGGCCGAAAGCTGATCCGGTGAATTACTTTGCGGAATTACATGCTTTTAATCTTAGCTGAGTGCTAATGGCTCTATTCTACCCAGAAACTCTTCGACTTTTGGAATGAACTGCAACATATCCGGCTCTTTAAAATCATAAAAATCACCAAAATCTCCTTTTTGCCTGAGATCAAATAAGTCCCCGTACAACATCCCTGAATCTTTATTAAGAATCCCGTTCCTGACAAAATAATTTGATAACTGAGTCTTTACACCAGAATGAGTATGGCTGTTCATGTCATACGCAGCAAATAATGCAAGCACAGCATAGAAGCACGCATAGTATAATCTGTTCATAGAAGAGTTCCAGCTCTTAAGCTCTGCCAGAGACTTGGCATCCTCAAGAGTTTTCCATGCTCTTTCCATCCGGTACTTTATATAATCTTCTTTTGAGGTTCCAATGCTCAGATCCTAAATCCTTCTCTTGAGATATTCTGATACAATGGGGTCATCCAGTGCCTGGAATTCCAGTCGGTTTTATTATAGACAAAAACTGAAAATGTTTCGCCAGTTTCGAGTTCAAGGTCATACAGTTTATGTCGGAATGTCCTCTCGTAATTTAAATCCACATCCCGATCAACGAGGATTAGGATATCCCAGTCAGAGTCGCGCCTATTATTGCCTCTGGCTCTAGACCCGTAAAGGATCACATCACCAGAAGGATCTACCTTCGTCACCAAAGACCTGATCCTGTCCATAACAGGGGATTTATGTGATTTCATAGAACAAAGATAAGGAAATATGCGGTTTAACGGAGTTGTTTATCATTAACTCTCAAAACGAATACCACCAATTGCTCTTTCACTATTTAATACCGTAGAAAGCTGAGCAACTCCATCCTCTGTAAATGCATAGGGAGCATAACGAAGACCCATTTTATCCACATTGGAGGTGACAAATTGGCTTCTCCATTCTGTAAATTCCTCATGACTTAGCTCAAACATAAAATCCTCTGGAAATCGTATTATATTTCTTTTTACTTGTCGTTTCAGGTATTTTGTCTCGACACCATAAAGTTCAGCCAGGTCCCTGTCCATCATTACATTTACACCCCTAATAACATATATTTTACTCATAACCACTTCATCAGGGATCATTATTTGAGTTTCCTGTGCAGCCATTATTTTGAATTAAGTCGGTTATAAATTTTACTATTAAAATTGGAGGTGCCAATTTGACCCCCCCATTTCATCCTGGCTGATGGCACTTTTGATCAGTTCATGGCCTTCCCTTTAGTAACCAGCCTGGAAACCTGGCTAGCTATCTCTGCCGGTAGGGATATGGCTCAGATACATTTCATCCCAAGGCACTTCCTGATACTTGCCTTTAAAATTTACACCGCAATTCTTATTGGATCATCCTGTGCAATTTGCCTGACAAATCATTAAGCATCGACGAGATCAGTGAAAGATCAACCCCGCACAGCATATATTTGCAGCCATCATTTAACTCACGAACAAGGACTTCCGGAGTGGCTCCGAATATGCCGTACGGGATGCCGGCATCCCTGCATTTATTCTTAATGAAATCGATGGTCTTCAGCACCTCTGGATGAGTGACCTGGCCAAGGAGATCCATGCTTGCCGACAAATCATACGGCCCAATGAAAATCGAATCGATCCCCTTCACAGCCAGGATCTCATCGATGTTCCGCACTGCATCGATGTGTTCGATCTGGAGCATGATGATCAGCTCCCTGTTTGCAGATGCCAGGTATTCGTTTGACCTCAGGCCATAGGCGTGAGCCCTTGTCAGCCCGACGCTCCTCTGCCCAACCGGGGGATACCTGGCGGCACGGACGGCAATCAGGGCTTCCTCTCTCGTCTTTATCATCGGCACCATCATCCCGTCGCACCCCGTGTCAAGGACCCGCTTGATCCAGTTCACATCGTTTCCGGGAACCCTTACTATGCGGAGGATCTCGCTGCCAAAAACCTGCAGGCAGCTGTGAACGGTCTCCAGCGACATTGCCGAGTGTTCCATGTCGATCATTACCCAGTCAAACCCGGCAAGTTTTATCATTTCGGCAACCTGCAGGGAACCAATGGTAAAAATCGGGCCAAAAAGCTGATTGCGTTCTGATGTTTTCATTCTGAGGCTCTTATTTCTTTTCGATGTTTGCAGACGGTGTCAGGGCAACCTCGACATATTTCCGGGTATCAAGGTACTTATTTGCGATTTGCTTTATCTGTTTGCCTGTAAAAGAGTTAATGTATGTTTTGAACTCCCCGAGGGTATAAAGCTTTTCCCCGAGCATGAAGGTGTTCTGAAGGGCAGCAAGCCAGAAGTTGTTTTCCTTGAGGCGTGTCTCCCTTTCCCTGATAAGGGTCTCTTTTACCTTGCCCATGTCGGTCTCGCCGGGTCCCTGCAGCATCATCGTGTCCATTTCACTGAGAAGCGTCCGCGTCAGCTTTTTGATGTTGGCGGGATCACATCCCCAGCTGGCCTCTATCGAGAATTTAGGCTTAGGAAGTTTGTCAGTGCTCCCGTCCAGGCGGATACCGTATGTACCGCTGAGGTCCTCCCTCATCGATTCCCTGCATTTGATGGCAAGGATATCCATCAGCATCGAGAATTCCTCCCTGTCCGCATCGTTCCATTTGAAATTACCTTTCCACACCATGGCTACCTGGCTCTGGGGCTCCGAGTTTTTAGGAACCTCAACATAAGTCAATCCTTTTGGAAAGCCGGGTGTCACATCTTTCCAGGTCTCTTTTCTTTTTATTGAAGGCAGCCCCCCGATATATTTCTCAAGTATCGGGATCAGGTCATTTGTTTTGAAATTGCCGGCCATTATATAGGTGAAGTCGCTTGCATCTGCAAACCGGTCTTTATAAATGCTGATGGCCCTGTCGAGGCTGATCTGGTTTAGCTGGGCATCCGAGGGCAGGGCAAATTCCCTGGGGGAGTTCATGGATATTATCCTGGCAAGAGTATCCTGGAAAATTACCTGTGGATTGGACCTCAGGGGTTTAATCATGTTCCTGATCCTCGACATATATGCGTTATATGCATTTTCGTCACGGCGGATCCGGGTAAAGTAGAGATAGTTAAGCTGGAGCATCGTTTCGAGGTCTTTAGGCGCACAGCTGCCTGTCACCCCCTCAGTGAGCTCCCCGATGAAGGGCATTATCTTAGCCGTATTCCCGGAAAGCTTCTTCTGGAGACCCGTGAAATCATAATCCCCCAGGCCGCCCTGCACGACAATCTGCGGGGCAAGAAATGCCGACATGATATCACTGTCGGGATAAAGCGAGCTTCCGCCCGGGCTGTAAGCAGAAATAAGGATCTCGTCATTCTTGAAGTCGGTCGGTTTGAGTATCATATGTACGCCGTTTCCGAATACAAGTTCAGTATAACCGAATTTATCGGCATCGGTCCTTTTGATGACCTTCGAGCCTGCCGGTGCTTCCCTGAGGAGAGGCACATCCGTTACCTTGTCGACATATGCTTCAATTTTCTTCGATCTCACCGAACTGATGATCTCCCTGACCTGTTGCTCGTTGGGAACGCTTACTCCCTCTTTTTCCTGTGCGGTCAGAAGTGCGGCCATATCAGTGTCGGTTGTCCACGTACTGCCGACCTTGTTGATCTCCTCCAGTGAAATCCCGGGCAGGTAATTCTTTACGATCTCGAACTCCTTGGGGATGCCCGGAATGCATTCATTCTCGAGGTAATTTCTGATATATTCATCTGCGTAGGATGAAGATTCGGTTTTGCCGGCCTCTTTAGCCATGGTCTCATACCTGGTAAAAAGCTCTTTTTTCTCGCGATCCAGCTCGGTGGGTGTAAAACCGAACCGGCGAGCCCGCTCGTTTTCAGTGAGTACCGATTCAATGCTTTTATCGATCTGGTTTTCCTTGGCGGCCAGTGAGAGCGAATAAACATCGACCGACCTGCCCAGGAACCCGCCATATCCCGACGCTGCGAAAATGAACGGTGCATCGGGTTTCATCTGTATCTCCCGCAGCCGCTTGTTAAGCATGCCGGTGTAGAGTGTTTTTATAAGCTGATCCCTGTAATTCCCGTATGTAATGTTCTTTTCCTTCGGATGCTTGAAGAAGATCTCGGCGCTGTAGCCGGTAGCTTCCTTATCAGTTACTATGCTGATGAGCGGATCGGTGTTTCCGGGGATTGGATATTCAATTCTCGGTTTTTCATTTAATGGCTTCGGTATATTGGCGAAATGCTCCCTGATCTTTGTTTCGGCGAGGCCCGGATCGATGTCACCCACAGCGACGACTGCAATGAGATCGGGCCGGTACCAGGTATTATAGAAGGCCCTCAGCGTATCGTAAGGGAAGCTCTTGATAATATCAACCTTCCCGATCGGCAGCCTTTCCGCATATTTTGATCCCTTTAAGATCACGGGTATGTATTTCTGCTGCATCCTGTCCTGGGCACCGAGGCCCAGCCTCCATTCCTCCACGATCACCCCCCTCTCCTTGTCGATCTCAGCATCGGTAAGGCTTACCTGGTGGGCCCAGTCCTCAAGCACCTGGAACCCGCGGTTGATCCATTCTATGCTGTCGGCCGGCACCTTGAGCATGTAGATGGTCTGGTCGAAGCTGGTATATGCATTCAGCTCAGCACCGAACTTGACTCCCATCTCTTCCAGCATATCCACCATCCTGTTGCTTGGGAAGTTTTTGGTCCCGTTGAAACACATGTGTTCCACGAAATGTGCTAGACCCTGTTGCCCGTCGGTTTCGCATACCGATCCGGCATTAACGGCAAGCCTCAGTTCAATTCTTTTCTCCGGCTTCCTGTTCTGCTTGATATAATAGGTGAGCCCGTTCTCAAGCTTCCCTATCCTTATATCCGGATCGGGCGGAACAGGCTGGTTAATGTTCTGGGCGCCAGACCGGGTAAGATGCAGGAATATCCCGCAAAAAAGAAAAATAAATATGAGCCTTGGTTTCATACTGTTAGATTTTGATAAGATAGATAACTGAATCAACTGACACTGAAAAGAGATCACAAGTTACAATAATAGGGAATGTGAATCAAACAAAACCAAATTATTCATTCCGGTGTTGTTTACAATTTAAATACCGTTTTAAATTATAAACAATTCTAACTTTGTTAATGTCGGATTAAACGCAAAATAAATTACAGTAATGGCAAAACTTCTTTCCACGATTACAATAAAAAACCTGACCCTGAGGAACAGGATAGTCATGTCGCCCATGTGCCAGTACTCTGCAACCGGAGGATTCACGAACGACTGGCACCTTGTGCATCTGGGAAGCCGGGCGGTGGGAGGAGCAGGACTGGTAATTGTCGAAGCGACGGCGGTTGCCCCGGAGGGCAGGATCACCCCGGGCGATACGGGCATCTGGAGTGATGAACATATAGAAGGCCTGGCCAGGATTGTTAACTTCATCCATTCCCAGGGCGCCGCAGCGGGCATACAGCTGGCTCATGCGGGCAGGAAAGCTTCCTGCGCTGTGCCATGGGAAGGCGGAAGGCAGCTCGATCTCTCCATGGGCGGCTGGCAGACAGCTGCACCTAGCCCTGTCCCGTTTCAGCCCGGCGACCGGATCCCTTCAGCCCTCGACAAGGAGGGCATCGGGAAGGTTGTTTCCGGTTTCACCGATGCTGTAAAACGCGCCTTGAAAGCAGGCTTCGACGTTGTCGAGATCCACAGCGCCCACGGGTACCTGCTGCACGAGTTCCTCTCCCCGCTGAGCAATCATCGTGAAGACCCGTACGGTGGCCCGTTCGAGAACAGGATCCGTCTTCTGTGCGAGGTGACCGATGCCGTAAGGTCGGTATGGCCCCTTGAAAATCCCCTGTTCGTCCGCATCTCCTCAACCGACTGGACTGAAGGAGGATGGTCTGCAGAGGACAGTGTAAAGCTTGCTTATGTTTTGAAGGACAGGGGGGTTGACCTTGTAGACTGCTCATCCGGTGGGAACGTCTATAATGCCAAGGTCCCTGTCGGTCCCGGTTACCAGGTGCCGTTTTCTGATGCTGTCAGGAAATCCGGAATAATGACCGGGGCAGTCGGGTTCATCACATCAGCGAAACAGGCCGAAGCAATCCTCGAGGAAGGGAAAGCCGATCTTGTTTTGATTGCAAGGGAGCTCCTAAGGAACCCATATTTTACCCTGAATGCCGCCAGGGAGCTAGGTGAGGATGTCGAATGGCCGGTCCAGTACCTCAGGGCTAAGAAGCCGTAGGCTGGAATGCTGGTTGCTGGTTGCTTGTTGCTGGTTGCTGGTTCGGAAGTTACCTGCTGGGCAGGTACTTTGAAACGGCATTGAAGACCTGCAGCCTGACGGGATTTACATTGTAATACTCACCGTTATCGAGAAGCCCGGTGTTTTGCCGGTTGATCAGGAGAATGACTGATACGTTTTCGCTAGGGATAACGGCTATGCTCGTACCGGTGAACCCGGTATGGCCGAACGATCCTTCGGGAGCGTTCTTCATGAACGAATTTTCCGGATCCATCATCCATCCCAGACCATTGCTGAACCTGTCCTTCGTAAGGAACAACTCTATAGTCTTCTGCGAAATGAACTGCTTCTTCCCTATCTTCCCGTTTGAGATGAGCATATCGATCAGTTTCTGAAGATCACCGGCAGTCGAAAACAACCCGGCCGCTCCCGAGATGCCTCCGTTCGCATACCAGGCATTCCCGTCGTTCACCTCACCTTTCAGGACATAGGTCCTCCACCCGTTCCACTGTTTCGGATCGATTTCCCTGACCGTGTACCCGAGAGTCGAATCATAAACCATCCTTTTCTCATAGGGATTCCCCGGGGAGGTGGCTGCAATTTTACTTCCGGGAAGCGATCTCAGGGGATTAAAGCACGTATTCTTCATCCCAAGCGGCATAAAAACGTTCTGCTTCATGAATTCCTCCAGGGACATTCCCGAAACGGTCTCAATGATCTCGCCGAGAAGGACGAATCCGAGATCGCTGTAACGCCTCTGCCCCCCAACGGGAAACCTGAGGGGAAGCTTTCCGATGAGCTCATAGCTCGCTTTCTTGTCAGAGGCCAGGTAGTACATCGGGTACCACTCATATAATCCCGCCGTGTGAGTGAGAAGACGCCGGATGGTCACCGGCCTTTTCTCGGGTGTGTCAAAGGCTTTTACATACCTGCCCACGGGATCGTCGACATTGATCAGGCCACTGTCGGCCAGTATCATCAGTGAGGTGGTGGTGCCGATCACCTTGGTCAGGGACGCAATGTCGAACAGGTGGTCTGTCGTCATCGCTTCAGGCGGATTTAGCAGGTCGTGGTTATAATCATACTTCTGGGCGTACCCGTAGGCATGGCAATATATCGTATGGCCGTCTTTGCTGATAAGCACCACGGCCCCGGGGATCTTATCCCGGTCGACCTGGCTTTGGATAATGCTGTCGGTTACGGTCTTCAACGCCGCGATCCTGGCCTCGGAGGTATTTTCCTGGCAGGAGGAAGCCAGTGCAAGCGACAAGAAGAAGGCCCCTGCCAGCACGCGTCTTGTTTTCATTTCACCAGTTGGAATAAGTTCGTTTTAATTGACATAATCTGCCTTAAGGTTTCTCCTATGCCTAATCCTTATAATCAAACGACTTATTCGGGTATTTGGGCACCGGGGGCATAATGACAGGCTTTTCGCGGATGAGCTGCCGGAGATAATTCACAGCCGCCTCGAGCTGGGCATCCTTCCCCCTGAATGTTTCATTAGGCAGGTTGTCGACCTTCATGTCGGGCTCCACGCCCCAGCCTTCGATCAGCCACTCGCCGTCCGGGGAATACACCCCTGTTTCCGCGGCTGTGGCAACGCCGTTATCCACCAGCCTGTTCCCTGAGGAGAGCCAGATCTCCCCGCCCCAGGTCCTGACCCCGATGAGCTTGCCCAGCCCGAGTCGCCTGAAACCTTCGGAGAAGGCTTCACCGTCCGAAGCTGTATTCTCATCCATAAGTACAACAAGGTGACCTGTAAATGCATATTGCATATTGGGGGTAGGACTTCCAACCCTTGGGGCCCAGTAAAACCAGGCTTTACGCATCAGCTTTTCAAGCACCCAGCTGTCGATATTGCCGCCCCTGTTGTGCCTCACGTCAATGATCAGTCCCTGTTTCCCGATGGCCGGGTAGAAGTTCTTTACGAAATCATCATAATCACCTCCTCCCATGGCCCTCAGATGCAGATACCCGACCGCGCCGGAGCTAAGGCTGTCCGTCTCCAGGCGCCGGGTGTATTCCCATTCACTGTACCGCAACCCGGACAATGTACCTGCGGTTACCGGCTTTACGATCTCCTCATAGGTCTCGCCCTTTTCATTCCTGAGCCTGAGCCTCACCTGCATATCTGCCTTGTTCACGAGCAGCTGGTTGATCTGGGGTACGCTCAGTGCATCGACCCCGTTCACCTGCAGGATAACGTCTCCTTCCCGGATCTTCAGCCAGGGCTTCCCGAGAGGGGAAATTTCCCCAGGGAAATCGGGGTCGGAATGGTAGATATGATCAATCACATATCCTCCCCGTGCTTCATTCCTCGTTGTAACCGCGCCCAGGAAGCCGCTCGGAATATTGTCGCCGGCTACGCGTTTGTCGCCGCCGTAAACGAACATGTGAAGGGCAGAAAGCTCTGAGATCATCTGTGCCAGGACATCATCGAGCTCATACCGGTCGGTTACCCTGTCAACGAGCGGGCTGTACTCGATAAAAACCTTGTCCCAGTCGACCCCGTGCATGTTCCTGTCATAGAAATAATCGCGCTCCATCCTCCACGCATCCCTGAACATCTGTTTCCAGTCCTCCGCAGGATCAATGGTAAAAGCCCATTTGGCAAGATCAACGGAGTTCTTTTTGGGATCAGGCTTTGTCCCGTCGGCATTGGTAACCAGGATCCCGTTCTTGTCCCTTACCAGGAGCTTTTTGCCGTCACCCGAAAGTCTGAACTGGTAAATCCCTGAGGCAATGTTCACAACCTCATTGTTCTTTTTGTTGGTGATCTTCAGGGCATTGAGATTGACCGAATTATCATCGGCGCTGTATTCCGACCAGTAGATCCAGTCGCCGTTCACCTCAAGGCCTCCGATGTTTGAGGCCTTTACCGGGACCACGAAGAGCCTGGAGCTCAAGCCTGAAAGATCGACCGGCTTGACTGTTTCCTTTGTATTTGATTTATCTTTTGACCTGTCATTCTTTTTTCCGCCGGCCGCTGGTTTAGCTGCGGCAGTGTCGGGTTTTTCCTGGCTCAGCTCATTTGCTTCCAGGAACGGAAACCTGGCCGATCTATCGAGGGATACGGCATAAATTTTTGCGGTTTTTTCATAATACGGCTCCGGCTGCCTGCTTCCCCAGGGGCTCTTTACCACGGTGGAGAATGTACGGTCCGAAATAAAATAGAGCCATTTGCCGTCCGGGCTGAATTTTGGCGAATAACTGTCCTGCCTTTCCGTGCTGACCTGAAAGGTGCTGTCCGATTTGATATCATACAGCTTAAGGTACCCTATCTGGTTATCCGCCACGTCATTAAATGCAAACCAGCGGCTGTCGGGCGACCAGGAGAACGGCCCGTTGTATCCGAAGTTGTTCCTTGCAATTACCTTCGAGGTTCCTGTACTTTTGGAATATAGCAGCAGGACATTATCCTTTTCATTATATACGATATAATTGCCGTCGGGCGAAGCTGAAAAATTCTCAATCAGGTTCTTTGTTCCGGCCGTGACCCTGACCGGATTGCCGAACCCGAAGTTGTCGGTCTTCCATATCTCGAACTCGCCCGACTCATCAGAAAGCATCATTATCTCGTTCTGAGGATTGACGTATGCTGCATCCTTATAGCGGATACCGTATTTACGTGTCACTTCCGACCACCTGTCGCCTTCGGCCGGAACGGAAAAGACCCTTCCCCGTGAGGTGATTACAACCTGGTCGCCCTTGTACGAAAGTCCGACCGAGGTGATCCTGGACTTCGGGTCATTTATCCACTGGGGGCGCTTCTGGTCGAAATCGGAGATGAGGCTGATATCCAGCTTTTCAAGCTTGTCACCATTGATGTCGTAAAGGACAAGGTCGGCTCCCTGCTTGCAGATGATCCTGCCGGCATCGATATCTGCATCCACGAGGTCCCACCTCGCGGCTTTGGTATGCTGCCTGAGCCCGGTACCGTCCAGGGCCATCGACCAGATATTCATTGTCCCGTCCCTGTCGGAAAGGAAATAGACCCTGTTATTCCAGTACATGGGATCCTTGCTCGTACCGGGGTAATCTGAAGTAAGCGGCCTTGCCTCGTTCCTTCCGTCGAATTTCCAGAGGGTCTGGGCGGTCCCTCCCTTGTAGCGCTTTGTGTGGCTTCCCTGGTCCCTCAGCCTGGTGAATATCAGGCTGCCGTCGGGAGCATAGGTCCCCTGGTCGGCCTGGGAGAGCGGAATAACCTCCGACTTCAGGTCCGACGGATCGATCCTGACCAGCTGTGCATTCGGAAGAGTCGAGTAGTAACCCGTTGAGTACAGTATCTTCCCGTCATCTGTCCACCGGTATACAGCCGGATTTCCTTCTTCAAAGGTCAGCCGCTTAGGTGTCCCGCCGGAATAAGGCATGACATATACTTCCGTCGGGCCTTCATACTGCCCCGTAAAAGCGATCAGCTTTCCGTCGGGTGAAATTCGTGCATGCGCTTCGACGCCATGGCTGGTCGTAAGCCGCACTGCATCCTTTGTTCCCAGGTTGTACTTCCAGAGGTCGCCCTCTGCCGTGAAAACTATGTCATTCCCGTGTATGGCGGGGTACCTGTAATACCCCTTCTGCTGGGCCAGGAGCGATCCTCCTGCTATCAGGAATATCAGAACATTTGACAGAAATGCTTGTTTTTTCATTATATGGCTTTTGATTATATCTGATGTAATATTACTCAATTGGATCCATACTTATTTTCGAAAAAGGTGCTAAATTTAGGGTGATGCTGCCTGCTTCCTGCATAAAGTCCCTTGGAATGTGTGCCTCATTTGCGGTACTTTCCTTATCCCTGGTACAGGGACAATCCCGCGGTAGATTTGATTTTCCGCGGATCGAGGACAACTCCTTCCTTATCGAGGAAGCTTACAACCAGGACCCGGGGGTGATCCAGCACATCTCGGGCTTCCAGCTGATGAATAACAATACGTGGGCTTACACATTTACGGATGAATGGCCGGCAGCAGGCCTCAAACACCAGGTTTCGGCAACAATCCCGTTGATGAGGACCGATGCATCAGGGCTGGGAGATATCCTGGTGAATTACAGGTACCAGGCTGTTTATAAAGAGCGGATCGCATTTTCCCCGAGATTCTCGCTTATCATCCCTTCAGGCAATTACAGGAAAGGGCTTGGCGAAGGTGTGTTGGGATACCAGGTGAGTCTGCCGGTCAGCTGGTTATTGTCAACAAAGTTTGTCACCCATTACAACCTCGGCCTGACTTTCACTCCCGGTGCAAAAAGTCCTGACGGCACCCGCTCCAACCAAACAATTCTGAATTACGGATTCAGCATAATCCAGTTCTTAAGCGCCAACTTCAACTTCATGCTCGAAACCGTAGGCAGTACTTCATTTGTTAAACATGACGGGACCGCGCCCATGATCTCTAATTCGATCATCATCAATCCCGGATTCAGGTTTGCCATTAACTTCAAATCAGGACTGCAGATCGTTCCGGGGCTTTCGGTCCCGGTAGGTTTTGATGCCATGAACGGGGAAGCCGGTATTTTCGCATACCTGTCGTTCGAACACCCGTTGTGGAAACCAAGGAACCCGGAGTGAGGCAGGAAGGAAGCTGTAGCCTTATCTATGCCAATCGATTAATCCTGTCGTTTCCGGCAATTTTGCCTACCTTTAGGTTCCTGATTAATAAAGGTATATTACAATCTTTTTAGAGGACCTATGGAAAGCAATTACCAGCAAGCATTTGCCGAACTCGAAATGGGTGTGCATGCCGCGCTCGAAACCTATTCAAATGTACACAGGGGGAGCGGACACTTCTCTATGGTTACCACACGCCTCTTTGAAAAAGCGAGGGAGATAGTGCTCGATCACAGCGGGCTCGATAAACGGAGGCATGTGGTAATTTTCTGTACGCCATTGAGGGAAAAGACAATCAGGTCGCTCCTGAAAGGGAATGCCTGCACCAGCCTGTCGAGCGAGGAGATCGGACTGCCGCTTGGCATAAGAGCACTTGTTGCGGAAAAAAAGGCATTGCCAAAGGGTATCCCGTTTCAATCGGGAGGAGGGAACACCAAGCTTGTGTCGCCCGGCTGGGTGATCTGGGCCGAAGCTCCTGACAGGTTCGAGGCAGGTACCCCGGCGGTCATAAATGTGATCGCCTTCGCCAAGGCGCTGCTCCTGATGAAAAAATACGGAAAAAACGTCTTCCGGGGAGGAACAGTGGGAAGCATGACTGCGGAAGAGATCCTCGGCGCAGATGAATGGCCGGATCTCAAAGGCCATGAACTGCTGAAGAAGCTCAGGGAAACCATGATAGGCCGTAACGTGACTGTCCCGGCAATTACAGGGCCGGTCAGCTATGTGAACCTCGACAATGCCGCCAGCACCCCGGCCCTTTTGCCGGCATGGGAAGCCTACCGGAAAGCTCTTCGGCTGCCCCCGCCGGCCCGCACTGAAATTGTAAGCAGGGTCAGGGCGGTGTGTGCCGAACTTCTCGGCGCCCCTCCTGATGAATATGACCTGGTATTTACATCAAATACCACTGAAGGCATTAACCTCGCAGCTGGTATCATGGGCAGGGAATCACCGGAACAGGAAGAGTCCGTCACAGTGAACACCCTCCTTGAACATAATTCCAATGACCTTCCCTGGCGAAGTGTCGCGAACAGTTCCATAATAAGGTTACCGGTTGACGACGATGGATTTATCAACACCGGCGAACTTGAAAGGGTACTTTCAGATCATAACAGGGACGGGAAGCATGGCCCGAGGCGTGTAAGGCTCGTTGCCGTCAGCGGTGCATCAAATGTACTCGGAACATTCAACGATCTTGAAGAAATAAGCACTATAGTTCATGAGTATGGAGCAAACCTGCTGGTCGATGCCGCGCAGCTGGTGGCACACAGGAAAGTCGGCATGAAAGCCACAGGGATCGATTGTCTCTCTTTCTGCGCCCATAAAGCATATGCTCCGTTTGGTGCCGGAGTGCTGGTCATGAGGAAAGGTCTGATGAAGATTTCAGGGGATGAGCTCCGGATGATCAGTTCATCAGGTGAAGAAAACAGTTCCGGCATTGCTGCTTTGGGCAAGGCCCTTCTGCTTCTTCAACGCGTGGGGTTCGATTGCATAAGTGAGGAAGAGGAGTCCCTGACACGTAAAGCATTGGTTCGTATGTCGGGCATTCCGGGGGTGAGGATCTACGGGGTGAAGGATCCGGGTTCTCCCAGGATTCACCGGAAGGGGCCCGTTATTCCCTTCTTTGTGAAAGGAAGGATGCCATATGTAGTCGCAAGGGAGCTTGCAGGACAGGGGGGAATCGGCATACGCAACGGGTGCCATTGCGCGCACCTCCTGGTCAAACACCTGCTCAGGGTGCCGCCCTCGCTCGAAAAGTTCCAGTGGATCATTGCACACATCATGCCCGGGGTCGTTTTTCCCGGCCTGGCAAGGATCAGCATGGGTCTGGGCAACACCACGGAAGATATCGACAGGCTGACACTCATTCTCCAAAGGTTCTCCGGATCAGGCAGAAATCCAGATGATCAGGATGTGAAATCTGTCCCGGCATCTGACATGAAGAAGCTTATGAAGGATTTTACCGAAAGCGCGGTCCGGAGGGTCTATTTTACCTGATCCCTGAACGATTCATCAGGATTGACCTGGTAGCTGAATCCCTTTTCAGAAGCATTCATGATAAGTACCCTGAACAGGATGAGGTTAGCGAGGATCGCTTCTGCCCTGTAGGAAGAAACGCGGGCAATCTTCCGGAATTTCGAGAGTGTGATCGAGCCGTTCTTCGAGAGGTATTCCATCAGGGCATTCTCTGAACTTCCGAATTTCACAAGGACACCGGATTTTTTGGCCTCTTTTTTCCAGACCTGGAGCAATACCCTGTTTGCCATGAGGTTCTGATCTCCATGCCTGAAGAAGGTGTGCCACCTGCCGTCTTCATCCCTGGCCTGGTAAGGCCTCCTGTCGCCCTTGGGGACTTCGACCTCCAGCACCGTTTTGCCGCCGGCGATATGCTGTTTTATAGTGAACGGTATCTCGGGCCGGCAAAAAATATGCGCGGCAGTCTCAACCATGTAG
>JGI20215J15232_1000038_pt1 | contig 51802 bp, 45 predicted proteins | sample WetSurMetagenome_2_FD_15232 | JGI IMG/M metagenome (IMG submission 15232) | reverse complement strand
GACACCCTGGCCTACATAATCGCGTTGAGGGATTACCTGAAAGAACCCGGGAATCCTCAGGGCCCCGGGAAAAACGTTGCCGATACGACCCTGATGAAATTTATCCGGATGAAAACGGGCGGGATAGTAACGCCGGCCGACACAACACTGCAGGCCCTTTGCCTCAAATTCACCGGCGCCGGAAAGCTGACTGCTGCCCTTGATTCGATTGGCAGGATCCAGGCAGCCTATCTGTCAGGTTACCTGGGAAAAGGAAAAGGTATTCCCCCGGAAAGGTTCAAAGTGATCGGAACCACCCCCGATACAATAATACCGGCAGTAAAATATCCCTCATTCAGGATCTATTTCAAGGCAGCGGAATTAAATGAAACTGACAGCAAAAAATAAGATGCCCGACGGTGAACACTCCGTGTTTATTGTTAATTTTAATTTAAGCAACCATTTTTAGTTCCCCCGGATGAACTAAGCCTTAATTATGCTTATTATCAAATAAATACTATATTCCAAATATGAAAACAAGAAATCTTTTCTGCATTCTTGCAGCTATACTGATCACTTTCAGTCAGTGCTCGAGCCAGACCCTGCCTGCGGGAAAAATCCTCCTGCGTGATAACTGGGCCATACAATCTTCTGCCACAGTAAAAGCACCCGGCAGCGATGTCTCCTCAACCACATTCTCCACTCAAGGCTGGTACCCGGCAACGGTCCCTTCCACTGTCGTCGGAACCCTGGTGACCGATAAGGTATTTCCCGATCCTTATTACGGGACCAATATCGAGAAGCTTCCCGGATTTTTCACCAAATGGGATGGCGGCATACCCGATTCCAGCCCGTACAAGGTCTCCTGGTGGTATCGTACGGTATTTCAGCTTCCTGCCGGATACAGCGGGAAGAATGTCTTCATCAAATTCCACAGCATCAACTACAAGGCCAATATCTGGATGAACGGGAAGCTGGTTGCCGATACGTCAAAGATCCAGGGGGCTTACCGTCTCTATAACCTCAATATCACGCCTTTTACGGTGGCAGGGAGCAATAACTGCCTCGCTCTCGAGATCTTCCCGCCGAAAGGCAATGACCTGACAATAACCTGGGTTGACTGGAATCCCACTTCTCCCGACAGGGGAATGGGAATCTGGTACGATGTGGAGCTCAGCCCGACCGGAAGTGTATCGATTGAAAATCCAAAGGTCGTTACAAAGCTCAACCTCCCATCGACAGACAAGGCTGCAGTCACCGTTACGGCAGAAGTAAGGAATAACAGCGGGAAGAAGGTAAAAGGTGTCCTGGAAGGGAAGATCGAAAACATCATTTTTTCCCAGTCGGTAAGCCTGGATCCCGGTGAGAATAAAACCGTTACATTCGAACCTTCAAGTTTCAGCCAGCTCGAAATATCAAATCCGAGGCTCTGGTGGCCTTACACGGTGGGGCCCCAGAATCTGTACGACCTCAACCTGTCGTTCAATGCGAAAGGGGCCATGACGGATAGCAGGAAAGTAAGGTTCGGCGTGAGGGAGATCACCTCCTGGATGAATAATTTCAATGGGAAGCACACAAGGGTTTTCCAGGTGAACGGGAAGAACATTGTCATAAGAGGCGGAGGCTATGTACAGGACCTATTCCTGCATCCTTCGGATGACAGGATCGACAAGGACCTGCGCTACGCAAAGCAGATGGGACTGAATGCCCTGAGGATGGAAGCCCCAAGGGGTTCGGACTATCTTTTTGACAGGTGTGATGAAGAGGGCATCCTTCTAATGGTCGGATGGTGCTGCTGCAGCTCATGGGAGCAGTGGAAAAGGTGGACACCGAATGTGGAAAGCGTTGCCCAGCTAAGCTGGACTGACCAGATCATTCACCTGAGGAACCATCCTTCACTCTTCACCTGGCTGTACGGAAGCGACAACTTCCCTCCCGAGAATATAGAAAAAATGTATATCCAGGTGCTGAAAGACAACGACGGCACAAGGCCGTATGAATCGTCCGCCACACAGGACTCCAGCGCAATCGCGGGCAATACGGGCTTCTGGATGGGGCCTTATCCCAATGTCTATGCATACGAAACCCCTTCCTTCTGGTATAGTAAGCTCGAATACAATACTGAAGCCGGACCAGGCGGTGAACAGATCCCTCCAGTCGAGACTCTGAAGAAAATGATGCCTGCCGGGGACCTCTGGCCGATGAGTCATTCCTGGGACCTAAGACTTCATAAGGCATTCTTCCCGCAGGCGCGCAAGGCGCTTTATTCCAGATACGGTCAACCCCAGGGACTTGAAGAGTACAGCATGAAATCACAGGTCCTGAACTATGAAGCCACCAGGGCCATGTTCGAAGCCTTTGCGGGAAACAAGTACCGCTCGAGCGGGATCATTTACTGGATGTACAACTCAGCATGGCCGAAAATGTACTGGCAGTTCTACGATTATTTCTTTGCTCCCAACGGTGCATTTTACGGGACCAAAAAGGCCTGCGAGCCGCTGCATATTCAATACTCCTACGATGATAATTCGATCAGGGTGGTCAACAGCCAGTACAAAGATTTTGAAGGACTTAAGGCTTCGCTGAAGGTATATGACCTGAATATGGTTGAGAAATACTCGAAGGAGGAAACCGTCAATATAAAATCAGATGAAAGCATTAAGGCAATAATCCCGGAATTTCCGAAGAACCTGGGTGAAGTATTCTTCCTCAGGCTGAAGCTCGCGGACAATACCGGGAAGGAGATCTCCTCAAACTTCTACTGGCTCTCGGATAAAGGGGATAATAAGGCCGACTTTAAAGTGCTCAGCAGCCTTCCGAAGATCCAGCTGAAAGCTGCGGTCGTTTCAAACCGGACTGAGAACGGGAAAAGCATTGTGACTGTTGAGGTCGAGAACCCCACCAAAACCCTCGCTTTCTCCGTGAATCCCAAAATTCTGAAAGGCACTTCGAAAGACCTGGTCCTTCCCGTTTACTGGGACGATAATTATTTTCCGCTCCTGCCGGGCGAAAAAAGGACCCTCAAAGTGGAGTTCAGCCAGGCCGATCTTGGCGGTGAATCCCCGGTCCTCGGCATCGACGGTTGGAATATTGTTGCAGCAGAAAATGAAATCAAATAGTTAACCTGTTCAAGATGAAACTTTGTCATTTGATATCCGGTCTGATCCTGGTCACAGCCATCGCAATCCCGCTTACAGCTCAAACAGGGCCGGCGGTCCTCAAAAAGGGAGAGCTTGTGACCTCATCACTCAAAAAAGGTGAAAAACAAGAATATTCATTATCACTGAATCCAAATCAATTTGCCCTTGTAAAAGTGCTCCAGAAGGGCATTGACGTAACAATTGCTGTTTTTGATCCTGCCGGAAGCAGGATCAAGGATGTCGACAGCCCAAACGGCAAGGAAGGACCGGAATATGTGACATTCTTCACGGAGGGAAAAGGCTTTTACAGGCTGGAGGTCCGTCCCACTGACCAGGACCCTGCAGAAGGGCAATATGATATCCAGGTAATAAAGATCGAGCCAAAGGGTGCCACTCCTGAGAAACAGGTCGACCAGCTGTTTGCTGTATGGAACGACCCGGAAGCTCCGGGAGCAGCAGTTGCCGCAGTTAAGGATGGCAGGATAGTCTTCAAGAAAGGTTACGGGAGCGCCGATCTCGAGTTCAACATCCCCATTTCACCGGCAACAGTGTTTCACATGGCATCGGTCTCCAAACAATTTACCGCATTTGCCGTGCTTCTCCTTGAAAAAGAAGGGAAGCTCTCGCTTGATGATGATGTCCGGAAGTATATTCCTGAAGTGCCGGATTTCGGGAAAGTGATAACGCTCAGGGAACTGGCCCATCATACAAGCGGCCTGCGTGACCAGTGGGATCTGCTTTGTATGGCCGGCTGGCGGATGGACGACGTCATAACCAGGGAACATATTCTCAAGCTTGTCAGCAGGCAGAAGGAGCTGAATTTTGATCCCGGTGAGAAATTCCTTTATTGCAACACCGGGTTTACCCTCCTTGCTGAGGTCGTCGCCCGGGTATCGGGCAAGTCATTCGCGGAATTCACGAAAGAGAGGATATTCCAGCCTCTGCACATGGATCATACGCTCTTTTATGACGATCACGAGAAGATAGTCAAAAACAGGGCATACTCCTATTCCCCTGCAGAAAAGGGTTTTAAAAAGTCTGTTCTCAATTATGCAAACGTCGGGGCCACGAGCCTATTCACCACGGTTGAGGATCTGAGCCTGTGGGCTGTGAACTTCGAAAATCCCGTTGTTGGCGATGAAAAGATCATTGCTGAAATGAACACCCGCGGCATCCTCAACAACGGAGATACCATTTCTTATGGCCTCGGCCAGGATATCGGGAAATACAAGGGACTGAATTTCATAAATCACGGAGGAGCCGATGCAGGATACAGAACCTTTCTGGCCAGGTTCCCTGACCAGAAATTCTCAGTCATGGTGCTGAGCAACAGCGCTGTATTCAGTCCGGGCGATCTGGCTCTGAAGGTGGCTGATATCTATCTGGCGGGATCAATTGAAAAGCCAAAGCCTGAAGCTGAGGCCAAACCTGCGCCTTCCACGGAAAACCAGGTATTTGAGCAGGATACGACCCTGATGAGGGCTGCATGCGGGCAATATGAACTGCAGCCCGGCATGATCGTCACGATCAGTATGGCCGGCAATTTACTTTATGTAGAGGCCCCTGGGCTCGACAAGACCGCCATGAACCAGGTCTCAGTCTCGGAATTCACCGTAAAAGCGGCCGGGGCAAAGGTCACGTTCCCGAGAGAACCTGACGGGCTGGTCCATAAGATGATTGCCAATATGGGAGGACGGGAGATGATTGCCCCGAGAGTGATGGATTTCAAGCCGGAAGCTGTTGACCTCAGTGAATACACAGGTGAATATTTCAGCCCGGAATTGCTTACAACCTATTACCTGTCGGTTGAGCAGGGGAAGCTGATAGTTAAGCACCAGAGGTTAAGTGATTTTGCTTTGAAGCCGTCAAAAAAGGATTCATTTGCAGGTGACTTATGGACCTTCGGCCAGGTCGACTTTGTCCGCAACAGCGATAAGAAGATCTCCGGATTCAAGGCTTCAACCGGCAGGGTGCTTAACCTGTGGTTTGCTAAAGTAAGGATGTAAAACCGGGTGCTGGTTACTGGTTACTGGGTGCTGGTTCTCTCACCAACCGGCAACCAGCAACATCAAAATTTCGAACAACAACTTAATCCTATAATCCATGAAATACAGAACATTCGGCAGAACAGGATGGCAGTTGAGCGAGATTGGCTACGGCATGTGGGGCATGGCTGGATGGACAGGCTCCCATGACGATGAATCGCTTGCTTCGCTCCAGCTTTCGGTGGATCTCGGGTGTAATTTCTTCGATACTGCATGGGGCTACGGCAACGGGAAAAGCGAACACCTCCTCGGCGAGCTGGTGCGCGCTAATAAACGCAAGAAGCTTTACACCGCGACCAAGATCCCGCCAAAGAACCTCAAATGGCCCGCCAGAAATGAGTATTCGCTTGACGACTGTTACCCCCCTGACCACATCGAGGAATATGTGGAAAAGAGCCTTAAGAATGCCGGAATTGACTCCTACGACATAATACAATTCCATACCTGGGAGGACGACTGGCTGAACGATGAGCGTGGTATCGGTAAAATGCTCGACCTCAAGTCCCAGGGATTGTTCCATGCGATTGGGCTAAGCCTTAACAGGTGGGAGCCGTCGAACGGGATAAGGGCAGTAAGAAGCGGGATGGTCGATTCTGTCCAGGTCATTTACAATATCTTCGACCAGAATCCGAAGGATGAGCTCTTCCCGGCCTGCCGTGAGCTGAACGTGGGGGTGATTGCACGTGTCCCGTTAGATGAGGGTTCGCTGACAGGAACTCTTACAAGGGAAAGCAGGTGGCCTTTTGGAGACTGGCGCAATACGTACTTTGTGCCCGAGAATCTTAATGCGACTATTGAACGTGTCGAGGCGCTTATGCCCCTCGTACCGGAAGGGATGACCATTTCCGAAATGGCACTCCGTTTCATCCTTGGGGAGCAGAGCGTTGGGACCATCATTCCCGGAATGAGAAAACCGGGCCATGTGAAAACAAACCTGGCCGCAAGCGATGCAGGCCCCCTCAGCACCGAGCTTATGAAAGCACTTGAAAAGCACCGCTGGGACCGTCATCCGACAAAATGGTCCCAATGATTTACAGGCCCCAGCCCTGACCCATTCAATGGTCTGCGAAGAGATTCATTGCAGGAATTGAACAGTAAGGGGTGAAGAAAAATTTTTACCGTGTAGCCTCAGAATTTCTGACTCAGCGACAGCAAGGTAATTTTCCCCTCACCCCATTTTTGTTGAAGCGGCTGGAGAATCGACTACTTCGTAATTTCAAGAGTCACAGGCAGAACACCACCGTTTATGACCGCGGCGATGTAGGCTGCCTCATCCTGTGAGTATTTACCGGTGATCTCGATCTTGCCCGAAGCAATTTCCGATCTCACAGTCGGTGCAGACAATACCTTGTCATCAAGAACAATGGCAATGACCTTGTTCAGGTTGCGCCTAGTGGCTGCCGCGAATTTCCCGGCCCCTTCCTGGTTCAGCTTTATGTCTATCACATCCTTGTTGCAGCCGGCACTTTCAATCTGTCCGGAAGTAATGACGGGACCTTCACCCCCTGTTAACCTGAGAGCATAGAGGCATACTTCAGGTTTGTCACGATCCTGGTCCCAGAGGAATTTGCATTTGCCGCCAAGATCAAAGGTCTTAAGGTAGTCATTGACCTTTCCGCTGCCTTCAGCAGTTGTACACCCAATTTTCGTCCCTCCGTTGTCAGGAACACCCGGTGTCAGCATTTCGAAGATCTTCTTATCGCCTTTTAAAAGACCGGTCAGGTCATCTTTTGTATAGGTTTCGTAAAACCCGATAACCCCCTTGTGTACGAGCAGTTTATCAACAGCCTCCAGATTCCAGTCGCCCTTAAGAGTCACCCTGATCTGCTTCTCTTTCTCGAGCACCGAGACTTCGAATTCCGATTTGCTGAAGGTTTTCAGCCTTTTTGATATTATCCCGCCTGCTCCCGAAAGAGTAGCGGAGGTAACATCCTTGCCGGTTGATTTAATGAGGATAGTATGGGTTGAGACCTGCCTGCCTACGAATGAAAAAGCCATTGCAGAAAGGATAATTAATGGAATCAGAAAGAATTTTATTGTTTTCATTTGAATAAGTTTTAAGATAAATAATTTATTATTCACCCCTGGATTAAGGGTGAATGTGAATGATCTGCAATTATTTAGCTTAAAACCGGGATATCCCTTCCCAACTTCAGCGGGGTCTGGTTCCGGGCAACCGGGAGGATGCGGTATTCGAACAGCAGCCTCTCGCTGCATACCTGTATATAGTCAGTGGTTACCCGGTGGTCAAAATCTGAAAGCTTGTCTTTTATGGAGAAGTTGGGGAAGCCTTTAGCGCTGACCGGAACCGTAAACAATATCTGATGATCTGCAGCTTTGGAAGCGCTGGTCACTGTTGCATCAAAGTGATTGCAGCTGCTGATGATGAGTGTATGGGTGACAGGAAAACTATCCGCGTCCTCTTTCTGGGCGGCTGCATTCCCCGAGTAAACAACAATGAAAATAAAAAAGGCAAGCATAAAAAGTATACCTGTCAGGCCCTGGTCACCATATGCCTTATTATCTTCCACAAAGCAAAGCTATTAAATAATTGGATTCATTTTTCAGGAAAGTGAATAAAAATTCAGGATGAGGCCAAATGCTTGTTTCACTGAGTGACACTGAGGAGACACGGAGTTACACTGAGAAGCCATTAACTCCGTGTCTTCTCAGTGTCCCGATAGCTATCGGGATCTGTGTAAGTTCTTAATGACTAGAATTTCTGCAACAACTCTTTCACGGCATCTTTATGGACCATGAAATCCATCATTTTCAGCTTGATGTAATCCTCAGAGAAGAAATAGTATCCGAATTCCTTTGCCTTGGGATTATTGTTCCTCGATCCTGAACCTGAATCCTTGATGAGGTACCAGTCCTTTCCATCCTTTTCGAGGAAGCCTACCAGGTGCATCCCGTGGTCATCCGAGGTGGTCTGGTTGTTAAACCTGAATTCCCTCGCATCATCGTTGATATAAGCTGAAGGGATGTCGAAATCAGGAACGATGGCGCACTGGGTGTTCCGGTCAAATCCCGGTTCGGAAACATCACCCCCGATGCTTACAGTATACCCCAGCCTTACCGCGTTCTTCAGTACTTTCATGAAATCTGCAAGCGGAACATTGTAATATGAAGTGTCGTGCCACCAGTTATCAGGCACCTGGTATTCGACATGCCTGAAAAACGGCCTCTGCAAATAGGAAAGGATATCGACATAATCGTCGGGATTAATTTTTACCACATCCTTCAGGTATTGCTGTGGAGTCATCCTCTTTCCGTTCACAACCACTTCGGCCGGGGGCACACCCATGTAATGATCCATGATGGCCCTGATCGTGGCGACAACACTCTCCTCGTCCCAGGATGCTGTAGATTTGACCGATTGCAGGTAATTCTTCATCTCATCCAGCATAGCTTCATGATTGTGGAATTTCCGCCCATGTGTGAGCCCGGTGTAATCACTTTCCGGCACAATTCCGTAGGTCGACCAGATCCTGGTGACAGCATTGGCTTCCGAACCTTCGTCAAAGAGCGAATTTCCCCTCTCTTTTACGAAGCGTTTTGCCTTCTCGACGAATTCCCAGTAAACGGTGTACATTTCCGAAAGCTTGACCTGGATCTTGTTTATCCTGTAAGCCTCAGTCTCCAGGAATGAGGTAGTGCTGAAACACCAGCAAGTGCTTGTATTTCCCTGTGAAACAGGTGGATTATGCCACTGATTGGTTTTGTAAAGGTCGATCTTGTTAGGGAGGGAAGAAGCTGTAAGATCCACTGCGAGATAACGGTCATCAACCGGCGCCTTCTCCTGGTCCCTGACTTCCCTGGCATCACGAAGGATGCTGTTCTGGTAGAATCCGGGCTTTGGTTCAACGAACACAGCTTTGTCCTTGCACTGCGCACCGGCCTGTCCCATGGAAAGATATAGGAATATCAATCCTGTAAATAAAAGTTCTTTCTTCATCTGGTTTTGCGAATTTTGGACTCCCGAAAATACAATTAGAATCAATACAAAGATGAAAACTGATAATAATTAGTTATGTTACAGGATCCTTCCGGATCCATTTATCGATCGTTGGGGCCACGTAGTTCTCCATGCGGTCGAGGAGACGGTCAATATCACTGTCGAAAAGAAGCATTTTCCTGTTCTCTTCCTTCAGGAATCCATCACTGACCATCCTGACGAGCAATTCATCAAGACAGTCATAGAAACCGTTTATGTTGAGGATGGCCGAAGGTTTCCCGTGAAGTCCTAGCTGGGCCCAGGTTAGCGCCTCAAAGAACTCCTCGAGTGTTCCGAATCCTCCCGGAAGGGCGATTATTCCGTCGGAAAGGCTGTGCATAACCGATTTCCGCTCATGCATAGTTTCGACAATGATAAGCCTTGAGATGCCTCCGTGAGCGATTCCCTTGTCCCTAATGAAACCTGGCAGGACACCGGTCACCTCCCCGTTCCTGCTTAGTGCCCCTTCGGCAACCGAATTCATGAGCCCGACATTCGTCCCGCCGTAAACGAGCCCGATATTTTTGCCTGCAAGGATCTGTCCAAGCATGAACGCCTGGTCCTCATAGACCGGATCGGTGCCCGGGCTCGAACCACAGAATACTGATACACTTTTCATCATGACAAATTGCCGTAAAATTCAAGGATATTCATTGCGAACCTTGCAGCTACGGTTCCAGGTCCTCCGCTCATTTCGATACCTACTCCGATGGCTTCAATTATCTCGTCTGTAACGGCTCCGCAGTCAATGGCCTGTTTTATGTGCCACTCCATGCACGACTCGCAATTGGTGGCGAGCGATATCCCAATGGCAATCAGTTCTTTTGATTTTTTTGGCAGTGCCCCGTCCGAATACGCCCTTCTTTCCATCTCCGAAAAGGCTTCATATACTTTCGAGTTCTTTGAATAGAAAGAGTGTGCTTTCTTTCTCAGGCGGATGATCTCTTCAATTTTTTCCCTGGCTGATGGATCCATGATAAGATGAATTTAGATTCCCGGGTTGCTAAATTAGTTTAAAAACTTACACGGAGGCCCATCTCTTTCTTTACAACCTCCTCCCTTACAGTGTCTTTTGCGAAGAGCGGCCAGGAGAAGAAAACAACTCCCTTCGAGGGAGCTTTCAGGGCAGCCCCGACACAACGCCCAAGGTCTTCAGGCGTGAAACTGTCATCAATATAGTACGGGTACACCTGGATGCTGGGCAATATTTTCCCCGGAGCCTTACGATCCATTTCCGAAACCACGGAAGCTATCCAGNCGGCGTCACGCCTGAGCATTTGCGAATAGCACATCGGCGAAACATAATCGGCATAAGGAGCTATCTTTTCGAGATCCTGGGCGGCTACCCGGATGTTCGCCCCGCCAAAGTCGGAATCCCTCCAGGGAACAATATGTACATTTATCTTAATGCCCGGCCGGATGCTTCTGGCAGTATCCGATATCATCCTCACCATCGTGGCAATCAAATCCGTCCGGTAACTATTCCACTCGTTTTTGAACTTATTGTCAATAAATCCAGCCTTCAAGGCGACTGAATTGCAACTGTCAGGAATTCTTATCCCATACCTTGAAGTGAACTCCTTGATACAACTGTCGCAGTAGCAAGCCTCCCCGATGCTTTCTGGCGTTCTTTCCGGATATATCATTTCCCAGAAAACGAATTCCCTTATAAAATCAATGCTCAAGCCATCAGGCTTCAGGGTTCTGATCAATTCTGCAGCTTCCGCAACTTTTGCATGGTTATGGCCTTTCCTGGACGGACAAACAATTTCCACCCAGTCCTCCCTGGCAACAGCCCCCCTGCGGGTAATTGCAAACAAGCCGCTGTCGCGTTTCAGAGCCCCGGGATCATAGTAAACCGGGAAAACTACAAATACCTTAATATGAGCTTTTTTCATTGAATTCCTGAATTCACTATTCGCCGCAAGTTCTTTGCTGACAAATGCCGAATTGAAGCCTATATCCTTCCATTTCAAGGCAAGAGCCCGAAAATCCTTATCGTATTCGTAGATCTTGATGCCCTTTACAACTCTGTTGTCCCTGCTGCGGCCGAAAAATATACCTGCGGTCAGAAGGACAAGGAAAATCAATAATTGCCGCATGGATTGATTATTTTTAACTTTTGAAGATTTAACCGGCCTGTTCAGGCTAATTTACAATCTTTCCGGGTTTGAAGAAGAAATATTGCCCGGATAAATCATCATTTTCGTCTGCTTATCAATAATCCGGGCCGGCTTGTCAAATTAGGTTTGTGCTGATCTCCTGTTTACCGTATTTTGGTTTTTTAATTAAGGACCTGAATGATAAACAGGAAACAAAAAGACATTTTTTTAATCCTGCTGCTGTCAATCATGGCATCAGCGTTCCTCCTGTCCTGCACCACTCTCCGGCAGACGGGCCAGGCACCCGAGGACCAGATATTTCTGACCAGGAAATACGCAGGCAATTTTGTGGGGTACACTCACTCTTCACCTTATTATAACGGCGGACCCAAAGTGATCTCGATCACTACCACCCTCGACAGTGTTTATGGTCCTATATCAGCATATTCAAAAAAATGCAATTTCCAGTCCGGAGAAAGGCTTTATATCAGGAAAGTCTATATTGCCCCCGGGGTATTTGGAAACTGGAAATACCAGATTGAAAATGACGGGGAGAAAAAAGTATTTTACGGGATAAGGAAATTCAACTACGGCGACAAAGTGCTTATCCAGAATTGGTTCTGAGCAATACCAGTTAGCCGGATCAGGTTGTCCCTTAATGCCTCCTTACCCTGGTATTGTCAGATGTTTTTTTATTACTGAACAGGCACTGAAATAACCCAGTCCGCCATTGGTAATATTTGACAGCGGATTTGCCGGAGACGCCGACAGGAAGCTTAGCCCTCCCGTTGCCATTCTCAGGGTCCTGAAAAAATTATAAATGTCCCTGTCAATATTCTGAAGGTCGATCTCGATCAGGTCTCCCGGCCTGAAATTAAGAGTATCATGAAGGACAAAATCATCTTCTATCACCTTCCCGTTATGAAACTTGTCATCAAAAACCCTCCGGGAGCTGATCTCCATATTATTATGAAATATCACCAGCCGGTAGTAGTTTTCGTATTCCCCCGGGTCGGTTATCGCGTAACTGACCCTGTACTGGTAGGGTTCTCCACCGGTTCCCGGCGAGCCGCCTGACGTTCCTGCAACCTCCTTCTTAATTCCTAATCTGAAATCCGTAACCGGATGAGGCATGACAGAAACAGCACTGTACAACTGCCCGCCGGAATTAATCATAAGCTTGTACTTATGGCCGGGAATCCCCAGTATGGTATTTGAAATATAGATCCCGTTGCCGGCTTCGGTCAGAGTCTCCTTAACTCCTGCTGAATCGGAAATTTCAACATCAGCACCAGTAACGGACGGGATACCTGCAAAGTTGTCAATGTCGATTGTCTTTGTCAGCTTTACGATACAAGGACCCTGCTGATCGGTTATTGTTCCCTCCGCAACCAGTTGCGGGGCCGAATTGAAAACTCCGATATCTATCACTTTCTGGCACGAAACGGATAGAATGAGCGGCACTCCCGCCAGGAAAAATATACGTGTAAGACTTTTCATTGTGCAACAAATTAAAACCTGAAATCGTAGCTCACGGAAGGAACCAGCTTGAACAGTGTGGTCTGAACTGCTTCTATCTGGCCGGTCTTATCATTCTGCCTGAACGTTATCGTCCATGCATTGTCATGGCTGTAAGCATTATACAGCGAAAAGGTCAGGCTTGACCGGTAGTTCTTCCTTTCCGTAAACTGTTTTGTGACGCTGATGTCTAGGCGATGATATGCCGGCATGCGGTTCCCGTTCCTGTCGGTATATAAAAGTACAGGCCTGTTGTCAATCACGTAAACACCTTTAGGAAAGGTCACGGCATTACCCGTATTGTAGACCCAGGTGGAAGAGAAGGTCCATTTCCGTGGGAACTCGTATATCGCAACTACCGATACGTCATGGGTCCGGTCCTGCCGTGCAGGGTACCATGCCCCCCTGTTAATGTCCTCAAACCGGCGTTCTGTACGGGAAAGAGTATAGCCGATCCATCCGCTGAACCTTCCGTATTTCTTCTTCAGCAACAGCTCGAGGCCGTATGCCCTTCCTTTACCGTAGAGGAGCTGCGACTCCACGTTCGAGTTAAAGTTAAGTATGGCCCCGTTTATATAATCGACCTGTTGGAAAAGGCTTTTATAGTAGACCTCAGCGGAAAATTCCCAGTTGTTGCTGGCGAAATTCCTGTAGTACCCAAAGGCATACTGGTCGGAAATCTCCGGGAGAGTGTTGTAACTGCTTGGAATCCACATGTCAGTCGGACTGCCTGTGGTGGAATTGGAAAGGAGATGAAGATACTGGACGTTGCGGGTATATGAAGCCTTGACGGAATTCCTGTCGTTGAAAACATAATTGACCGAGAATCTCGGCTCGGGCCTGATATAGCTGATCACCTTGCGTGTGGAATCGACAATGCTCTTTGCTGAATCGGCATAATTATAGCTGCTGTATATAAAGAACGGGGCATCGCCAAGCAGGCTGAATTCCGAGATCCTGAGCCCGTAGTTGATGTTCAGGTGCTGCGTGAGGTTAAGGGTGTGGGAGAAATATACCGAGCTCTCGACCGAGTTGCTGACCGGCAGGCTTTTGAAGACAGTATTCGTATCGGCCCCGGTAATTGTCCCGGGGACCATCCGGTGCCAGGTCGATTCGAAGCCAAACCTCACCTGGTTATTATGCCCCGATGAATACTGGTAATCCTGCCTGACCGAAAAATCCCGGATCTTTGAGACTATATTTATCGGATCAACCGTGGAACCATTGCTGATTGTATAAGTAAAATTATTGAATATCAATGATGTATTCAGGAAAAGCTTATCGTTGAAGAGATGGTTCCACCGGACAGTTGCAGTCGAATTTCCCCAGTCAAATCCAAAGTCAGGAAGACCCAGGACATCCCTGCCGAAATATCCCGAAAGGAAGACACGGTCCTTCTCTGTGAACCGGTAGTTGGCTTTTGCATTGAGGTCATAGAAATAAAGCTTCGGATCCCTTAGTGTAGTATCATTCAGGACCCCTGCACGGGCAAGTCCCCGGACGATCAGGTCGGCATAAGTCCTCCTTGCCGAGACGATGAACGATCCTCTCTCCTTTCTCAGGGGTCCGCCAACCGTCAACCGGGAGGAGATGAGGCCGATGCCTCCGCTTGCCTCGATCTTTTTGTTGTTCCCGTCATCCATCCTTATATCGAGCACCGACGAGAGCCGCCCGCCGAATTCGGCCGGAAGCGACCCCTTGTACATTGTCACGTCCTTTATCGCGTCGGGATTGAAGACGGAAAAGAATCCCATCAGGTGGGAAGGATTATATACAGTCGCCCCGTCCAGTAGAATAAGGTTCTGATCGGTCGTTCCGCCCCGGACGTTAAACCCGCTGTTCCCCTCCCCTGCCGATTTTATGCCCGGAAGGAGCTGCAGGGTTTTCAGGACATCCTTCTCTCCGAAGAACGACGGGAGGTTTTTGATCTCCTGTATATTAAGCTTATCTATGCCCATCTGGTTCCTGGTCACGTTATCATTCCGCTTCTCGGATGAGACAGTTACCTCCCCCAGCCTTGTGATTTTCTGGGTGAGATCCAGGTTGAGCTTCACACTTTTTGTGATATCGACCGGTACGGAAAGGTACTCGTATCCTATCAGGCTGACAGCAATGGTAAGCTTTCCCTGCGGAACTGATAGCGAATAGAATCCGTACTCGTTTGTGTATACCCCGGCGGCTGGTATCTCCTGGATGCTGACCGCAGCACCGATGAGCTCTTCACCGCTTTTCGAATCCGTTACGTAACCGCTAACGACAAACTTGTTCTGCCCGCAAATAACAGAAACCCACATAAATGCCATGCAACTCAGGATCCATCTCTTCATAAAGCCCTTCATAGATGAGTTTCATCGTAACCTGAGGGCAATGAATAAAAAAATTTTAATATTCCCCGGTATTTAAATGAATATTATTCGGATTTCCGGTCACATTACTTATTCATTCAGGTTTCCCCCTGGATAGTGTAAAAAGCCTCTCCGGCAATTTCCTGATCCTGAGATGTTCCAGCTGAATCACGGTTTTGAGGACTACAAGGAACCCAGCCGCTGCCCAGATGAGCATCTGCCATGTTACAAGGTTCCATCCCCCGTATTTCCAGCAGATGAGCCCTGCAAAAGTCCCAAGGGAACCACCGACAAAATATGTTGTCATGTAAATAGTATTTATCCTGCTGTTCGAAGCCTGGTCGAGGCTGTAGATGACCGAAAGATTGATGATCTGGTTCGCGGGCACCCCGGCATTAAGAAGCAGCACGGCGACTGCTGCAATAACAACCGAGCCGGGAAAGAGCTTGAGAAGCAGGAGGCCTGAAATGACGATGAGAACCGAAGCTGCCAGGAGCCGGCTCTTAAAGCCTTTGTCGGCAAGCCTTCCAACGGCAGGCGTAAGCAACGGGCCGGCTATTGCCAGGAGTCCGAACAACCCGATTATATCGGAACGGAAATTAAATGGCGGCCCTCCAAGGTAAAATGTCAGGGTCGTCCAGAATGAGCAGAAAACCCCGAATAACAATCCGCCGGCTACAGCCGTCTGGCGCAGCAGAGGGAATCTTCTTACCTGGCTGATTGAAGACCTTAGAAGTTCGGCATAGCTGCCGCGGAATCCGCTCCTGCTGTCGGGCAGGCTGAAACGCACAAGCAATGAAATCATGACGATCGAGAGCGACGAAAGGGCATAAACATATCTCCATCCGAGCCATTCAGCCACAAACCCGCCGATTGCCCTCGCCGATAGTATCCCTGTCAGAATTCCCGAAAATATGAAGCCCACCGTCTTTCCCCTGTTAACTGTGTCGAGGCTTGCAGCCATCGGGGTAATGACCTGTGTTGAAACGGAAAGCACTCCCAGCAGGAGGCTCAGTATCCAGACCTCAAAAACGTTGACTGCCAGGGCGATCAGAACAAGGATGACTACAGACAATGACTGCAGGGTAAGGATCAGCTGCTTCCTGCTGATCTTGTCTCCAAGCGGGGTGATAAAAAATAAGCCTGCACCAAATCCAGCCTGGGTAATAAGGGAAATAAACCCTGCCTGGCCTTCAGTGGCATTCAGGGAAGCTGCGACTTCCCTGAGTATGGGCTGATTGACATAAACATTTGCTGCTGCGAAACCGGCAGCAACAGCCATCAGTATTACCTGGAATTTTGTAAGGCTTTTTACATTTTCCATGTGGAGTATAGGATCATTTTGTTTCATGGATCCCGATAGTTATCGGGACACAGGCCTGCCTGCCGGTAGGCAGGGCAGACATAGAGAGCACAGAGAGAATGGAGATTCTGTCATTCATCTTCGTCACACTGCAACTTGCATGTCTGCAGAAGTCAAACTTATACAAGCACTTACAATTAAGCCCCGCCGGCCGGATTCACTTTGACCACTGCGGTCATGTTAGGATGAATTGTACAGTGGTAAGAAAATGTCCCTGCCTGTGTAAATGTATGACTGTAGGTACCATTCGAAGGGATATTCCCGCTGTCGAAAAGACCGTCGTCACTTGTCACTGTATGCGCAATGGGATCTTGGTTGGTCCATATAATTGTAGTGTTGACAGTGACCGTAATCGAGTTCGGATTAAAGGCCATGTTCTGAATAAAGACCTCATCGCTTCCCGGGCCCTTAGATCCGGAACCGGTGCCGGATGATTTGCTGCAGCTCACTGCAAAAGCTGCTAGTATGACTAAAACGGCGAAATGTGCCGTACCATTCCTGCGGATTCCATTTGAATTGTTCATTGCAAAATATTTTAGAATCGTTAAACAATTCCTGCCGCTTTTGGTTCGCACAGGTGTTAATGCTCAAGTCTGTAGAAACTTATGATTGATCTGATCCCTGGATGGGGTTTGCCCGATGGGGAACCGGTTGTGAACAAATTAATTGCTGCGAGGTTATAAAAAAGTGAAAATGGTTGTAAACAATGGATTCTAAAAGTAAAAATATTGCCATGGTCAAATTCGATAAAATATCCGGTAAGATCAGGTTATTAATATGGATTGCCCTGGTTTCGGCGTTTACGCCCGCACTTGTTTCGTGCACCGCCGTTTATTACGGGGATGCAGCACCACAGACCGGGCAGGCAACATTCCAGGTCTTCTATGATGATCTCAGTCCATACGGCAGTTGGGTCGATTATCAGCCTTACGGGTATGTGTGGATACCGGACGCCGGTCCGGATTTTTCTCCATATCTCACGAACGGGTACTGGGTTTGGTCTGATTTCGGCTGGACATGGAGATCGGGATACCCCTGGGGATGGGCGGCGTTCCATTACGGAAGGTGGGATTTTAATGATGACTACGGCTGGTTCTGGGTCCCGGACAATGTGTGGGGCCCCTGCTGGGTAACCTGGAGAAGGAGTGAGGGGTATTACGGGTGGGCACCCATGAGGCCGGGGATTAGCGTTGATGCAAGCTTCAGGGGTGAACACCGCGATGCCCGGAGATGGTGCTTTGTCCGGGATCAGGATTTTGGAAACCACAACATTGCCCGTTATTCTGTCACCAGAAGTGATAATGGCAGGCTGATACAATCATCGACAGTGATTACAAACACCTATAACGACCCAAGGAGGAATGTCACCTATATATCCGGACCACGAAGGGATGAAGTCCAAAAGTTCACAGGCCGCAGGATATCCCCGGTCAATATCCAGGATAACGAAAAGCAAGGGGAAAGGGTTTCCGGGAAAGATTTCCATATTTACAGGCCTGAGATAGAGAACAGGGCAGGCAGAGGGCAGGCCCCGGCCCCTCGGACGATCACCGATATAAAGAGTGTAAAGCCGGCCGGGCAAAACAATCCTGAGTCCCGGGGAGGAAACAGCTACCGGGTAAGAGGCGCCCAGAACCGCAGGGAACAATCCGTGAGCAACTCCAATCCCCGTTCCAGGGGCGAAGGAAACAGGCGGGACAACAGGAAAGAACCAAAGGACAAATGATCTGAATAAGTGATAATATGCCGCCAATTCCAGATTTACGCAGGATCATGACATCGTCATTCCGGGACCGGAAGCTCCTTCTGGCGGGAATCATGATGTTCATCCTTCCGCTTTCCGTCAGCGGGCAGATATCGATCACCGCCGATTCGGTGATAGTCGACAGATGGGACATCGGGAAGGAAGCAAATGTCACTGTCAGCAGGACAGCGGAAAAAATGCTTCTTGTGTTCGATAAGGATCTCATGACTCTCAGGGTTACAGGCGCGGCTGAAGAAAAATCCTACATTGAGAAGGGCTATGTCATCGATCTCCTGGAGGTCAATGATAACATGGACAAATGGCTTTTCCAGGGAGTTGATATCCGGTGCACGCCCTATACCATAACCCTCGACCTGAACTCACATCTGCTCAGTCTTATAAATTACGGGAAATCAGACGGTTCAGAGAAACCGCTAATCACCATATATTACCCGGTCACAGGCATAACCATCAACAAGGAAGCAATAAAATTGCACCTGAAAGAAAAAGGCGGAAATAATTATAAATTTTAGTAAATTTGATTTGCGCTACTTGTTCTTTCTTAGATGATTGCGATAAACTCCTTGCAAATGAAAGTTCATGTCATCTCCGAATCATTGTTTTTAGTCAAAGGTACAGGTATTCACACTGCCTTTCTGAATCATCTCGATCTTCTCAGGGAAAAGGATGATGTCGAAGTCGTTGTGAACGGGGAAGGCACCGGGGATATATTTCACAGTCACACCTATTTCCTCTATTATTTCTGGAAGGGGAGGAACTATAAGGGAAGGAGGGTTTTTACCGTGCATGTCATTCCCGAATCGCTTAAAGGCTCTTTTCCGGCCTGGTGGCTGCTGATGCCTTTCGTAAAATGGGGCCTGCGGAAAGTATACTCATATGCGGATGTTTGCATTGCGATCTCTCCTGCCGTTGAAAACGCAATCATCAGGTCGGGCGCCGAGACAAGGATCGTCAGGATCCCCAACCCGATCGATACTGAATTCTGGCAGAGGGATCCCGCGAAAAGAAGAAAAGGACGGGAATTGCTTGGGATTAATGAGAAAGATTTTGTCGTCATTGGGGTTGGGCAGATCCAGGGCAGGAAAGGTGTTGAAGATTTTCTCGAGATAGCCGAATCAATTGACGGGGCGAAATTTGTTTGGGCAGGCGGAAGGCCATTCAAGTTTTTTACTGAGGGAATTGTGAGGATCAACAGGAAGTTCAGGGAAGCCGGCAACAGGGTCATATCTCCGGGCGAGATTGACATAAGCCAGATGCCTTTCATCTACGCGGCAGCTGACCTCATGTTATTCCCTTCATTGCAGGAGAACTGCCCACTTGCCCCGCTCGAGGCCGCTGCCAGCAGCATCCCGGTCATTTTCAGGGATCTCGAAGAGTACAGGCTGCTGTATGAAAACCCCTACCTGAAGGCAAAAAACAAGGATGAGTTCATCCAGCTCACCCGGAAGATGATGACCGACAGCGATTTTTATGATGAAGGAGTAAGGATATCTGCCCGCCTGCTTAAACAATTCGATAAAGAGACGATCAGGGAGCAGCTGATATCGCTTTATAACAGCCTCCTTTGAAAGACAATTTAGTTGCTGGTTGCTGGTTGCTGGTTGCTGGTTGCTGGTTAACCAAAATTGTGTTTTAATTGATATTATCCCCGAAAATTTTGACTCTTAGACAACCAGCAACAGGCAACCAGCAACAAGCAACAAAAATTATTTATTATACGGTGCGATGACCTTCCTCAGAAGCGCAATTGATGCCTTGATCCCCTCATCCTCACTAAGCTTCATCCCTTCATACTCGGCATCGATGTACCCCTTATACTTTGAATCGGCGATGATCTTCATCATCTTCTCGTAGTCGATCTGGGTCTCATTGCCGTTCGTATCAAAATCGTGGGTTTTTCCGCTGACACCTTTTGCGAATGGCATCAGGTCGGCAACTCCCTGGTAGCGGTCATATTCATAGAAGTTCCCCAGGTCGGGAAGGGTTCCGCAGTTCTTCATGTTGACAGCTTTCATTATATCCGAGAGCCATTTGCCGTCGGACGACATACCACCGTGGTTTTCAACAATTACATTGATCTTGTAGGGGGCGGCATATTTTGCGAGTCTTCCGAGCCCGTCGATTGCCGCTGCCTGGACCTGCTCCCTCGATCCCACGCCCCTGGCATTGACCCTGATTGAGTGGCAGCCGAGGAATTTGGCAGCTTTTACCCACTTGTAATGATTTTCGATGGCTTTTGTCCTTACAGCATTTGAAGTGTCAGCGAGGTTCCCTTCACCATCAACCATGATAATCAGGCTCTTTATGTTGTACTTCTTGCACGAATCTTTCAGCTGTGTAAGATAGCCTTCATCCTCACCCTTGCCCTTGAAAAAAGTAGAGACATACTCCACTCCATCAAGTCCGTATCCGCGCGTAACCCTAGGAAAGTCGAGATTTGTGATGGTCCCCTTGGTAAGGGCGCGGTGAAGCGACCACTCTGCAAGCGAGATTTTAAAATTCTCCTTCTGGGCGAAAACGCCCGTGCCCAAAAATCCCCCGAACAGTAAAACTGTCAATAACGCTTTGATTTTCATTATCTGTTTTTTTGAAGTGTTAGTGTGAAATTTGATTCCCATTCATTGTCCGAAATGTACAAAATATGAAAACAAGTTCATACTTACCTTCCGGTAAATTATTTACTTCATGGAATAGCAAAGGAAAGACACTGAGTAATTGAATGTTAGCTCAGTGTCCCTCCGTGAAATAAAATTCTCTTACCTGAACAACAACGGTGCAAATTCCGTAAGGTAGATCCTCCAGTTTGCCCAGGTGTGTCCACCGGTACTTTCACGGTATGTATATTTGAAACCGTGCTTATCAAGAAAGTTGCGAAGATCGATCACACTCTGGTAAAGGAAATCATCCTTACCGCAACCTATCCAGTAGAGCTTATAGCCGCTTTTTTTAAGCGCTTCTATCCTGGTATCTCTTTCCTGTGCCAGCTTTGCCTGATCCTGCTGCTGATTGCCAAAGTTCGCAAGACCCATGCTGAAAACCCCAATATAGCCAAACAGTCCCGGATTATTATTTGTAAGCGTAAGGGTTTGCATTCCTCCCATAGATAATCCTGCGATAGCTTTGTTCTCCATTCCGCTCATAGTACGGTAGTTTTTTTCTACAAATGGAATGACATCTTTTGTGAGGTGTTCTTCAAACTTGCCTGCAAGTCTCTGATAAGTGGTCATCATATCTTCCCCCTGCACTGCCGGAAAAGCTGGTACATCATTCTGGGCACCTGCCTGGTTGGCGTTTCCGTTGGTCATTACAACGATCATTGGTCTTGCCTTCCCCTGGGCAATCAGGTTATCCATTATCTGGGCAGCTCTCCCCATGTTTGTCCATGCATCCTCATCTCCTCCTCCGCCATGAAGCAAATAAAATACCGGGTATTTCTGGCTTCCGCCCTCATAACCTGCTGGTGTATAAATGTAACAACGACGATCCATTCCCAGTACAGATGAATTATACCAGATCTTTGTGACAGTTCCATGAGGCACCCCATTCTTCTGAAAATAAAGGTCCGATTCAGGGCCGGGCACAATAAAGTAACTTTCGTACCTTGATCCATCCCTTCTTACCTGAACATTGTTAGGATCAATTGTCCTTACACCATCAACAGTAAATGAATATGCATAAAGCTCGGGCTTAAGAGGACCGACTGTGATAGAGAAAAGACCTGTATCATTTCGTGCAAGACTCTCGCTTGCACCAAAACCCTGCATCCATTCTCCTGAAATTGTCACTTTTTGGGCTTCTTTGGAATAAAGCCTAAAAATGACCTTGTTATCAGGAAGTATTTCAGCCGATTTGATCTGAACCGGCATTCTGAATGCCGGACGTGGAGGTGGCGGAGGCGGTGGAGCCGGCTGCTTTGCGGCTTCCTGACTCAATGCTGATACTGACAGCAATAAAATTGTAACACTTGTTACAAAAATAGATCTTAAATTGATTTTCATTTTTATGGTTTTAAGAATTATTCTTCAGTTTTATGTCACGGGTAACGCTTTCCTTGCTTCTCTGTCAGGATCATTCCTGACTTCACTGTTATCATCAAGGACCATCACCTCTCCTTTTTCGCTTGTATATTTCGTCCATGACGGAAGAGTTCCTGCGTTCGGATCCCCGGTTTTCATGAACCCGATCAAAGAAGCGGACATTTTTTCAGAAACTTTTCTCGGACGGTCACCGCCACCTGTGTGTGTGATCATAAGGTCGGTATTGGCGAACCAGAAGCAGATATCCACACAATGGAATGCGCGCATGCGATTATTGAATAGAGGCGGTTGCCAGCAGAACCATGCAACATATACCGGAGCCGGCTGCTTTGATTTTGCATCTGCAAGTGCAACGACACCCTGCCTGTTGCCCAGAACCATTGACCATATTTCGACAGGTTTCCTCTCCGGGAACGCTTTTGCGTATCCGTCAACAATCCCGTCTGCTTTGTCACCCAGGCCGGGTCCGAAAAATGTTCTTTCCTTCAATTTTGCCTTGACACCATCGAGGGTTATCTTTTCAAGCTCAGCATCAGTTCTGCTTGGCGCAAACTCATTCATAGTGGAACAGATTAGCATCGGTACTTCGGCAGCAAAAGGATTTGCTTCAGGGAAGTAGGGATCGGCGGGTATCACCTTTCCATCAGCAACCGGATTGAAGCCCCTTCTCATAATACCTGTTGATGGTCCCGATTCCTCAGCAAGTTTTGATGCCGCACGGTTTGCCAGCAAGTAATAATCCATCCATGGCATTTCCTGAAGCTTACCCATATCCGCAGATTTAAGACCTGCCTCTTTCAGGATATATTCACCAAGCTTTTCAGAATAATCCTTCTCCCCGGTTTTCGTGGTTGCACCACTTAGAACGACCGCTCTGTGGAACAATCCTTTTGCCGATGGCATTGCGCAAAGGGTTGTCACTTTGGCTCCTCCACCTGATTGACCCATGATTGTCACAGTAGCAGGATCACCACCGAAAGCTGAAATATTATCGCGCACCCATTCCAGTGCAGCAACAAGGTCAAGCATACCTACATTACCTGATTCATCAAACTTATCACCACCGGCTTTGGCAAAGTTTGAGAACCCCATTGGTCCAAGCCTGTGGTTTACAGATACAAACACGGCGTCATGTTTACGGCAGAAGTTCTCTCCGTTGTATCCATCCTGCTCAATTCCATTTCCGTTGGTAAATCCACCTCCATGCAGCCAGACCATTACAGGTCTTTTCTTTCCGTCATTTAATGCGGGAGTAAATACATTAAGCCTCAGGCAATCCTCGCTCACATCATCGTAATTCCAATGATCTGCAAATGATCCATAAGCATTTGCATATCTCTTTTCCATGATCTGTGGTGCAGAATTGCCCCACCAGACTGCAGGGAATATGTCGGTCCATGGTTTTGGTTTTTGTGGTGGCATGAACCTGTTCGGACCTGAAGTATCTGCTCCATAGGGAATTCCGAGAAAATAAAAGATCCCTCTCAATTGATAACCTTTCACTTTGCCGTAAATGGTATTGGCATTTGCTATATCATCACCTATGAACAGGATCTGCCCGTCCTCGGTTTCTTTTGCAGATGCGGTTGAGCAGCCTGTGGTGACAGAGGCTACCGAACCAAACGCGATCCCTGTCGCACCTGCACCAACAGTCTTAATAAAATTTCTTCTGTTTGATTTCATGATCGTTTATGAGTTAGTGTTAATTTGGTTTCTTTTTTGTTTACCCCGGATCTCTGCTTAATGAGCTTTTTGGGGTAAATCAAAGATCAATTCTTTAAAAAGTAAAGGTTAATTTAATTCATTTTTCCCTGATCGAGTCTTAAAAATCGGGCTGCGTTATTATATAATATATCCCGTTTCTGTTCTTCGGTCAGATAACTGGCATTCTGAATCAGTCCTATTGATGCTTCGATCATTTTCGGATAGCCCATAAAATCGGTTCCGTACATGATTCTCTTCCCAAAGCCTGCCTGGATCAGCCTTTTGATAACCATATGTATCTCTTCCTGGGGATAACTCCATATAAAGCCCGAGATATCAAGGAACACATAGGCGTTCCAACCCATTACAGCAATCAACTCATCAGTAAAAGGATAGCCGGCGTGCTGAACCCAGACTCTCAGCTTTGGATGCCGGTGAAGCAGATCTTCCAATTCCAGCGGATTGCCCATTGCGGCACGGAATTTTGTGCCCATTATATTGGCCATACCATTTCCTCCCGTTCCCATATGTATACCTACCGGAAGGTCCAGCTTTTCAGCAATGGCAAAATATTTATCCAAAGATGTATCGCTTGGTGACATTCCCTGGTATTGAGGAGCACATTCAGACATTACCTTGTAGAAGCCTGAAGATAAGGAGTCGCTCATGGCCTCGGCAGTTATGTCGCCAGGTGAACTGACTCCGATACCCGGAATTATACGGTCCGGGGCAAGCTTTTTCCAGCGGAATAGCATTTTTGGATTGTCGCAGAACACCACTGCTGTTATATTGAGACGGTTAATCGTTTCAATAAAAGCGGCTGTCAGTTCGTCGTCATTCTTGGCTGGTTTCCAGGGATCAACGCAATCCTTCTTAGGAAATGACATCCCTGTTTTCGGATCCGTGCCAGGCATGTTTTCAAGAAACCATGGACAAAGGTCTCCCATTTGGAAATTGCCCATGGATATTGAGTGTACATGAATGTCAATTATCGGGAGTGGCTTTTTGACTGGTTCCTGCTTTGAGACCTGAGCATTTAAGACCAACGGAATTGAAACACATACGACTAAAAGTGATAATATTCTCTTCATAAGTATATGGGGATTAAGGTGTTTATTAGAACATTCTGATATTAAACACAGTTTCTGCAAGAGACTAAGCTAGCCCCTAAAGCCCCTGAAATCTACCTGATGGTAATGCAATAATTCGAAATTTCGGTAATACTTTAGAATTTCATCATTCTTGTTAGATATTACCCCCTTCCCAACCTTCCCCCACGGGGGAAGGAGCTTGTATTCCTTTACCCCCTTGGGGGAAAATGAAAGGGAGTAAAAATTATTAATGAAGAAGGGAATTCTGTTACCATTATTCTGATGCATTACGCTTTTGGCAGGGTTAAGAGTTCTCATCTTTTCGAACATTGTCTAATCCTTTTCCAGGTAAACTGCTAGTTTATAAATTCTACTTGCAGATTTTTTAATGAACGCAGCAAAAAGGGCCCGTAACCCTTTTAACTGATTAGGGCCCTTAATTTACAAATGCTTGCGAACGGTATTAATATCCCGGATTCTGTGTCATTGCAGAATTGACCTGCATTTCGTACGTCGGGATCGGAAGAAGTTCATTCTTATTCAGTTTATAGCCGGCATCGGGCTGAGGGATAGGCTCTCCGGGGATTCCTGATGGAACAGATTTTCCCTGGTCTTTCAAAGCCAAATATGCATCCCCGTTTTCACCAAGATTGCCCTGCCATCTCTGGAGGTCCATATACCTTGTTCCTTCAAAGTACAATTCAAGTTTTCTCTCAAGCTTTATGGCTGCGAATAGTTCATCACCTGAAGATGTAACATCAGGAAGACTGACCCTTGTTCTTACCCTGTTCAGATAGGTTCTGGCTTTGGCATCATCAGCCGGGCTTTTCCGGTTATTTGCCTCGGCTGCCATCAGAAGAACATCAGCAAAACGGATCATACGGGCATTTGTTCCGTTATTGGCAAGCTGAGCCCAGTTAAATGCTCCATCACCCTCGCTGTTCCAGTTTATATACCGCATCTGTACATATCCGTCATTCCCGTAAGGTGTGGGTCCAATTACTGAAGTGTCAGCGAGATTGAGCGGAAACTCAAGCTTCCCGCCAAGATGCCTGACCTCTGCCTTTGACAATAAATTTGCCTGCCTGCGAACCACATCACCAGCATCTATATAGGCATCCCACATTGATTTATGAGGGTTAAGGAAACACCAGCCCGTCGGTCCGATTGGAAGTGCAGGGCAATAAAATTGGGTCTCTCTCGGGCTTACAAAAACGAGGAAAACTCCCATTCCTGATTCGTTTCCCGGGAATCCGGGAGCATAATTCTGGGTTGTTACAAAGGGGACTTCCCAGACTGATTCAACTCCATACTCAGACTCCCTCCTAAGTACCTTCGAATAATCAGGATAGAGATCATAATCTCCGGAGGTAATAACCTGTTCAAATATGTCCGCTGCTTCGGCAAATTTATTCTGAAAAAGGTAGGCTTTACCCAGCATTGACTGTGCTGCACCCTTTGAGATAAGGTTCGCAAAGTCAGCAGGCAGGTTTCCTCTCGTTGGAAGGTCAGCAATAGCCTCGGTGAAGTCCTTTTCTATCTGTGCCCAGACATCTGCCTTTGGCGTCCTGGGCTGGTCGTATTCTGTAGCGGAAAGTTCATGAAGAACCAGAGGAACATCTCCCCACATGTTTACAAGGTAAAAGTAAGAATAGGCTCTCAATGCCTTGGACATGGCAACATCAAGCTTCTTATTATCCGTATCAGGAGTAACTCTGTCGATAACAAGATTTGCTCTGTAAATGCAGGTATAAAGCCATGAATAGAAACCCTGTATACCTGTGTTATAAACAGTGAACCTGTACTCGTTCAACTCCTCAAGAATGCCTCCATTGTCCCCACGCGATCCTCCCCCCGCATACGATTCATCTGAAAGTCCGTCGAGGATATAATAATAATTGAATCCAATATTGGACTGCCAGTCGTCGAATGCAGCCATAAGTCCCTCAAATGCCTGTACATCAGTCTTATAAAAGGTGTCCGATATTTGTGATCCCCTTTTTTCGTAGGTCAGCCAATCCTCCGTGCAGCCAAAAAAGACAAGTAATAAAAAGAGGAGGATCTTAATTTTATTTGATTTATTCGATATTGCTTTCATAGTCGGATATTTCTTTAATGTTTATTAAAATGTTATCGATCCACCTAACAATACAGTCCTGCAGATCGGATACATTCCCCGGTCAATGCCAATACTGTTGACGGCTGAACTTCCGACTTCCGGATCCATACCGGGATATTTGGTGAAAGTAAATGCATTATCAACAGAAAGATATACTCTCAGATTTGAGGCCTTGATCCTGCCAATAACACTCTTAGGTAGTGTATACCCCAGCTGGAGTTGACGGACTTTGACGAACGAAGCATTAAAGAGCATCATATCACTGTGCCATTTATTTGCATCGGAGTTGTCAGCTTTCGGCATTAAAGCATTTATGTTTGTTTCTGTCCACCGGTCCTCGTAAAATGCATCCAGGATATTATAATTGAGCCTGTCGGTCCTGATCATTCCGACCATAACCTTGTTACCTGTCTGTCCCTGAAGAAATGCTCTGAAGTCAAATCCCTTATAGGCCAGGCCTATTGTTGCCCCGAAAGTAATTTTGGGTATACCGCTGCCTATGTACTGTCCGTCAGTTGATGTCACAAGTGATGTCGTATCTCCTGCGGCATTATAATAAATCATGTTGCCGTTTTTAGGATTAATACCATATGTCTTATAGCCAAAGAAGTACCATATCGGGTAGCCCTTTTCAAACATAGTGGCGGTAAACAGGTTAACAGAAGCCCCGGAGAGTCTCGGATTATTCGGGTTCATGTAAGTGACTTCATTGTGTAAAGTAGCCAGGTTGGCATTGATATTGTAAGTGAGTTCACCGGCCCTGTCACGGTATCCCAGTTCAAATTCCAATCCCCTGTTCTGAACATTTCCGGCATTTATAGAAGTGGCAGTATTTCCAGCGATTAGGGGAGGAGTACCTGTGGTTATAAGTCCCTTTGTCATTTTGTTATAATAATCGACCGAGAAGGTCAGCTTATCCTTAAAAGCTCTGACTTCTAAACCTATGTCAGTCTGTTCACTGGTTTCCCAGCCAAGGCTCGGGTTGCTGAGTGTGGTCGGCATGGTTCCTGTTGCAAGTGCCACCTCAGAAATAGGATATGCAATTGCCGAAGTTCCGAAAAATGTTGACATTGATGAGGCGAGCAGGGATGCGTAAGGATAATTCCCGAGATTCGATAAACTACCGTTCTGTCCCCAGCTTGCCCTGAGCTTTAAGAAGCTAACGACATTTTTGGGATAGAAGTTTTCCTGGGAAATGACCCATCCTGCTGAAAAGGCAGGGAATATACCCCATCTGTGCGACTTATCGAGAATATCCGTACCGGCGCCATCTCTTCTCAAGCTGGCCTGGAATAGGTATTTTCCTGCAAAGTCATAGTTGAACCTTCCAAAATAAGAAAGCTTGCGGGTTATGGTCCTTGCTCCTGACACATTATCTGTAGGATTTGCGACCGTGTAAGATAGGTCATCGAACATATTATTATCGACCAGTAGAGGGCTTGAATTACCGGAAAGATTCTTGGTCTTAATCTCGTTTGGAGTAAACCCGAGAAGCAGGGTGGCATTATGTTTGCCAAACGACCTTGTGTAGGTAAGATAGTTATCCCATTGCCAGAATGTCATCAGGTTCATCGTTTCTGTAACACTCGATGAAGTATTGTTCTGCGATGCATTATAATAGTAGACTGGATTGTATAGATGGTAATCGGAAAAGCCTAATGTTAATCCAAGCCTTGTGGTAATTGTAAGTCCTTTCAGCGGGGTAATATCAGCAAAGACATTGCCGAAAATACTATTATTCTGAGTTGAAGCCTGCATTCTGTCCCTGGCGATAAACGGGTTACCAACCTCTCCGTTAATGTTTGAGGATATGCCGTAATAATTTCCCTTGCTGTCCTTAAGAAGTGTCTTGTCTAATGTGAGTAATGTTTGGACCTCATCAGGAAGAGTGCCGGTATAGGTCACCGGTGTCAAAGGATCACACATAAGCGCATCGCTGATCACAGATCCGTATTCGCTGCTTTCGGAAACTGCCCTTAGGTCAGTTCTTGTTACTGATAAATTGTGCCCGACCTTGATCCAGTTGTTCAGTTTGTATTCCGAGTTGAACATAAAAGTATATCTCTGATACTTGTCCTGGGGTCCCTTGACGATACCATCCTGATTAAGGTATGACATTGAAAGAAGGAATGAACCTCTGTCATTTCCGTCAGTAAAAGAAAGATAGTGTTTGTCAGTCGGGGAAGTAACAAATATCTGACTCTGCCAGTCAGTATTAAAAGTCCTGTCGACTGATGTGGAAAGACCGCCGGCCTCAGTAAAATAGTTGTAATATTCATTGCCGTCGAGAACATTGATCTTCTTTGCAAGCGCCTGGAAAGAATGCTGGTACTCGTAGGTTAACTGACCCTTCTGTCCGATAACCCCTCCCTTGGTGGTTATAAGCACAACGCCATTTGCACCTTCAGCACCATAAATTGCTGCTGAAGCCGCATCTTTAAGTATTTCGATATCTTTGATATCATTTGGGTCAAGGGTGCTTATGCTGAACACTTTTGTTCCGTCAACTATATAAATAGGTTCGGACGATTTGTTTGATCCATATCCGCGGATCCTGACATTCAGGTCTGCACCCGGTGCGCCAGAGTTTTGAATTACCTGGACACCTGATGTTTTGCCCTGAAGGACCTGTTCAGCCCTTACAACGGATGAGTTTTTGAGGTCCTCTGACTTAATGCTTGAGATTGCACCAGTAACAACACTTTTTTTCTGGACACCATAACCAATCACCACAACTTCTTCAAGCGCTTTAGTGGTAAGCGTTAAGGTTACATCAATGATGGTACGGGTACCCACGGGTATTTTCTGAGTCACATAACCAACGAATGAAAATATGAGAACACTCTGCGCCCCCGGCACATCTATCTCATATTTCCCTTCCGCGTCGGTGGTTATTCCCAGGGAGGTTCCTTCTACCTGGACAGTGACACCTGTAAGAGGCTCCTTTGATTCAGAGTCAATAACCTTACCGGCCACTTTTCTCTGTTGCACCAGGTCTTCAGGTGAAATAACAATCAGGTTATTATCAAGGACTTTGAAAGTAACTCCTGTGTGCTTGAACAGCCCTGCCAGCAGATCATCAATCAGCATACCTTTCTGATCAATGGTCACATGACGGTTTATTTCGCTAAGCTCATCATTGTAAAAGAACCTGAAATCACTCTGGGATTCAATGTTCTTTAAAACTTCCTTTACTGTAACGTCAGTAAGTGAGAGATCGAACTTCTTTGTCTGGGAGTAACCATTGGCTGCTATCTGAAATGTGCAGACGATCAACAACACAGTAGTCAGTTTCATGATTAAAAAAATGTGTTTGAATTGCCTAAGAAATAATATTATGCGGCAATTGGATGTTTTTTTCATAAATTCGTAGGGTTTTAAATTAAACATGTCCTGCCGGTAAGCCGCCAGCAAAAGCGGCAGGAATTGATTTCAAAATCCAGGATCGCAGGATGTTGTCGCATTCTGCGATTCCTTATTTAAAAAGGATTTTGTTCAGGGCGATTTATCTTTTTCCATAGGTTTAAGGGTTTAGAGTCAGGTTGGTTATTTATTTTTGATCAACATTTCATCATAAGCGTTTTTAAAGTATTTATTCTCAGATAGGACAACCCGGTTATCAACTATCTTGTAATTTATCGGAGCTGAGAATCTCATGAGGTTTAGCACCTGTTCAAGCGTTTCATCTTTCAGGGTTCCTGTGAATTTGTAGTTTTTCAGGGCTTCAGACGTAAAAACAAATTTCACATTGAATCGCCTCTCAAACTTATCAGCCAAACTTGATAATGGTTCTCTCTCTATATACCAGATGGGATCCTTCCACGAGGTATAAATTGCAGGATTGATCTCCGCTATTATGATCAGATCTTTAGCAACGGGAACTGTAGCAGAAGGTAACACCTTCATATCCGGGATCTTCTCGGGCTGTTTTCTGTCTGAAATATAGTAAGTTGCCGTTTCATTTGGCTTAAGCTCGACTGACCGTTTACCCATCCTTGAGACAATTTTCCCCTCAAGCACGATTGATCCGCTTACAAGTGTTGTCTGAATCACATCTTCATCACTGTAAGCTTTGACGTCAAATTCGGTTCCGTAAACTTTAACATCGAGATGTGAAGTACTGACAATGAACTGTTTGCTGGTGTCGTGCTCAACTTTGAAATAAGCCTCACCATCCAGGAAAACTTTCCGGTCCTTCTTGCCGAAATCCGAGGAATACTTCAGGTTGCTTCCTGCATTCAGCCAGACCATTGAACCATCTGAAAGAACCATTTTCACCCGTGACCCGTAAGGTGCTTCAACAGTGTTCCACACTTCCTTCGGCGTTGTTTCAATGGTCGCCATTATGTGCCTGTAACCGATAATGCCTATAGTTATAAACAGCAGTATAACAGCCGCATATCTTATCAGGGTTCTTATCAGTGCATTTTTCTTACTCCTGTCAAGATCAGCTAATCTTTCTGCAAGTTCCTTGTAATGTCGCAACTTAATCCGTTCCCAGGATGCATCCGAATCATAATACCCATCAGGTTGAGCGAGTTTAGCTGCCTTGAGAATCTCCTTCAGTTCGTCAAAATACTTCCGGTTCCGGGGAGATTCCTTTATCCATGTCAGCACCAAATGACGATCTTCCTCAGTGGCTTCTCCGGTCAGATATTTCACAACCAGTGAATCAATATCTGAAATCTGTTCTTTTCTGTCCATGATTTGAAATTCATTATTAAGACCCCTTAACAATAATCCAAGGGTGACATATACATTAATATTTTAACAGGATTTTTAAAAAGATGGGAAGACAAGTGTCTTCACAATAATTAAAAATGGAATCATCTCGGGAAGATAATCTTTTAGGTTCAGTTTCAACTTTCGTATAGCCCTCGTTATCTGGGTTTTAACCGTATTAATCGAGATTCCCAGATGTCCAGATATTTCCAGATATGTCTTATCCTCAAATCTGTTCAGTAGGAAGATATTCCTGCACTGTTCAGGAAGCGACAGGATTGCTTTTCCGATGGCAGTTTCAAGATCCTGTGATATCAGATAGGCTTCGGGAATGTCGTCTGAAACCGGTTCCAGGTATTCATTATCGGTAAATAAATATTGACGGCTCTCGATGTAATGCTGCTTTACCTTTTCATGCCTCAGATACTTGAGGCATCTGTTATGGGTGCTTGTGAAAAGATATCCTGTGATGGACGATACAATAATTAAATCCTTGCAATTATCCCAGAAATAACAAAAAAAATCCTCGACTATTTCTTCGGCTGCTGCTTTATCTTTAACGTAATGTTCAGCATAAAGACACAACTTTCTGAAATGTTGCCTGAAAACCAGCTCAAAAGCTTCCTCTTCCCCTTTTCTGAGCCTTAGGATCAGGGTAGTCTCATCCGTCATCAAACGATCAAAGGTTAGTTCTGGTCAATCGCATGTAAGGTACTAAATATCTGCGATTCGGGGACATAAGATATCAGGAATAAAGCCTGAAAAACGAATACTTAATAACAAGTATCATCCCCGATTAAGCCGGGCCCGAAAGTCTCGAATGTTTGGCTTCATCAGGTATCTCTTGCTCAATGACAAAGGACAGACACAAAGAATGCCTTCATTTCGGCGGCATAGTAAACTCCGTATTTGTAAAAAGTCGATTTTGTAACTTCATCAGGTTTCCAGTCAAAGAAAGCGTGATTTGCACCACCGACCTGAACATATTCCACCCTTTGACCGGCTTTTACAAGTGCGTCAACAAATGCCTTGACATCAGGATCCTTGATCAGTACATCGACAGTTCCTCTTGTCAGGTATTGAGCGACAGACCTTTCTTTCACATCGGGAATATTGCTTATAGGTGCAACCCCATCTTTCCATGTATTGTCTGCGGCGGGATCGTCGGAATAATGATTGAGAAGGTTGCCGCCAAACACCCCGTAACTTGGAGCCGCAGCTTTTATAGCGGTCATCATTTCATCCCTTAGTTGCTCAACTGTTTTATTGGCTGGAATATAGGATGGCTTGAATTCGAAAATCCCCGGGTTCCTGCCGAAACCTGCCCCCCCGATTTTGTTTGCCATAAGTGAGCACGCAGCCGAAAGATGCCCGCCGGCGCTGTCCCCCGTAAGACCGATCTTTGAGGAATCCCCTCCATATTGAGCCGCATGCTCCATAATATGTGCAACAGCTCCAAAAACATCTTCCATAATATTTGCCATTGTGTTTCCGACTGCATCCCCGTCAGCTTTCTGAGCCCAACGGTAATCAATGCTGAAAACAACGAACCTACCACCCCTGGTCAGCTCACGGGCGAGGCCACGCATAATATCCTCAGTGTTTGAGACCCAGCCTCCTCCGTGAATAATAATAATGCATGGAAGATTTTTTGCACCTTTTGGAGAAAATACATCATACTTGAGTGTTTTCACGCCAGGTTTTGCATAAACAATATCCTGGTAAACATTAATATGGTCAACTGCAGTTTTCTCAATGAATGATACCCCTATATGTTTGTCCCTGTCAATGGTAACTTTAAACGGGGAGGTCATAAACTCGGTATACATCTGGCCCCATCGGCCCGGAACGGAGTAATAGCCTCCATCGAGCACAAAGCCCTTGTTCGGGGTAGCGGTAACTGTTACAACTGTCCCTGCCTGATATTTCCCGTCGGGAGGTAATGCCGGGTCAAGTACATAGGTTCCGTTAACCGGTTTATCGGCAATAACTTTAAAGGTCTGGGAATTAAGTTTCATGGAAATAGTTATAAAAATGACAGCCAGTGCCATAAGCGATTTAGGTATGGTCTTTTTCATGGTTCGGATATTTATTTATAATAATGACCCTTGCGCAACCTGATTGTATGACAACAAAATATTAAATTAAATTTTCACCGGATATACAAAATGTTTGACATTTCCATCAATTCCCCGGGCCTGTTCATCTACATACTAAAAGACTTCACTTATAAATAAAACTCAGGTATTCCATATTTTTTTATAAATGAGTAATTTAGCTAAAGAAATACTATTAGTCCAATGATTAATTCAAAATTTTCGATCAGAATAGTCTCAGCATTTGTTCTTTCAATGCTGATCATTTCCTGCGCTCACTCGCCGGTAAAAATTCACACTTCAAATCCCCATTATTTTGAATGGAAGGGACGGCCGTTAGTTCTGATAACTTCAGATCACCATTATGGAGCAGTGATCGATGGGGACTTCGATTACGAAAAGTTTCTTGATTACCTGGCACAAAATGGTTTAAATCTGACCAGGATATACCCGGGTGGTATGTTCGAACCGGCAGATAAATACCTGCCCGGTAATCCACTGGGACCACGACCGGGGAAACAGCTTCTGCCTTGGGCAAAGTCCGCCGAACCGGGTGCAAATGCGGATCTTGCATTACCGGGGCAGACGTCATATAAATATGATCTTGATAAATGGAATCAGGATTATTTCGACAGGCTGATTGATTTTGTAAGGAAAGCCGGGGCCCGTAAAATTATTGTTGAAGTGGCTTTTTTCAACGGGATGTACAACGATTGCTGGCCGTTGATGGCAATGTATCATCAGAATAATGTCCAGGAGATCGGAAATTACGAATCCGATGATTGCGGGAAGTTTACAACTGATGATCCATCCAATCAGGATGTGATTAAATACCAGAAAGCCTATATAGCAAAGATTACGCGGGAACTTAACGGATTTGACAACTTAATCTATGATATTTGTGATGAACCTTCCCTCCAGGGCCTTCCCGGGGGAGGCGTCAGGTTCCTTCCGGACAGCGCCGTGGCGCCATGGATCGAAAAGATGAAGGACGCATTTCTCGATGCTGAAAGGAAGCTTCCGAAAAAGCACCTGCTGGGACAGACCGTACAGAACCTCTCGCCTGACCTGTCGCAGGAAGGATGGTGCCAGTGGCTGCCGGCGGAATATGTAAAACCTGCCGAAAAAGCATTACAGCTCGATTATAAATGCAACAAACCGATAGTTGATGTCGAGTCTAATTATTATGGCATGAGCCTCACAAAAAATGCATACAACACCGATGCCGTAAGAATTGAAGGCTGGTGGTTCATGCTCGGCGGAGGCGCAGGATGCATAAACCTGAACGGTGAATTTCACCGCGGACAGGAAACCGGTTCAGAAAACACGAAAATGGTGATAGTTCCCCAGAAAAAAATCCTCAAGGACTTTATGAACAGCCTGGACCTGAAACATTTAACCCGTTTTACCGGAATTTCCGTCACACCAGTAAACAGGTTCTGCAATGCCCTCTCTGTTCCGGGCAGGCAGTATGCTATTTACTTGTTCCGCGGGGATTTCGAGGGTGAGTGGGGAGCCCACTTTGTGGCATCGAATGGCAGGTACCGTGATACAATTGCCATCAGCAATGTGCCGGCCGGGACATACCTCCGCGAATGGATTGATCCTGCAAATGGAGCAGTACTGTCATCGGAAAAAATAACAACCGGCGGCGGAAGGCTTTTGCTCGTGACACCTGAGTACATGGTTGATATTGCAATGAGGATGGGAAGAAAGTAGGGTGCTGGATACTGGTTGCTGGTTGCTGATTGTGGGTTGCTGGATACTAGTTGTAATCTAATACATCAGGTTCTCCAGCTTGATTCCACGTATTGAATAAAGCTGTTTAACATCTTGCCCAGTTGGCAATATTCCGGCAGAAGTTCCTCAAAATCCTTTCTTTCCGGATAAAGAGTATTTATCATTTCAAGCTGACTGGTTGTCTCATCGCATGAGGATTGGGCATAGATCAAGAACTTAATAAACTCCGGCTTGTATCTTCTCCGTCCAAAACCTTCAGCGATTTGGTCCTTTATACTTTTGGAGGCGCGTCGTATCTGACTTCCCTGTTCGTAAAGCTCAAACCCGGGCAAAGTCAATGACGAATAATGCACTCGTTTTGCCAATTCAAATGCAACCTTGTATATTTCAAGATCTTTATAGCTACTCATTTACCTGGAACCAGCACGAAAAATATGACAGCTATCAAAGATACAAATTATTTAATGACAATCCAGCAACAAGCAACAAGCAACAAGCAACAAGCAACAAGCAACGAGCAACTAGCAACTAACCAGCAACCAGCACCTAGCAACCAGCAACCTTCTTCCTACCTCATGATTCTCCTCTCAATTGCCGTCATGATCCCCTTATAGCTTTCTGTTTCCTTTGCCCTAACGGCTTCGGCTTTTTCATCACCAAGCCTCCACTTCCCAGCCCGTTGGATGCTGTCCGCCTGTATCCTGTAATGTTCCGCAAGGCGTTCCTCTGGGGTATAAAGTGCTTCCATCCTGGAATCTAGAGTGTCGAGTGCTATTCTGTACATTTTGTAGAGTTCCCTCATATCGGCCGATGAAGGCGGGTGAGGCGCAGTGCTTTTATTGTATAATCCTGTCGCAATTGTAAGCTGCCCCTTCCAGAACTTTCCCCCCTGGACAAGAGCTCTCAGGTGGTTGCCCAGACCCTTTACCTGCCCCTTTTCATTGACTACCAGCTTTTCCTGTCCCGATATGTAGAAGTACCCTCCGAGCAGTCCAAGTATTAATATCCCAATTATGTATTTGCGCATCAGATTTTAAGTAAGGAGGCAAATATACTGAATCTATTTTCGTTTGCGTAAGACAAAAATAAGAACTTGCACAGAGGGGCACAGAGGACCATTGAGTCACTCTTTGAAAAAAAAAGTATCTCCTGGTTTCCTAATTTGTAACCCTCATCAGGTCCAGGTCCTGGAAATCGTAGCTGAAATCCGTCATTGGCGAGATCGGCTTCATCCTGAATTCAAAAGCTTTCCCGGTCTCATCCAGGTAGAACATCACATAAGAATCGGCATCCATGCTCCTGTCGTTCCATTTAACCACGAATGTATTGCCCGTATATGGAAGCAGCTCGCCGGTAAGCGGGTGAGATCTTTTCGAATCAAACCAGAGTCGGCCGTTTTTGACTGAGATCGTTACCTCACCAAGCCATTTATCACGGTATGTACCGGTGTACAGACTGTCAGCCGGCTTTATCGACAGGTTTTTCAGGTTCTCCCCGATTCTCTTCCAGATCTCATCGGTAATTCCTTTTGCAGATTCAATATTCCTTTTTTCAGCATCGGCATATTGCTTTACCCTGTCAATGCCCTTGATACCGAAATAGCTGTCGAGAATTGTGTTTGTTATGGAATAAAAAGCTGCTCCCGATTGCTGGTTGGTAAACACCAGGATACCAAGCTTCAGTTCCGGGACAAGGGTGACCTGGGTCACGATCCCTGCCAGTCCGCCAGTATGTTCAACTTTCTTATAACCCCTNGCATCGCTAAGGAACCATCCCAACCCGTAACTCCTGAAATGCGTGTTGTATTCCGTTGAGTCCCTGACCGGCAAAATCGTCTGAGACGACCACATTTCCCAATGGGCCCGTTCACTGAAAAGCTGGCTGCCGGTCCCATATTTCCCATTGTTCATCTGCATCATGATCCATTTGCACATATCGGTGAGGTTGCTGTAAATGCCGCCTGCCGCATCCGAGATCTGTGTGAAATCGCGCCCGATCACCTGTACTGTCCCGTTGACCGGTGCGTGTGGATCAATGACATTTACCTTGTCCCTGAGATGGTCAAAGGTTGCCGCACTGCCAGTCATGCCAAGGGGCTTCATGATCCTCGATTCGATAAAGTCTTCCCAGCTCATGCCCGAGACCCTGGCCACAACTTCACCAGCAACGATATAAAGCAGGTTGTCGTAATCGAATTTAGTACGGAACGAAGAAACCGGCTTCAGGTACCTCAGGTTATGGATGATATCCTTCAGGACAAAATCATTCTCGCCCGGGAAGATCATGAGGTCACCTGCACCAAGCCCCATCCCGCTCCTGTGTGTGAGCAGATCCCTTATGGTAAACTCCTGGGTGACAAACGGGTCATAGAGCCTGAATTCCGGAATGTAGTCAGTAACCCGGTCATCCCATCTCAGCTTTTTCTCATCGACCAGCATCCCGAGCGCTGCCGATGTGAAAGCCTTGCTGTTCGATGCAATGCCGAAGGTGGTATTGACATCCACTTTCTGTTTTGTATTGAGGGATCGAACACCATATCCTTTGGCATGGATCACCTTATTATCCTTTACAACTGCCACTGCAATTCCGGGAACATCGAAGGCCGTCAGCGCCCTTTCCGCGACTTTATCGATCCCGTCGCCCGTGATCACCTGGCCATTCAGTGTGATCCAGACAGAGATTAGCAGAAAATATGCCGTAAAACATGCCAGAAGCTTAAGTGATCTTTTCATATCATGAGGTTATTTTATAAGGATTTTGCCGCGACCTTTCAACTACTTAAGGGCCCGGCACAAGTTTTACTCCAATTTACAGTTTAATATTAAGATCGCACAAAAGGCGCTTATAAAAAATATTACTTTTGCCGCATGGGAAAATTCCTGCAGAATCACACAGCCAATCATCCGGGCAGAATATCAGCCGGGTTCCGGGGCCGCCTGCCGGCTATACTGCTGTTGCTCTTACTCGTAATTATTATCGGTTCAGGTTGTGCTACTCAGCACAAATACAAAAGACACAGGGAGATGCCCTGCCCTTGCGAGGAAAATCTTCGGAGGTAATCACTCTCCTCCTTCACCCTGCAAAATTAAATTGACTTTGGTTTTATAGTAGCGTAACTTTGTAAAGCATAATGTTTTACATGGTGATTAGTTCGTCGCTGCCAACTTAACCAAACTGTCGACAATGAGCCAGGTCAAAAAAGAAACCGAACAGCAAATGGATCCTGAAGAAAAATCCAGAAAGAAGAGGTCCAGATTGATTAAATGGATCCTCAATATTATTGACAGCATTGTTACTCCCTTGACGTAATGCAGGCTGTCTTTTAAAATTAAGAACTTACACAGATCCCGATAGCTATCGGGACAATGAGGAGACACAGAGTTAATTTCTTTTACTCTCCGGCTTCCTCTGGTTCTCCTCGGTGATACTCCGTGTAACAATTAAAGTACCCACGGATAAATAAAAATATTATCTTGCTAGTCGTTTGTTGATACAAAAATCAGAGCTAAAACCATTTCAAATGAAGAAGAGTTTATCCAGACGAAAATTCATCCAGGCCGCAGCCCTCACCACAACAGGGGCAATGTTGCCGTTGGTTCCTGGACCGGCATCCTTGCCGGAGAACGATAAATCGCGGAAACTTAGTGCGGAGCTGCCGAAGCGAAGACTGGGCCGGACAAACAGGATGGTCTCATGCATAGGGTTCGGCGCCGGGTCACGCTATTGTGGATGGGTGGCAAGCGATGAGATACTTCAGAAGCAAATCGATCATGCCATCAATCTCGGGATTACATATTTCGACACTGCAAGGGCCTACGGCGACGGTCTTTCCGAGGAGCGCTACGGGAAATTCCTTACCCCGAAATACAGGGACAGGATCTTCCTTAACTCCAAGTCAATGGAGAGATCTTATGACGGAGTTATGAAAGGTATCGAGATTACACTCAGGACCCTGAAAACCGATCATCTCGATCTTTATACAATGCATTCCATCGATATGATGGAAGACGTTGACAAACTGCTAAGCCCCGATGGCGGATACAAAGCGTTCCTGAAGCTTAAGTCTGAGGGAGTGGTAAAGAATATCGGTTTCTCTTTTCATAAATGGAATGATGCATCCCGAAAGTGCTTCGATAATTTTGACGTCGATGCAGTTCTCTGCCCGATCAATGCATCAAAATCGAACGGGAATGAAGAAGGATTCCTGCCGCTTGCTCTCAAGAGGGATATCGGCGTGATCGCAATCAAGCTTATGGGGCAGAATGTCCTGATAGGGAATGTGACGGGTGACGACCTGCTAAGGTTTGGCCTGAGCCTTCCCATTTCGGTGGCAAATGTCGGCATGGACGGGTTTGCGCCGCTCGAATCGTGCGTTGAAGTGGGCAGGGAATCCCTGATTACAAAACAGGAAGCCGAAAGTATTGTGAAGAAGCTCAATTTTGATCCCAAAGTCACCAGGCTCCCCTATTACACCGGATGAAAAAAGCCATTTTCACGGCCCGTATTTGATTTTTCCGGATTAAAAGGCAACTTTTTCGCGGGGTTTACGTAAAAACCTTCAAAACCATTTTGTCTGCAATATTTGGGTATTTAAATGGTTTTACCTTCTAATAAGTTGTAAGTATGAAAAGGTTGGCCATTGCGGTTTTGATACTGTCGGTGTTAGTCCTGGCATCGGCAGGCTGTGCCGCCAACAGGAGATATGACGGCGAACTGAGAGGGCTCATGCTTCAGGATAACCTGAAACTGGGAAGGAACAAGGCCTATTACTCTAAGCACAACATCCAAACAAAGAAGGAAGCTTACCGTAAATACCGGAAGGGCAATAAATATTATGTCCTTCAGAGAAGGTAACGGCTTCCGTGGTTGTACTGATCACTCAGGCCGATAATTTCTGCCCCGTAACAACCAGTTCCGCTATGGAATTCCTGATTTCAAGTAGAATTTTGTACTGCTTGTCCGACAGGGTCTTATACCGCGAGTAGTAATACTGCAGACCCTTCACAAAATCGAGCTGCCCCTGGGTCAACCTTCCTGCATGGAGGCTCAGTTCCCTGAATAGTTCCTTTATTTCGTCTCTCATAGCCGTATTATTTAACCCGGTCAAAAATCGTTACCACCACCCCCAAAACCTTTCTGATTTATCCTTATCACGAACAGCGAGCCCTCTGCCAGCCCGGTAACACTTGACCAACCTCAATCTAATAGACGTAATATCCGCGGAATTGTTCAGCCGTGGACCTCCCTGCTTCTCAGTGCTTCTCAGTGTATCTCTGTGCTCCTCTGTGTCCCGATAGCTATCGGGATCTGTGTCAGTTCTTCCAATCCTCCCGCCCGCTACCTCTCAAGCATGGAGTTTATGGATTTCAGCATATTCTGCTCGGTCTGATCGAGCTTTCTTGATGAACCTGCTTTATTAAGCAGGCTGGCAGCCATTTTAAGGTCGCTCATATAACCGGCCTTGTCACCCATTTCACTCCTGACGCGTGACCTGAAAAAATAATAAGGGTAATTGCCCGGATCTATACTGACAGCCCTGTCGAGATCGCTCAACGCGTTCCGAAGGTCGCCTGACTGCTGCCACACGAGGCCCCTCCGGAAATATATCATTCCACTGGCGGGGAAATTGTCGATGATTGCCGTATACGCTGTCAGTGCCGGCTGCCATTGCTTCAGCGAGGAGTATATCTGTCCCGTTTTCTGCAGGACCGAATAATTGAGCGGCCACTTTATCAGGCAATTCTCATACTCAGCGAGGGCAGACTTTAAATTCCCGGTCTGTTCCGTGATCTCCGCATGTGTCTCAAACAAGGGGGCGTTCTGGGGATTCTTTTCCATCTCCGCCGCCAGGAGGGAAAGTGATTTCCCGTAGTCTTTCATGGCAGGCGCAGGCATGGAATTGCTCCGGTAAAAATTACCTCTTTCACGGTAGCTGGCAAAATTCTCCGGATCCACGGAAACCGCCTTGTCATAATCTGCTCCTGCAGAAGCGATATCTCCTTTCGTCAGGAAATGACCCGCGCGTGAAAGATAGAAGCTTGCCTCATTTGGATACTTGGCGATCAACCGGTTTAGAAGGTCAAATGATTGGGATTCCTGGCCTGAATCACGGTACAGGGCAGCAAGGGTATAGGTCACCTGTGTGTTGTCGGGTTGGATCTCCAGCATTTTTTTGAGGGCTGAAACGGCATCCTGCCATCTCCCCGTTTTCTGGTACGTTGCTGCCAGCAGTTCATAGCCGCTGTAATTCCCGGGAACGGCTTTCACAATGTTCATCCCGTCATCAAGCGCACCCTGGTAATCCTCCATCAGGAGCCTCAGTTCTCCCCTCATGGCATGCAGGGCCGGGTTGCCGGGGTCTTTTGATATCTGATTGTCAATCAGACGCTTTGCAGCCACCCTGTTGCGCTGGTCCTCCTTTGATCCCGACCTGCCCAGTATCATGTTTATATAGAGCTTGTTCTTGTAGGCTTCGTAAAACGTGCTGTCGTCACGCAATGTCTTCTCAATATTTGAAAGTGCATCGTCGTACTCCTTCTCACGGATGCTCAGGGTTGCAAGCCGGTTGTAATACAAGGCATTGGCAGAAAAGTTGTCATTCATTTTTGCCAGGTGCACGAAACTGTCGCTGTAGAATTCAGGGATATTGGCAGCCTGTTTTTCAAATGCCATGTTCTCGAGAAATACGGGCGGCGAGTCGTTCCCGTTCTCATCGATATGGGTCAGGTAAAGCTGCGTGTAAGGGCCTCTCTCCTTGGACGAAAATACGAGCCACCTGCTGTTGGGGGACCAGGAATGCCAGGAATTCATTTTCCCGTTATTGCAATTCATGAGCCTCGGTGTTCCGCCTTCTGCAGGCATGATATAAAGCTTGCTGTCGGGCTGGAGGAGCATGAAATTTCCAGCCTGGCAAGAAACGATCCATTTCCCGTCAGGCGAATATCTCCCGAAATAATTGCTCTTCCCGTTCGCAAACGCTCCGGGCACCGGAACAGCCGTCCCTCCTTTCCCTTCGTTGAAGGGGACCCTGTAAAGATCGAACTTGAACTCTTTCTGTTTTGATGTGAACTCTTTCACATCTTCAGGATCGAGTATCACGTTTGCCGAACTTTCAATCTTCGACGACATATAGCTGTTTGTCCGGGTGAAGAGAACCTCCCTGCCGTCGGGCGACCAGTTAGGATTGCTTTGAACGAATTTCCGGTCCGAGGCACCAGGTAATTCATAGTATCTCCTGCTCTCGCGGTCATAAACCGCGATTATGCCTTTGATTGGAAAGAAAAGCTGCGAATATTCGAGGTTGTCGATGGGAACAAACACCGACCGGTCCTTTACCGTCGAAACCACGTACCTACCGTTGGGAGCGATCTGCGACAGGAGACCATAGGTGTTGGCACCATCCTCCCTCCTGAAATCACTCCAGGTGATTATTTTATCGAGTGTCAGTGCGACCGTGTCGGCCAGGGGTGAAATGATGTACGATCCCTTGTCATTTGCATAGTCTACATCCATCGCAATATCCCCGTTCCCTGAGAATGAGTGGCAGTTGGCGCAGACGGGTATATTGCCGAGGACCTTCTCAGGTTTTCCCCCGGCGACCTCCGCTCTGTACCATTCAATCTCCCTGACGTGTTTCACCGCGTATCCGAAGGGCAGCGGTACTGCCCTGTAGAATACTGAAGCGCCAACCGGGTCTTTTGAGAATGAAAATGAAGTATATCCCGATATTATCTTCCCGCCGTGAAATCCTCCGTTGATTCCGGCGACGATAAGCACAACCGGCTTTTCTCCTGATACGGATCTTATTTTAGACCAGGTATCCCTATCCGGCCTCCATTCTGCGGATTTTATTGTTGTACGGAAGATCTCCCTGCCATTGTCCGTTGTTATCCTGATATGCCACTTCATTCCCTTTTCCGGCATGCTCTTCCATGAAAAAAGCGGGGCAGGAAATTCCCGAGGGAAGATAGTCCCGTTCACCGGATAATCGATTATCAGCCCTAACCCCTTGCTGCCATCCTTCGCGATACTCTGAATCTGTTTTTCAACCCTTCCTTCATTGCATCCCGCAATAGTAAGCAGAAGTAAGGAGAAGGCTGCCAGCCTGATGAGTTCTGGAAAACGCCAGCGCCGGTCATGAATGGAAAACCTGGAGGGGTTCATGGTCTTTCAGATTAGGTTAAGCATTCCTGATAATCTCGGATAGCTTAGAATCCCGTGAATAAGTAAGAATACTTTGCAGCAAATTACGCTAAGTTTCGTGAGCCGGCAAAGTCCTTTTGGAATTTTCGGTTGAATGAAGGAAGTTTACTTTAATTCCGCAAGTTCCTTTTTGATCAGTGAAGCCATCTTCCTTACTTCAAAATCGACAATTTTCTTCCCGTATGTACGGCTGGCCCGGATCCTGGGATCGTCACCCATCATGCCGAGAGGCCATGTTGAGGTCCCGGCCGGGAGCCTGTCCATATTTACCAGGTCAGGCCTTACAGCCATCATGATCGAGGTTTCGTTGGCAGCTGCATGGTCGCATTGCAGGCAAAGATCCGCTGAATCGTTTCCCCAGCAGTTCATAACCTTCAGATTGTATTTGGTGAGGAATTCCCCGGCATGCGATCCAATATAGTTGGTCGAGGGCCCGTGGCCGTGAGCAATGACTATCCTGAAACCTGCCCTGCCCAGTTGTTTCATGATCCCATTAATCATTGCGTCAAAGGTGGAATCACTGACCCAGTATGCGCTGCCCTTCATCTGCTGGAAATCGTAGGTGCACTGATTGCTGAACAGCTTGCCGCAATCCATGCCGTAATACTCCTTCCCGTTGACTATTGTGTCGAAATCGGGGCCAAGAAACAATTTCGGGAGAACAATCCCACCGGCTTCGGAGGCGAGACGTGTAAAAAATTCCTCCGACTGTATCCCGTCGGCACCGAGCGGAAGATGGTAACTGTGCCATTCAAGCGTCCCGAGAGGGAGGTAGGCTACTGGGCACTTTGCCAGGCGTGTCGAGAATTCTTCAGGCGTAAGCTCCTCATAAAGAACTTTTTCGTGATGGCTGCATGAGGCAAGGATTGCCAGGCCTAACAGGTATCCGAGATATCTCATCATAAATGGTTTTAGAGTTCTGAAATTAATAAAAGAAAATGTGATTGGTGATTACCTGCTTCCGCTATTGCCCGATGTCCGGTTATTGGTTAAATTTGATTTGAAGAAAGATATAAATACTTCATAAATGCATATTTGCACTATTGCCCCGAAGCCCTGGCAGGGACCTGCGCGGAGTTTACCCCGCTACCTGCGGGGCCCGGCACGAATACATGATTGATTACCGGTAAATTATGAACTCCAACAATAAAGACATATGACCACTATTTCAAAAAGATCAATTGGGGCATTTGCTGCGGCCGTGATCCTTTCAGGAACACTGCTCTCACAGACAACACTGCAGGACAAAAACAGGAACCTGGCTCTTAGTCATGACACAGCTTTTGTGACAAACCTGGTCTCCAGGTATTTACTGTCGGTTAAAAACGCCGATACAACGATGGGTTCGGCTCTCTGGGCCCATACCTCGGAGGTTTCATTCATATACCCGCGCGGAAATGAGTATGGCTGGAAGGGCGTGAAAAGCATCTATTTGTTCTTCAGGGACAACTTCACAGAAAGGAAGCTGACATTTTCAAAGCTGAGATTCGCCAATTATGGAGAAGTCCTGTGGCTGGAATTCTTCTGGGTCTTCGATGCAACCATGAAACCCGGGAACGAGGCTGTCGAAACGAAAGGAAGGGAGACCCAGATCTGGAAGAAGTTCAATGCCGGATGGAAGCTCGTCCATGTCCACTATTCAGGAATGCCCGTGACAGGAGCGGGGGAGGGAATCTGACAGGAACTAAGGCCCCCGATGGAATCCTCAGGATCCGACTTTACTATGTCGGGGCTGCATTAAAAGTCCCTGGCTTGCCTTGTGGTACCGATAGCTCCCGATTGTTTCAATTTGCCTAACGGACACCATCAGATTCATTTTCATATTGTAACTTTGTATAAGCAGCATTACGTATGATCAAAAAATATGAAAAAAAGCCTGTTTCTGATCATATTGACAATAGTCCCATCAGCCATCTACGGCCAGTCGTATGACCTGAAGGCGATGAAATTCTATTACAGCGGTATTGGCTGTTATGCATCCAAAAACTATTTCAGGGCAATGGTGGAATTTACCAAAGCCATTGAAATAGATTCCGGGTTTCTCCAGGCATGGGAAAACAGGGGAGTAAGCAAATTCCGTCTTAACGATTTTCACGGTGCAATTTCTGATTATGATAAGGCATTGGATATCAACCCCGACGATTACAATACTTTTGGAAGGAAGGCATGGGCCGAATTCGGCCTGGAGGATTTGGAGGGAGCGATCGAAGATTTCTCAAAGGCCATTGAAGGCAATATAAATGATGCTGATTTCCGTATCGGACGGGGTGAAGCAAAATACAAGCTAAGGGATTTTGAGGGGGCCCTCTCCGATTTCGACAGGGTTGTCAGGTTCGGCTATGCATCGAAGGAACAGAGGGGAAGGGCATTCTTCTGGAGGGGTTTCACGAAGATTGATATCGGTCAGCGGACCGGCGGCTGCCTCGATCTCGAAAGATCAAAGAAGCTGGGATATGAGAAAGCCTTCGGGATCTACGACATCTACTGCCGCTAAAACCCGCTGCTAATTACTCTTTTTCAATTCTCTGGATGTCGATCCTGTTGTTGGGGCATGCACCTTCTGCCAGAGTCCAGTCGAGCCTTACCCTTAACGGGAAGCTCTCCTTCTGAAGGTCGATGTCGGAGTTGTCAGGAAGGGTGTTAAACTCAAAGGTCGTCGTGTCAATCTTAATGAACCATCCGCCGCAGCATACGCATGCCCGGATATCCGGCCCGAGGATTATTCCTTCCGATTTGTACTCTTTGCCTTCCTTTCCGCAGAAGCTCAGGGTCAGGCAAAGTATTACTATAAACGCATAAAATGATTTTACCATCCTCATTAGTATTCGACATTACAAAAATAATCCTTTTTATCTGCCAACCGGCAAATAAGGCCCTCTTTGTCTCCTCGGTGTCCCGATAGCTATCGGGATCTGTACAAGTTCTTTAAAAATTTTACAATCATATTTTGATTCCTAGTATCTTTAAAAAGACGTAATCTTGTATATGATCAAGCTCAATCCTGCACTCACCATTGAAGACCTTCGCATGAAGCTCTCCAGGTTCTGGGAACTATCTGCGGCGAAGATCGATCGCATTGATAAAGAGTACGATGAATCAAAAGGTTCCCCGGTATTTACCGTCAACGGGAAATATACCACCAGGGGCTGGACCGAATGGACGCAGGGCTTCCAGTACGGTTCCGCAATTTTGCAGTTTGATGTGACCGGAGGGAAAGAATTCCTCGAATACGGAAGACAAAAGACCGTCAGTGCGATGGCATCGCACGTCAGCAATACAAGCGTACACGACCACGGCTTCAACAATATAAGCACTTACGGGAACCTCCTCAGGCTCATGGGTGAAGGTAAGATCCCCTTCAACGAGTGGGAGAAGAATTTCTATGAACTCGCTCTTAAGGTCTCGGGCGCCGTGCAGGCCGCAAGATGGACCGCCACAAAGAGCGGCGGCTTCATCTATTCCTTCAACGGCCCGCACTCATTATTTGTTGACACTATCCGCTCCTGCCGCTCACTGATCGTTAGCCACATGCTCGGACATGTCCTCAAGGGAGAAGGCGATGCAAGGATCAGCCTCCTTGGAAGGGCCATGGAGCACCTGCGGTCGACTGCCATGTATTCCGTCTATTACGGCGAGAGCCGTGACAGTTATGATACATGTGGAAGAACGGCCCATGAGAGCGTATTCAATGTGAACGACGGAAGCTATAGGTGCCCCTCCACGCAACAGGGATACTCGGCTTTCAGCACCTGGACGCGCGGACTGGCATGGGCCATGTGCGGGTTTGCCGAAGAGCTCGAATGGATAAGTTCTGCCGGCGAGGGATATTTCACAGAGGCCGGGGACAGGGAAGCCCTGGCAGCAATCCTCCTCAGGGCAGCAAAGGTGACTTGTGATTTTTATATAGCTTCTTCACCCTCCGACGGTGTTCCTTACTGGGATACAGGGGCCCCCGGCCTCCGGAATATCCCGGACTGCCTCAGCAAACCCTCCGACCCATTCAATTCCTTCGAACCGGTCGACAGCTCGGCAGCTGCTATCGGGGCGCAGGGACTGCTGAGGCTGGGAAGATACCTGGCAGGGAACGGTGATGAAGATGAAGGCAAATCATACTGGCACTCAGGCCTTGCAGTGGTCAGTACGCTTCTCGATGAACCGTATCTCAGCACCAAACCCGATCACCAGGGACTTCTGCTTCACTCGGTCTACCATCGTCCCAACGGGTGGGATCACATCCCCGAGGGCAGCAGGATCCCGTATGGAGAATCATGCATGTGGGGCGACTATCATATCCGTGAAGTATGCCTGTACCTTCAGAGGATCCTCAACAACGAAAAGTACTACACCTTTTTTAGCACCATCAGATGACGCCAAGCATAATCAGTGACCTGTCCGCGCTCTGCCTCCACACCATCACAACGAAGCCGTGGAGCATCGAAGAGGCGGCCCGTTACTATTCCGAAGCGGGGATCAGGGGGATTACCGTCTGGCGCGAAACGCTGCAGGGCTGTAAGGTGCACCTGACCGGTCAAATGCTGCGTGATCGCGGGCTTGAGATAGTCTCACTCAGCCGGGGCGGCTTTTTCGCAAGTGCAAATAAGGTAAAAAGACGGCTTGCGATCGATGAAAACCGCCGGGCAATCGATGAGGCCCGTGACCTGGGAACCGGCATGATTATTCTGGTTTGCGGGGCCGATCCAGCCCAATCGCTCCACGAATCGAGAAAACAGATCCACGATGGGATTGCGGCGATACTCCCCTATGCTTCTTCTGCCGGGGTACGGCTCACGATCGAGCCTTTGCACCCAATGTTTGCCGATACCCGGTCGGCTATTAACACCATAAGGCAGGCGAACGACCTTGCGGAATCTCTGGATTCACCGCATGTCGGGGTTGCCGTCGATGTCTACCACCTCTGGTGGGACCCGGACCTCGAAGAGGAGATCGGGAGATGCGGAAGGAACGGTAACCTGGCCGCATTCCATATAAGCGACTGGAAATCGCCCACCGCCGACATGCTTAACGACAGGGGGCTCATGGGAGAAGGCTGCATCCCGCTGAAACAAATAAGATCATGGGTGGAAAAGGCCGGCTTTAAAGGATTTATTGAAGTTGAAATATTTTCAAATATTTACTGGGCACAGGACCAGCATGCATTCCTTCAAAACATAATATCATCTTACAGGAAATTTGCTTAATCTGAAATAATGAAACAGCATCGGGTAGGAATAATAATGAACGGGGTCACGGGCAGGATGGGGACCAACCAGCACCTGATCCGTTCAATCATGGCAATTATCAGGGAGGGGGGCCTAAAAACCTCTGACGGAGAGATCATCATGCCCGATCCGGTCCTCCTCGGCCGTAACTTCGAAAAGCTCGAACAGTTGGGCAGGCAAACCGGGATCACCAAAATCACTACTGACCTGGATAAAGCCCTGAGCGATCCGGAGAATATCGTCTATTTCGATGCACAGACCACCGGGAGAAGGGTCGAATCGGTGAAAATGGCAATCCGGGCAGGGAAGCATGTTTATTGTGAAAAGCCTGTCGCGGCAACAACGGAAGAGGCCCTCGAGCTTTACCGGCTGTGCACAAAGGCCGGACTCAGGAACGGGGTGGTGCAGGACAAGCTCTGGCTACCGGGAATACGGAAGCTAAGGCGCCTTATCGACCAGGGGTTCTTCGGAAAGATCCTGGCTGTAAGAGGAGAGTTCGGATACTGGGTCTTCGAGGGAGACACCGTGCCATCACAGCGCCCTTCCTGGAATTACAGGAAGGAGGATAACGGGGGGATCATTCTCGATATGCTCTGCCACTGGAGATACCTGATCGATAATCTCTTCGGGAATGTCAGGGCAGTTTCATGCCTTGGCGCCACCCATATGGAAAGCCGGACCGATGAGAATGGGAACGAATATAAATGTACTGCCGATGATGCATCATATGCTACATTCGAGCTTGAGAACGGGATAATCGTCCACTTTAATTCCTCCTGGACCGTCAGGGTGCGCCGCGACGATCTTCTTACCCTGCAGGTTGACGGCACAAAGGGATCAGCAGTTTCAGGACTACGGGAATGCTATATCCAGGATTATTCCAATACGCCAAGAGCTGTCTGGAATCCGGATATCCCGCAAAGCATCAACTTTTTCGATGGATGGTCTAAAGTTCCTGACTATGAACCGGATGAAAATGCCTACAAGATCCAGTGGGAGCTATTCTTAAAGCATGTCGTGAAAAATGAACCGTTCCCTTGGGACCTGCTTGAAGGTGCAAAGGGTGTTCAGCTTGCGGAGAAAGGCCTGGAAAGCTGGGCGAAACGCTGCTGGGTCGATATCCCAGTGTTGAAAATTCAAAAACCTCAATGATATGTCAGAATCAAGGAGAGAATTCATAGGCAAGTCATTGCTTGCGATGACCGGGGTTGCTGCAGGCCTGAAAACAGGGTTTACAGGGAAACCTGTATCCCCGGCAGCGGCAAGGCCGGTAGCACAACCGACGAATGAGCCCGATGCCTTTAAGATAAGTGTCTTCTCGAAGCACCTTCAGTGGCTCAGCTACGAAGAGATGGCCAGGGCGCTCGTCCTGACCGGTTTCGACGGGGCCGATCTTACAGTAAGGCCGGGCGGTCATGTGCTGCCGGAGAATGTTGAGAAGGATCTGCCAAAGGCTGCCGAAGCCCTTGTGAAAGAGGGCAGGAAGATCTATATGCTGGCCACAGCAATTGACAATGCTGATGACCCTGTAACCATCAAGATCCTAAAAACCGCATCATCCCTCGGGATAAAGCATTACAGGATGAACTGGCTCCATTATGACGAGTCAAAAAGTGTGGAAGCAAACATGGCGTCAGTACGCGCAAAGCTTTCTAAGCTTGCCGTGCTGAACGAAAAATATTCGATCTCCGGGGAGTATCAGAATCACTCAGGGGTTGCCGCTGAAGGCATTTATTTTGGCGGTGCGATCTGGGACCTGGCGGAGGTTCTCAGTGAAGTCAATTCTCCCTGGATCGGCTCGCAGTATGATATATACCATGCCACGGTCGAAGGTGCGAACACCTGGCCGGTCGGACTGAAGCTTATCAGTCCGTTCATCAGGTCCATCGATATAAAGGACTTTAAATGGGTCGAAAGAGAGGGAAAAGTGAGGTCCGAATCGGTCCCCCTGGGAGAAGGAATGGTCAACTTCAGCAAGTACTTAGCGTTCCTTAAGCAAAACTCTATAGAAGTTCCCATTTCGGTCCATTACGAGTACCCCCTTGGTGGTGCCGAGAACGGAGCTTCGAAAATCACTGTTGCCCGGGAAGTGGTGTTCGATGCGATGAAAAGGGATCTGCAGCTCCTTAAGAAGTATCTCGGGGAAGCGGGACTGGTCTGAGATGAGAGCATTTCACGGAGTCATTTCCTTTGGTACTAGTATTTCTCACAAGACTCCGTGTAACAAAAAAATCTATCCATGAAAACCTCCTCCCGCAGCTCGCAAACATATATCGTGGCCACGGCATTCCTTTCCCTCTTCGCTATCGTCGGATTCGCCGTTTACGGGCTCCCCTTCTTCTATGATTTCATGACAAAGGAATACGGCTGGACGAGGACGGTTGTAACATCCGGGAATGCACTCGGCAAGCTTATCGTTGCACCCCTTTTCGGGTTCATTGCCGGGTGGCTGATCGACAAGTACGGGCCGAAGCGTCTCATGATAGCCGGGGTCCTGCTGGCCGGGAGCGCCCTTGCCGGGCTGAGCCTTTCCAGGTCACTGGGCCTTTTCTACCTGTTCTATATCCTCAATGCCCTCGGATACGTCTGTGGCGGGCCTCTCCCCTGCCAGGTCCTTA
>JGI20215J15232_1000037_pt1 | contig 51961 bp, 52 predicted proteins | sample WetSurMetagenome_2_FD_15232 | JGI IMG/M metagenome (IMG submission 15232) | reverse complement strand
CGAGCCTGGCGATCTCCAGCAGGTTGGCCTCGTCCTGGAGGAGCGCGATCGACCTGTCCCTCATGCCGGCCCAGTCGCCCCCCAGCTCGCGCGCGTAATGCTCCCCCAGGTTGTCGACGTAGAGCGAGTAGCTCTCGAGCCAGCCTATGGCCGGGAAGTGCCTCATGTAGGCCAGCCTGGCCTGGAGGCTCCAGAAGACCTTCACGACGCGCAGCGTCGCCTGCACCACGGGATCGGACATGTCTCCGCCTGCGGGGCTCACCGCTCCCACGATGGTCAGGGCGCCCGTGCGGTCCCCGCCCTGGCAGCGGACCTTGCCGGCGCGCTCGTAGAACTCGGCGATGCGCGTTCCGAGGTATGCGGGATATCCTTCCTCGCCCGGCATCTCTTCGAGGCGACCCGACATCTCCCTCATCGCCTCGGCCCAGCGGGATGTGGAATCGGCCATCAGAGCCACGGAGTAGCCCATGTCGCGGTAGTACTCCGCTATCGTGACCCCCGTGTAGACGCTGGCCTCCCTCGCCGCGACCGGCATGTTGCTCGTGTTGGCCACGAGGACCGTCTTGAGGATCAGGGGCTTCCCGCTGCGGGGATCCTGCAGCTCGGGGAACTCCTGGAGGACGTCCGTCATCTCGTTTCCGCGCTCGCCGCAGCCCACGTAGACGACTATCTCGGCGTCGGCCCATTTGGCCAGCTGGTGCTGGATGACCGTCTTGCCGCTGCCGAAGGGGCCGGGCACGCAGGCCGTGCCTCCCTTGCCCACGGGGAAGAATGCGTCGATTATCCGCTGTCCCGTCACCATGGGCTCGTCGGGGGCCATCTTCTCCCCGACGGGGCGGGCCTTGCGGACCGGCCACTTCTGGCACATCCGCACGTCGGCGACCGACCCTGACGCAGTCCGGATCTTGGCGACGGGCGAATCGATCGTGTACCTGCCGGCCGGCACCATGTCGAGCAGCTCGCCGGCAATTCCGGGCGGCACCATGACCCTGTGCTCTATGAGGTCGGTTTCCTGGACAGTTCCCAGCATGCTGCCACCCGATACCGAGGAGCCGGGCTTCGCGGTCGGCACGAAATCCCAGAGTCTCTCGTGGTCGAGACCGGGGATGTTGATGCCCCTGGTGATCCAGTCGCCGGCCTGGGCGCGGACCTTGTCCAGAGGCCGCTGTATGCCGTCGTAGATCGAGCTCAGGAGACCCGGCCCCAGCTCGACGGAGAGGGGCTCGCCCGTGCTGTAGACGGGGTCCCCGGGGCCCAGGCCTCCTGTCTCCTCGTATACCTGGATCGAAGCCCTGTCGCCCTTGATCTCGATGATCTCGCCGATGAGGCGGAAGTCCGAGACGTAGACGACGTCATACATCCTGGCCTCCGGCATCCCCTCTGCCACGACGAGCGGGCCGGCTACCTTCAGAATCCTACCCTGTGACATCTACGCCTCCGCCTTGGCTTCGCTATGCGTCCTCGGCCATCAGATCGACTCCGACGGCCTTGAGTATCTGCCTTCGAATCGTGTCTCCGCCTCTCCCCCTCGAGCCGCCGACGCCGGGAAGTATCACGACGGCCGGCACCGGCCGGTTCGAGACGGCATCTATCTCACCCCGGAGGGCCTCCACCAGGTCCTCCTCCACGATGATCACGCTCGAGCCCGCTGATACGAGCTCCCTGAAGGACCTTGCGGCGTCCTCGGGGTCCGGAGGGACCACGGCCTCCACCCCGAGCGCCCGAAATCCGAGGACGGTGTCGGCGTCCCCGATGAATGCGACGCTTCCGGGCTTCAAGGCGATCGGCCCTCCATCAGCCCCGCGGCAGGCGCCGCAGGAGCCTGCTGCGCTCGAGCCCGGCCGCCTTGGCCGCCAGCAGTATGCGCAGATGGGATATCTCGTACTCCTTCTTGATCACGAATGCGGCCAGGGGTGCCGGACCGAAGACCGCGAAGGCGCCGGTGTCGAGCATCCCCAGCAGTATCCTTTCCGACTCTCTCGAATACTCGAGGAAGGACTTCTCGGCGATGGCGTCCCTCAGAACGGAGCCGAGGGACTCGAGCTCGACCGTGTCGGAGATCAGCGCCGGAAGAGCGCCCGAGGAGGCGGCCTGCGCTATCTCGGCCGGCTTCCTCGTCCCTCCCTCGAGGAGGAGCTGCTCGGAGGCCGTCCTGTCCATGCCCGCGAGCCGGCAGCGCGCGGCGATGCCGAAGTTCAGGATGTCCATCCGGGCGGCCAGGAAGGACGCGAACCCCGGGTACATGCCCGGGAGCTCCTCCATCTCCATGGCGGCGGCAAGCCTGTCCATGACTGAATCAATCGCGGCCGGGGACAGCTCCTGCAGGGAACGGATCTCCTCCAGGGACCTGCTCATGAGGGCTGGGAGCTCCGGGGCCGGCTCGGAGTCGGTGAGGGCCGACCTGAGGACATCGAGAGGGATGAGCCCCGGCCTCTCGGTCTCCACGGGAGACGGGTGGCCCGAGAGCGCAGCCTTCCAGATGTACCTGGCGTTGCGCACATCCCTGCGGTGCAGGATGCCCCTGACGAGCGCCGGATCCTCGGAAAGCTCCATGAGCTCCTGCTCTATGGCCTGGGCCGCCTGCTCGAAGCAGTTCTCGAAATTGCCGCCCTGGAGGAATCGCCCGTACCAGGTGTCGGCCAGGAGCCTTCCCGCCTCCTCCACATCCCTGGCGGAGAGGAGCATCTGCCACATCCTGGGCGGGAGAAGGTCCTTCTCCAGAGCGCTTACCCTGCCGTTGGCGAACAGGAAGAGGCTCTTCATGCCTTCCCGCCGGCAAGTGTGCCTGCGATCTGCATGGCGAGAGCCTCGTGCGACAGATCGGCGGCAGTCGAGAATGTGGCGTTGAGGCTTATGGCCCCCTGGACGAGGACGACTCCCCCCCGGCCTCCGTGTCTCCTGTCAGAGAGGAGGAAACGCCGTCCGGAGCCCGATCGCAGCTCGAGGAACCCCGAGGTGATGCGGTGCTCGTCCGCCGGGGAGATCCTCACCTCGACATCGCCCTTGAAGCCGCAGCCTGCGAGGAGGGAGCTCACCAGCTCCAGGTATTCGGTGTCGGGGAGCCTGCAGAGATTTTCGACGGCGCTCTCGATGGCCGCGTTCACGATGGTCCTGCGTGCGTTTTCGACCTCGCGCTCCTGCTCGCGCTTCACATGGTACTCGAGGCGGGACTTCAGCTCGGCCATCGCGGAGTCGAGACGCTTCAGGTCGCGGGCGTACTCCTCCTCCATGGAGGCGCGCGCCGCGGCAAGGGCTTCCTGCCTCTCCCTCTCGGCGGCCTCGAGCTGCCTTCGGGCCTCTGCGGCCGCGTCCTGCCTGATCTTGTCGACTATCGCGTCGAGCGACATCCGCAGCCCTACGGGAGCATGAGGAACGAGACGAGGAAGCCGAGGATGGCGTAGAACTCGACGAACACCGCCAGGATGAGACCCTTGGCGGCGTCAGCCGGCTGCTTGGCCGCGAGGGCGACGCCCGAGACACCGACCTTGGCCTGGTGGATTGCCGAGAGAAGGCCTGTGAACGCCACCGGGCAGCCTGCGAGGAAGGCCTTCCAGACGAAGCTCGGATCGGCTGCCATGTCGGCTCCCTGGATGCGGCCCAGCAGCAGGAACGCGATGACGAAGCCATAGATGCCCTGCGTGCCGGGGAGGGCCACCAGCAGCAGCAGCTTGCCGAACTTCTTGGGGTCGACGCTGAGGACGCCGGCGGCCGCCCTGCCCACGAGGCCGACGCCTATCGCGGAGCCGATCCCCGAAAGGGCCGCGGCCAGGACAACTCCGGAGTACGCTATTAGCTCGTTCACTGAGAATTCTCCCTTCAGGCCTTCTTGCGGACGATGTTCACGAACCGCGGATCATATCTGAACGGGACGAACGGAGAGCCCGTCCCCTCGTAGAACTTGCCGTAATACTCGACGAACTGCAGCCTGGCCGTGTGGATGTAGCCGCCGAGGAGGCTCATCAGGATGTTGAAGATGTGCCCGAAAAGGATCACCGGGACAGAGATCAGCAGGCCCACCACGGGTATGTCGGTCCCGGGGAGCATGCCTGCGATCTGGTTCACCACGCTGGCGATGATGCCCCCGGAGAGCGACAGGGCGAAGAGCCGCGAGTAGGAGAGCGCGTCGGCGAGGAGGTTNACGATCCCATACGCCGCCATGGCCCCGAGCCCTATCCTGCCGAATCCGGAGGCCGAGCGGCCGCCCATGACGAAGATGAGGACGGCCCCTGCGAGCAGCATGTACATGAATGCCGAGTCGAGAGGGCCGGCCATGTCGTAGAGCCTTCCGTCCAGCAGGTAGTGGTTGAAGAGCCAGGGGAACAGCCCGAACAGGGACAGCAGCCAGCCCGTCTGCTCCAGGATGGCGGTCGCCCTCTCGCCAGTCCTCCATCTCTTGATGAAGTTCAGGACGATCCCGGTGGTGAGCTGCACCAGCCCGAGAGCCATGGTGGCGTAGAGGAACTGCTTCGACAGCGCGAAGGATCCCCCTTCGGGGACGAGCGAATCGAGCAGGCCGGCAGGCGCCAGGAGGAATCCGGGGAGGAGTGACGCATCCATGCCGAACCACCCGCCCAGGAATGTCCCGGCCACGATGGCGGAGAGCCCTCCGTGGAAGATCATCCGCAACAGCCTGTTCTTCCTGCCCTTCCGGCGGGCGATCGAGTCGGCGATGCCGGCCGCCAGGGCGATCACGAGTCCGTAGCCGGCATCCCCTATGCATATGCCGAAGAAGAGCGCGTAGAAGGGCGCGGTCAGCGGAGTGGGGTCGGGATCTCCCGGGGCGGGCCTGCCGAACATGTCGGTGAGCATGACGTAGGGATCGATGGGTTCCGCCTCGGTCATGGCCGCGGGCGGAAGCTCGTCCTCCCCCGGCTGTATCTCCTCGACGAATGCGTTCCGCGCCCCGGCCGCCGCCGCACGGACGGCCTCCAGGTCGCGCCTGCGCACCCAGGCCCGGAGGACGAAGGTCTTCTCGCTGCCGGACCCCGCCCGGGCCGCGGCCACACGCTCGTGGAGCAGGCCTGCTGCGTCGCGCAGAGCCCGGAATCTCGGGAGTTCCATCGCCAGCTGCCTGGCCTCGGCCTCGAGCCTCTCGCGGCGGTTCGCCAGAGCCTTGAGCCGGAGCGATGCCGAAGAGAGCAGCGCCGAGGCCCTGCCCTTCCTGCCGCTGAAGTCCTGCTGGCTGAATCCTGCCTCGGAGAGCTTCTGCCGGGCCTCCTCGAGGATATCCGTGTGGATCACGGAGAGGACCCTGGAGGACTCACCGCCGCCGTCCACGGGGATGAGCGAGAAGAGCGGCTGGGATTCCTCGTACAGCTGGAGAAGGGAGAGCGATTCGGCAGGCACCTGCCCGGCCAGCAGGGCGAAGCTCCCCGAGACGCCGAGCGCCTCCAGAGGGATGGACAGGCCTTTCCAGCTCTCCAGGAAATCGACCTCGGCAGCCAGCTCGCGGGCCTCTCCCTCACGCTCGGTCAGGACCATGGCGACACGCCACGAGCGACCGGCCTTCCAGATGAGATCCTTGTCGGAGGCCATCCGCTCCAGCTCGACCGGACTGAATGCGGGCGGGATCTGGGTCAGACCGGACAGGAATCCCTGCTTCGGGGCGTACTCCCCCAGGAAGTCGATGATCCTGTCGAGCTCGAGGATGTTTTCCGAGAGGGACGCCGTGTCCGCCGATATGCGCTCGAAGCCCGGGGCATCATCCTCTCCCGGCGCTTCGGCGAGATGGACAAGGCCGCTCGATTCGAGAGCGCCCAGCAGGGCCGGTCGCGATGACGAGTGGCTGACTATCTGTATCTTGACGACTGGATCGAGTGACACGGCCGGGCCCTTCAGTCGGCTATCGACGAGCGGAGCAGCTCGAAGGCCCTGCGCGCGGCCTCCCCGGAGCGCCCGGCCAGGGCCTCGAGGCGCAGCCGGGTGGAATCGGAGAGGCCGGCCCGGTAGGTCTCCACCTCCCTGCGGATGGCCGCCTCGCGCTTCTGCCTCTCATCGGAGAGGCGGCGCGACTTCTCACCTGCGAGGAGAGCCACCTCGGCCTGGATGCCTGCCCTGACGGCGGCCGATTTCTGTCTGGCCTGCTCAACTTCCTGCCTGGCCGCCAGCTCTGCTTCACGCAGCACTGTCAGGGTCTCGGACACGGAATCCCGCCTTTCTCTCCCGGTGCTGTAGAAATCAGTGACTTGTGGAAATCACCTTCCAAGAGGCTTGACATCAAGTTCATAACTAGCTGTTAAACAAGTTGTTGCAAGGTTGTACACCGACGCCCGGAGTTGTCAACATTTTCCACATTCCCGTTCGTTGTCGGGGCGCATCCTGCAGTTGCCCTCGAAGAAGACCCCCTCCTCCATGATGAGGGACCGGGTGAAGATGTCCCCTTCGATCCGGGAGCCGCTCTGCAGCTCGATCTGCCTTTCAGCCCTGACGGTGCCTATCACGGTGCCGCCGACGATGGCCTGGGAGGCCGTGACGTCGCCCCGGATCAATCCGTCGTGGCCGACCGCAAGCGTGCCCGATACCTCGACCTGGCCTTCGACGGTGCCATCCACGCGGAGCCCGCCTTCGGTCCGGAGGGTGCCGTTGAAGGCGCTCCCCGCGCCGACGATCGAGTTCATCGCGGCGGACCTGGATTCCTCGCGTGCCATGCCGCACCTCCTTGATCTACAGGCTGTCGCCGGGGGCGGGGCCTGCGATCTCCGAGAGACTCTCGAGCCTCGCGCGCATCAGTTCGACCTGCTCCAGGACCGTCTCTATGGAGTCCAGCCTGGATTCGTAGCCTCTCAGCAGGGTCAGGGAGTCCTCCAGCACCTCCACCCTGTCGCGGAACCCCGCTCCGCGCAGCGGGCCGGCGATGCCGAGCACCACCAGAACGACCGCCGCGCAGACCACGAGCGAGAGCGCCCCGAGGACGATCCTCAGTATGACCAGCCGTCGCCCGGAGAACTCGTACAGCCTCGGCGGTTTTCCGCCATGAGGCAGTATGGATAGAGTAAAGCCCTTAGCGGGCATTTTCTTGCCTGTTCCCCGCGCCTTCGGCAGGCGAAGATACTCGGCAGGCGCTCAGTCCGTCAACGAAATACGGCCGCTTCACGCCGGACTCCCGAGGAGGGCCGCAGAAGCCGCTCCATCGAGCCCGGCGCCCAGGCAGGCCATGAGGAAGAGACGGACCTTGTGTCCCGGCAGGTCGCCTGCCAGGAAGGCTCCGCGCCTCTCCAGATCGGCGCCTCCTCCGGGGTATCCGTAGACGCCCAGAACCCTTCCCATGAAGCACCTGCTTGTCACGGCGACCGTCACCCCGGACGCGACCGCCTCCTCGATGGCATCGGCGACATCCGGCGGGACGTTGCCGCGTCCGAAGGCCTCGACCACAACCGCCCTGTCACCGCCTGCGACGCAGCATCGGACCTCCCTCGCCCCGAGTCCCGCGGCTGTCCGCACCAGCCCGACCCTCTCGTCGAGCGTCAGCGTCCCCGGAGGGAGATGCACCCTCCCGAGAGGTGCGCGCGCGAAGATGACCCTGTCATCGTCCACGAAGCCCAGNGGGCCGTACCCCGGCGAGGCGAAGGCGCTCACGTTGCTGGTGTATGTCTTCGTGACCCTCGCCGCGGAGTGGATCTCGTCGTTCAGCACAACCACTGTTCCGAAGTTATGAAATCCATCACTCACCGAGGTCAGCAGGGCCCCTCTCAGATTCCTGGGCCCATCCACTCCGAGCTCCGACGGGCTCCTCATGGCGGCCGTGAACACCACCGGACACGAGCCTTCGAGGCTGATATCCGCCAGGAAGGCGCTCTCTTCGAGCGTATCGGTTCCGTGGGTGACCACCATGCCGTCCCACCTGCCCGACCTTTCCTCGTCCGCAAGCAGACGGCAGAGCCCGGCCATCCTGGAAGGGGTCATGGAGGGGCTGGGCAGGGAGAACAGCCTGCGATGCTCGACCTCGAGCCAGGAAGGCAGCCCTCCCGGCTCGACCGGGCCTTCCGAGGGCTGTGACGGCATGTCGAACCCGGCCGGTCCCTGGGACATCTCGATGGTGCCCCCGGTGGAGATGACGAGGGCTTTCTTCGTTTTCACCGGAAGAGCCTCAGGCCGGTTCCTGGAGCCTCGCCTTGAGGGCGGCCGGGTTGCCCGCAAGGCTCTCGACGGTCTGGAGGAAGCGGGAGTCCTGGACACCCGAGTCGAGCATGTGCATGAGCTCGGTATCGCTGCCGGCCGCCTCCAGGAGGGCGGGGTTGTTCTCGAGTATCCGGAGGAGATCCTCCCTCGAGGGGTCGAGGGTCCATCTCAGCAGGATCGCCACGACCTCCGCGTTGTCGCGGTAGCGGCGGCGCATCTCGACGCTGATCTCCTCGGCCTCTGCTGCCGTGACGGCGCCCGCGCGCCTCAGGAGGTTGCGGAACACCTCCCGAGCAGCCTCGTAGCCTTCCCTCGCGGCGTCCGCCGCGCTGTCGCCGGGCTCGCCCGCGCCTCCGAACAGCCAGACGCCGGAGAGCATCTCGTGTATGTGGAGGACCTGCCGGTGGTCTTCGAGAGCCTGAGCGGCATCCTCGACCGTGAGGAAGATCTGTCCGAACTTCCTGAGGAATCTCACCTGGGCAGTGATGCCCGCTTCGCGGGAGAGCCTCTCGAGAAGACCGTCAACGAGTTTCTCCCTCTGACCCAGCCCCGCCACCAGCAGCTCGACACGGCTCATGGCCCTGCGCCGCCACAGCGGCCTGAAGAGCTGCTTCTCCAGAAGCTTCAGGGCCTCGCGCGAGCTCGCGGGCGGCTTGCCGGACTCGCCGAGGGACAGGCATCTCTCGAACGCGAGGAGCAACTCGTCTCCGCCCGTCTCGGTGCCCAGGAACTCGGCAACCTCCAGGAAGCTCTCCGTGAGCTGGTCGACGGAGGAGGTGCGAGCTCCCTCGAGCATCATGAGATCGACCAGGCAGGCTCCCAGGGGGGTGAAGGAGTCGAGGCGCCACATCCGGCACGGGGATTCGCCCGAAGGTCCGGGCGACCTCCTGTAGAAGAACTTCTCGGCCTTCTCGGCCACGCTCTCGGGCAGAGAGCCCTCGCCGCGCTCGAGCAGCCTGACGACATCGAGGAGGCTTCCGCCTCCCGCCTCTCCCAGCATCTGCACCCCCTGGGCGGCGGTCATCTTCATCAGCGCGGGGCGGGAGAGCAGCCCGGCCCTGGAGAGCCCTTCCCACATCTTCCGGGCCTCGTGGACGAACAGCCTCTGGATCTTCTTGTCGGGGGTGATGCTCCGGGCTATCTGTGTGGCGTCGCGCACCAGAGAGGCCTCTGCTGCGCGCGACTGGTTCCAGGAATCGTACGCCTGGGGAGGCCAGGTGAGTGGGACCGGAGGACCCGGAGGATTGGCGCCGGTCATCGATGACGCGAACCGCTGGGTGTAGCTCTCTATCAGGAACTGCTCGAGCCGCAGGGCCACGTCGCCGAGATAACCGGCACCGGCAACCACCCCCTGCGTGGTCCTGACGGCCTGGTCGCAGAGCGATTCGGCAAAGGCCGAGATCCGCTTGGCGCTTCCCGGGAACAGCTCGATGGTGAGCGGCAGCACCTGCCCGAAGAACACCATGCCTGTCTTCATCTGCCAGCGGGCCACCTGGGGATCGGCCTCGGAACCTGCGGCGGAAGGCATGAGCATGTCCACGAGCTCCTGCATCCTGCCCCGCCCGAGCGTGTCGAGCACCTCCGGGAAGTCGACCATCGTCCGCACCAGCCGGGGCAGCCCGCGCTGCAGGAATCCCGGGAGCGTGCTGTCGCTGGATTCCTGCCAGACCGACAGCCTGCCGAAGGCTCCACAGAGCAGCTTGACGGAGTCGATCAGGATCTCCGCCCTGTCGCCCTCGAGGCCCGGCATGCGCAGCAGCCGCGAGATGGACTCCTCTATCGCCTTCGTCCTGTCCCCGGTTCTGAAGAGCCTCTGGAGAAGATCGTTCTCCGTGTCTCTGAGGGCGCCCTGGCTGCCCACCTTGTTGTACTCGGTCGCGGCCGCCACGAGGTACTCCTCGAACACGCCGCCGCGCTCCGGCAGCTCGTCGAGCATCGGAGCCACGACCTTCTCGAGGAAGCGCAGACGGAGCGTCCTGTCCCTCAGCTTCTCGACCGCCCCGCAGACCATCCCGAGGGCGCCGGTCTCCTCCGCTGCCAGCGACACCAGCCAGGCCGGCGGGAGGCTCGCCAGGAGCTTCTCCCTTTCGGAAGCCCCCAGGAGCAGGAGAAGTGACGCCGTCTGGGCGGTCCGGGAGAGGATTCCGGCGGTCTGACCCGGCTGGGCCGACCGGAGGAGGAAGGAGGCTGCCACGAAGACGTCGGCAGGGGTCAGCCCGGGAACTGTGAGGGCCTGCTCGAGGGCCTCGAGTGCGGCTTCGGAGTCGGTGGATGCCGCGAGCCCTTCGAAAACCCTGCCCACCGCGTTCTTGAAGCTCCGCGAAGGCTCCCCCTCGCCTGCGGTCAGGCCCAGGAGCCTGAGCATCCTCACCCAGGAGCCGGGAGGATGCCTCGGGATCGGCGGTTTCAGGCCCGCCACCAGCTCCATGGCCTCGAGTATCTGGGGCTCGGAGACCTGCCCCTCGAACCTGTCGAGCAGGGCCACGAGCGTGGATGTCTCGAGCCTGCCGCCGCCGGCCGCGGCCGCGAGCCTCACGAGCCCGGCTCCCGTCTTCAGCGGCGATGCGAAATTGCCCCGCAGAGATGTGATCTGCATTATGAGCTCCATCTCGCCGACGCCTTCGAGGGCCTTGTAGGTTTCGGGGACCGAGGCAAGCGCCTCGTCGACCACCGCGCGGTCGTGCTCGCCGAACATCCCTGCGACGACCGCCGCACGGACCTCCGAGAACATCTCCTCGATGCCCTCCCTCTCGAGCTCGCCCAGAACCCCGGCCATGAGCTGGAGGGACGAGGCGGGTATCGCCGTGCCGCGCAGCCGCCTGAAGAGGACCTCTCCGAGCCTGCCTACGGCTTTCCACAGCGGCAGGTCGTCATCGCCCAGGAATCTCCATCCGAGCTCGGCGGCAAAATCGAGAAGGGTTTCCCTGGCGTAGGGGGAGGCCTCCGGCAGGAGCGCCTCGGCCCTCTTCAGAGCCTGGATGACGTCAGGCCCGGCCTCGGACGTCCTGTCGAGCCAGAAGCAGAACCTCTCGGGCCACCGGCCTGCGAACTGGATGAGGAAATGGATCATCGCAGCGGAGCGCGGGCCTTCGCCGACGGAGCGCAGGGCGCGGTAGAAGAGAGCCAGGACCGCTTCGAGCTCGACTCCTGCCACGCTGCGGATCTGCTCCCACATCCATGCGAGCTGGAAGAACTCCATGATGGCGGTCGGATATGTCGAAGGGAGGAGCCCCGAGACCGCCCATATCCAGCGCCGCGCCAGCATGGGGTCCAGGGGCGGAGGGGCCGAGATGAGGGAGAGGCTTTCCATGAGCCTCTGCCTGGAGGCTTCGCTAAGGCGGGAGAGGAGGGCCGACATGTCGCGGCTCACGCCATCCCAGCGGGGGTCCTCGAAGGCTCTCAGGCCCGAGAGCTGCACGGCCAGGGCCGTGTCGGGGATCGCCGAGGACGGGGGCTGGAGGGGGAGCTCGGCGTCCGAGTTGAGCTCCGGCGCCGGAGATGGCCTGGGTTCGTTGGCCATGTACCACAGCCGGATTTTCTTGGCGAGAACAGTTGCCGCCGGACCCATCGCCTCAGTCCCCGGTGTTTGCCTGCCCCTCGATGTCCCCTTCTTCCGACTCGAACACGGCCGCATCCACAAGCCGGTCGTCCTCCGGAAGGTTCATCAGACGGACTCCCTGCGTCGTGCGTCCCGTCGGGCGGACATCACTCACCTGTAACCTTATCAACATTCCTCGCGCGGAGACAAGTATGAGCTGCTGCGCGAGGCCGGCCTGCATGACGGAGACGACAGGGCCGTTCCGCCCGCTGCCCTTGATGCCTATCACTCCCTTGCCGCCCCTCCTGGTGACGGGGTAGCCAGAGACCTCCGTCCTCTTGCCGTAGCCGTTGGCGGTCACCGTGAGAACGTCGCCTTCGCCGGATACCACGAGCATCCCGACGACCTCCTCACCGGCTCCGACCCTTATCCCACGGACGCCGCTGGTGTAGCGGCCGGTCGTCCGCACTTCCTTCTCGTTGAAGCGGTTGACACGACCCCCGGCCGTGCAGAGAAGTATCTCGCAGTTGCCGTCGGTCCTGGCGGCTCCCACCAGGCGCGCGCCCTCAGGCAGCTTGACCGCGCGGATGCCCCTCTTCCTGGGCCGGCTGTAGGCGGCCATCGGGGTCTTCTTCACCGTGCCGTCGCTTGCGGCCATCAGGATGAAGCCGCCCTCGGCGAAGTCCCTCACGCAGACCCTGGCAACGGGGCGCTCTCCCTGCGTGAGGGAGAGCAGGTTGGCTATCGCCTTGCCCTTGCTCTGACGGCTCTCCTCGGGGATCCTGTAGACCTTGAGCCAGTGGCAGAATCCCAGGTCCGTGAAGAAGAGGATGCTGGAGTGGTTGGTGGCCACGAAGACCTGCTCGACGGAGTCCTCCTCGCGCGTCGTGGCTCCGGTCAGGCCCTTGCCGCCCCGCCTCTGGCTCTTCCATGTGTCCAGAGGGAGCCTCTTTATGTAGCCCGCCTGCGAGACCATGATGACCATGGTGTCGTCGGGCACGAGATCCTCGTCCTCCAGTCCGGCCATGGAGACCGTGTCCACGAAGGTCCTCCGGGGCTCGCCGAAGGCTTCCGCCACGGCTTCCAGCTCCTCCAGGACAACGCCCATCAGCAGCTCGCGGCTGCCGAGGATCCTCGAGAGGCGCTCTATCTCCGACCTCAGGCCGGCGAGCTCCTCCTCGAGCTCTCCGCGCTCCAGGGCGGTGAGCCTGTGCAGCCTCATGTCGAGTATCGCCTGGGCCTGCTTCTGGCTGAAGCCGAAGCTCTCGCACAGGGCGTTCCGGGCTTCCTCGGCGTCGCGCGAGGCGCGGATGGTCTCGATCACCTGGTCTATGATGTCCAGGGCTTTCAGCAGGCCCTCGAGGATGTGCGCCCTCTCCTCGGCCCGGGCTATGTCGAACCGGCAGCGGCGCTCGATCACTTCGCGCCGGTGCTCGATGTAGTACTCGAGCATGCTCTTCAGATCGAGCTTGCGCGGCTGGTTCTTCACGAGGGAGAGCATGTTGGCGCCGAAGGTGACTTCCAGGTCGGTATGGCGGTAGAGCTGGTTGAGGACGATGTCCGAAACGGCCTCGCGCTTGAGCTCGATGACAATCCTCATGCCATCGCGGTCGCTCTCGTCGCGGATGTCGGAGATGTCCTGGAGCTTCTTGTCCTTCACGAGCTCGGCCATTGTGGAGATGAGGCTGGCCTTGTTCACCTGGTAGGGGATCTCGGTGATTATTATGGCTTCGCGTCCCCGCTCGGTCCTCTCCACGGAAGCCCTGCCCCTGACGAGGATGCCGCCCTGCCCCGTCGTGTAGGCATCTCGTATCCCGGAGCGGCCGATGATTATGCCGCCCGTCGGGAAGTCGGGGCCCTTCACCACTTCCAGCAGCTGCTCGATGCCGGAGTCCGGATGCTCGATCAAGAGCCTGCAGGCGGCGACTATCTCGCGCAGATTGTGGGGCGGGATGTTCGTGGCCATGCCCACCGCGATGCCGGCTGCTCCGTTCACGAGCAGGTTCGGGAAACCGGATGGCGCGACGGAGGGCTCGGAGAGCCTCGCGTCGAAATTGGGCACGAAGTCGACCGTATCCCGGTCGAGATCGCGGAGCATCTCCTCGCCGATCTTCGACATCCGCGCCTCGGTGTACCTGTACGCGGCCGCGGGGTCCCCGTCGACGGAGCCGAAGTTGCCCTGGCCCTCGATGAGGGGATGCCGCAGGGAGAAGCTCTGGGCCATGCGCACCATGGAGTCGTAGACGGCGCTGTCGCCGTGGGGATGGTACTTGCCCAGCACATCGCCCACCACCGTCGCCGACTTCCTGAACGGCCTCTGATGGGTGAGCTTCTGCTCGTACATCGAGTAGAGAATGCGCCTGTGGACGGGCTTGAGACCATCCCGCACATCGGGCAGCGCCCTCGAGACTATGACGCTCATCGAATAGTCGAGATAGGACCGGCGCATCTCGTCTTCGAGATCGACCGGCAGTATTCTCGCGGACTGCGGCTTGAGGTTTTCTTCAGACATCGAGGTTCCTCACCTCCGCTGCGTGCTTCTGGATGAACTCCCTCCGAGGCTCCACCTCGTCACCCATCAGTATCGAGAAGATGTGACTGGCCTCGACGGCGTCCTCCATGCGCACCTTGAGCAGGATGCGCGTCTCGGGGTTCATGGCCGTCGCCCAGAGCTGGGTCGGGTTCATCTCGCCGAGACCCTTGTAGCGCTGGACTGCAGCGCTGCGGTCGTCGGTCCCGAGGGACCTGAGGATGGAGTCCCTCTCCTTCTCGCTGTATGCGTAGTGGGTGTCCTTGCCCTTCCTGATGCCGTAGAGCGGGGGCTGGGCGATATAGATGTTCCCCCTCTCGATGAGCAGGGGCATGTAGCGATAGAAGAAGGTCAGCAGCAGGGTCCGGATGTGGGCCCCGTCAACGTCGGCATCGGTCATGATGATGATCCGGCCGTACCTGAGCCGCGCGAGATCGAATTCCTCCTCGCCGATGCCCGTGCCCACCGCCGTGACTATGGTCTTGATCTCCGCGTTGCCGAGGATCCTGTGAAGCGGTGCCTTCTCGACGTTCAGGATCTTTCCCCTGAGCGGGAGGACGGCCTGGGTGTACCTGTTCCTCCCCTGCTTGGCGCTGCCGCCTGCGGAGTCTCCCTCGACGATGAAGATCTCGGCCTCGGCGGGATCGGTGACCGTGCAGTCGGCCAGCTTGCCGGGGAGCGCAGCGGTCTCGAGGGCGCTCTTGCGCCGCGTGAGCTCACGGGCCTTCCTCGCAGCCAGCCTCGCCGCGCTGGTCTCCTGGCACTTCTGCACGATCTTGCGCGCGATGGGGGGGTTCTCTTCGAGATAGGCGGCCAGGCCGGCGTAGATCGCCGATTCGACGGCGCCCTTGACGTCGCGGTTCCCGAGCCGCGCCTTGGTCTGCCCCTCGAACTGCGGAGCCGAGAGCTTGACGCTCACCACGGCCGTCAGGCCTTCGCGGACGTCGTTCCCGGTGAAGCCCTCGTCGCTCTTCTTGAAGAGGCCGAAGGCGGTTGCATAATCGTTGAGGGCGCGCGTGAGTGCGGCGCGGAAGCCCGTGAGATGCGTTCCGCCGTCGACGGTGTTGATGTTGTTGGCGAAGGCGAAGACTTCCTCGTTGTACCCGCTGTTGTACTGGATGGCGCACTCCGCGAGCAGGAACCCCCCGTCGTCCAGGACGGTCTCCCTGCGGACCGCGATGGGCTCGGCGTGGAGGACGTGTCTTCCGGAGTTGAGGAACTTCACGAATGAGACTATGCCGCCCTCGTACCTGAACTCGTGCGCCTTGCCGGTGGCCTCCGGCCTCTCGTCGGCCAGTGAGATGCGGAGTCCGCTGTTCAGGAAGGCCAGCTCGCGGAGCCTCTTCGAGAGCATGTCGAAGCTGAATTCGGTGGTCTCGAATATCTCAGCGTCGGGCTTGAAGGTGACCTTCGTCCCTCTGCCCTCCGCCGGCCCCACCATCTCGAGCGGAGCCACCGGCCTGCCCCTGCGGAAGCTCTGCCTGAACAGGGTGCCGTCGCGCACCACCTCGACCTCGAGCCATTCTGAGAGCGCGTTCACGACGCTGACCCCGACCCCGTGGAGGCCTCCCGAGACCTTGTACGCGTCGTTGTCGAACTTGCCTCCGGCGTGCAGGGTGGTGAGGACGACCTCGAGCGCCGAGCGGCCCATCTTGGCGTGCATCTCGGTGGGTATCCCGCGTCCGTTGTCCAGCACGGAGACGACGTCTTCGTCGAGGAGTCTGACGTCTATGCTATCGCAGTAGCCCGCCTGGGCCTCGTCGACGCTGTTGTCCACGACCTCCCAGACGAGATGGTGCAGCCCGAGCTGGCACGTCGATCCGATGTACATGCTGGGCCTCTTGCGGACGGCTTCGAGACCCTCCAGGACCTGGATGGAATCGGCGTCATAGCGCCGTTCCGTGCCGTTACTCTCCATGTCGACCTCGGTCGCGCGTGATGCGAATGCGCTTGATAAGCGGCCTGCCCATCGCCTCGTTGAGTCCGGCGATCAGCTCGGCCTCCCTGGCCCTCAATTCGAGGACCGCACCCGGATGGGATGTCCTGACCGTCAGGACGCCCCCTGAAAAACCGGCCGGGGCCGAGAGCCCCGCAAGACCCGGCCCTGCCAGGCCCGACCACAGTGCACCGGCCGAATCGGCGATTCCTGCATCGGCAACCGGACCCTTCGCGAGCATACCCTCGATGATTGCCGGAAGGCTTTTCATGGCATCACTCAAACCCTTGCGGGCAATCGAGGCGTCTCGGAGCTGGCAGTCCCCGCGTCAGGCAGGACTGCCGGGGGTCGGGAGGCGAACCGGCATGAGAAGGGCCAGATAAGTCGTTCCCGGTTCCGGTGTGTCGTTCTCTATGACGACGGCCGACGAGCTGTTCTTCAGCTTGAGCACCACGCGCTCGGACTGCATGTTGCGAAGGATCTCCATCAGGAAATCCCCGTTGAATCCGAGCTGCAGCGGCTCTCCGGCATACTCGGCCGACAGTTTCTCCCTGGCTTCGCCCGCATCGGTGTTCTCGGCCTGTATGAGGACGTTGGAGGCTTCCAGGCTGAGCTTGACCTGATGCGTGGCCGGATTGGCGATGATCCTCATCCTCCTGAGCGCGGCGAGCAGGTCCTCCCGGACTATGGCAAGCTGCTTGTCGTTGTCCCGGGGGATGACCTTCTCGTACGGAGGGTACGGACCTTCGATCGTCCGGCTGTAGATGACCGTGGGACCGAACTCGAAGGAGATCTGGCTGCCCTGGAACCGGACTGTCACATCGCCTTCCTCGGCAAGCCTGGCGAGCAGGTTGAGGGCCTTGGGGGCGACGATGGCTTCGAAACGGTTGCCCGACGTAATGTCGGCCAGGTGTATCCGGGCCAGCCTGTGACCGTCGGTAGCCACCATCTCCAGCCCCTCGGGGCCCAGCTTCCAGAGCGCTCCGTTCAGGGAAGGCCTGTAGTCCTCCCGCGCGACGGCATAGGAGGTCCTGCGGATGGCCGAGGAGAGCACGCTCACGGAGAGCACGGTCCCGCTCACGTCGGTTGCGTGGGGAAGCTCGGGGTAGCTGTCCCTTGCGCTGCCCCCCACGACGAAGGAGCTCGACCCGGAGGATATTCCTATGCGGTTGCCGGTCCCGCTNATGGATATGTCCCCGACAGGGAGNTCGCGCACTATCTCGTGGAGCTTCCGGCCCGGGAGAGCCACNGCGCCGGCTGTGGTCACGGTTGCGGGAACNGTGGTGGTNATAGTTGTATCGAGATCTGTTGCAGCAAGATGTAGCTGATCGCGATCGGTCTCCAGAAGAACGTTCGTGAGAGCCGGCAGGATCGTCCTGGGCGGCAGAGCGGCGGCGACGGTGTTCAAACCCTTCAGGAGATCGGCTTGCGCAACCAGCAGCTTTATCATGTCCACCAGCCTCCCGCTGTCGGAAGCAACTGACTAGGAAATAGCAAACTAGTAGTTGTTAGTATACTCCAATACATGTGCATATGCCATAGCTTTGCCCTTGGGGACGGCTTTCGCGCCGTGGAAAAATCTGTGGACCGGAAGGTAGCGAAAGAGGGTTTTTCCACAGCGTCCGTCTTGGGGGGGCAAGTGGGCGGTTTTCCACAGGTCATGATGTGAACTTCGAGCGGATCTCTGCGATGCGCCTCTTCAGGGCGGGATCGTCGGCAGAGAGTTTTCCGATGCGTTCTATGGAGTTGAGGACGGTGGAGTGGTCGCGGCCGGAGAAGAAGTCACCGATTTCCGAGAGAGGGGTGTTAGTGAGCTCCCGCATGAGCAACATCGCTGCCTGCCGGGGCACGAGGATCTCCCGGCGCCTGTGCTGGCCGCGCAGCTGTGCGGGGGAGATCCCGAAGCTCTCGGCCACGGCGGCGGCTATCTGGCCCAGAGAAGGAGCCCTGACGGAGGCTCCCAGAGTGTCGGCAAGAACGCTCCTGGCAAGCTCGAGATCGATGGGCAGGCGCTTCAGCCGGCTGGTCGCGGTGAGCCTGTGCACGGCCCCCTCGAGCTGTCGCACGTTGCTGCGGATGGATGTCGCGATGTACTGGAGAACTTCGGGCGGGATGAATCCTTCGGACTCGCGGGCCTTCAGTTCGAGGATGGCAAGGCGCGTCTCGTACTCGGGCGGCCGTATATCCACCACGAGGCCGGACTGGAAGCGGGATATGAGGCGCTCCTCGAGTCCTTCTATCTCGGCCGGCGCGTGGTCGGAGGTCAGCACTATCTGACTGCCCCGCTGGTAGAGCTCGTTGAAGCGGTGGAAGAACTCGTTGACGGTGGTCTCCTTGCCGGCGAGGAACTGCACGTCGTCCATCAGCAGGATGTCCACGTCCCGGTACTGCCGGCGAAAGTCCATCGTGGAACCGTTGCGGATCATGCTGACGACGAGCTGGGTGAACTGCTCGGAGGAGACGTACCAGAAGACCTTGCCGGGATCGGCCCTGCGGATCTCGTGCGCGATGGCCTGTATCAGATGCGTCTTTCCGAGGCCGACACCGCCGTAGATGAAGAACGGGTTGTGCGAGTGCTTCCCGGGATCCATCGCGACGGCCCGGGCTCCGGCGTAGGCCAGCTCGTTGCTGGGCCCTGCCACGAATCTCTCGAAGGTGTAGCTGGGATGGAGATATGTCATGCGGACATCACCGTACGCAGGAGCGGTCTGCGACGCGTGCGGTCTCGCAGCCTCCGGAGGAGGGGCGGGAGGGCCGGTGCAGACCAGAGTCAGCTCGGGCCTGCCCGCGGCGTCGCGCAGGGCGCCCTGGAGGAGCTCGCCGTAATGGTCCTTGGCCCAGCGGGCCTTGAACATGTTCGAGAATCGCACGGTGAAGGCATCGCCCTCCTGCGAGTCGAACGCCGAATCCGTGAGCCAGGCGTCGAACGTGGAGGGAGGCAGCACGGTGCGAGCTTCGGACAGGCATTCGGACCAGATGGCTTCAGGCGTCTTCTCCGNCATCACACCCGAGCCTCCGGTCGCCCGCCGGGCAGGGAAGGCGTAATCGTGTCAGGATCATGGAGAAATAAAGTTATGAACAGAGTTTTCCACAGGGCAATGTGAAGCTTGTTTGCTATGTCGCAATGTTTTATGGCTTTATCGAGCTTCGGCGGTGCAGGGTATGTTGATAGCTCGGGGATGTACATGCGAGAAGCACCTCTGCTCTTGACACAACCATTAGCCGGGACTAGCTTCCCGCTTCCCGCCGGCCGGACAGGATAGCATGGGAATCTCTGGAAAGGCGGCGGCCGAGTCAAGCACGGGATACCTTCGTTCCATCGTTCGAGAGGGATTCGGAAGACATCATGAAGAGAACCTATCAGCCGAGCAGGATCTCACGGGCGCGCAAGCACGGCTTCAGGGCCCGCATGGCCACAAAAGGCGGGCGCCTCGTTCTCAATGCCCGCCGTCGCAGGAACCGCAAGCACCTCATCCCGTGATGCCGCAGGAGCGGCCCGGCGCGCGCGTCTGCGCGGCCGGCAGGCTTTCGGCAGGGTTTACGCCGAAGGCTCGCGCTTCAGAGGCAGGGCGCTCCGAGTGACATATGCCATGAATGCCCTGGGCGTCACACGCCTGGGGTTTTCGGTGTCCGCCCGCATGGGCGGGGCGGTGATGCGGAACGCCTTCAGGAGGCGCGTCCGCCAACTCGTTCGCGCGGAATGCCCCCCCGGCCTGGATATCGTGGTCGGAGTCCGCATCCCGCTCGCGGAGATTCCATGGAGGATCGTCCGGGAGGAGTTCTCGCTGTTCCAGGAGGAGCTTCGCTCCCGGTCCGGATCGTCCTCTCGATGATAAAAGCCTACCAGAGGTTTCTTTCCCCCCTGGTGCCCCCTTCCTGTAGATTCGTCCCGACGTGCAGCGAATACGCTGCGGTCGCCATCTCCCGCTTCGGCCTCGCCAGGGGGGGATGGCTCGCGATGAAGAGGCTCATGAGGTGCCACCCCTTCGGCAGAGGCGGCGCAGACCCAGTTCCGGGCGATCCCGGCAGAACACATGGAGAATGGTAGATGAACGACCAGCGCAGGCTCCTCCTCGCTTCCGTGCTCATGGCAGTCGTGCTGGTCGTGGGATGGAACCTGACCTCGAGGCTGCAGACGCGGGTGGTGGCGCCGGAGCCGGCTGCCCTGCCGGCAGATACGTCGGTCGCCTCGATAGATACGTCGGTCGCCTCGATCGATTCGTCGGTCGCCTCGATCGATTCGTCGGCTGCAGGGGCCGATTCGTCGGCCGGCTCCCCCGATTCTCTCGCGGGCGCCGAGGCTGTCGCGCCGGACGACTCGATCCCCTCACGCCTCGTCACGGTCATCGTGGAGAACGGAGAAGGACAGCCCATCGTGAGCGCCGTCCTGGAAACCAGGGGAGGCGGCGTCACCTCCTGGCAGCTCCCCGGCTTCCAGTCGATGACCGGGGCGGGAGGTCGCGCCGATCTGCTGGCCCGTGCGGTTTTCGCCATGACGGACGGAGCCGGCGCCCCACGGATCTTCTCCACGGAGGCCCCCGACACACTGATAGTCTCAGACGCGCCGGACAGCGTGGTCATGTCCTCCGGGAGCGTCACCCGCACCTACCGTTTCACTCCCGGCTCCTATGTCTTCGACCTGGTGCAGAGCGGCGACACCGGGGGCCTCGAGCTGGCGTCCGGAGCGCTTGCCACCACGGAGGCGCCCATCCCGGGACAGCAGTATTTCAACGCCGCCTGGTTCGCCGAGAAGTTCAGGACCGCGAAGACCTCCTCGCTCGAGGAGGAGCGCCCGCTCGGGAGGGTTCGCTGGGCAGGCGCCAGGTCCCGCTATTTCTGCATCCTCCTTATGCCCCTGGAGGGCGACGCGAGGATGGATGCCTTCGCCTCGGCCCCCTCGGGCCAGGTGTCCCCGCTCGTCAGGACGGGCGAGACTTCACTGAGCATCTATGCGGGCCCGGTCGACTACGAAGAGCTCTCCGCGGTGGGGCGGGGGGCGAACAAGCTGGTCGACTTCGGCTGGCCGATAATCCGGTGGATCGGGCTTCTCATCTACCTGTTCCTCGAGAAGGCCCTCTCCTTCATCAGCAACTGGGGCCTGCGCATCCTGGTGCTCTCCGCCGCGATGAAGCTCATGCTCTGGCCGCTTTCCTTCTCGAGCGCCAGGTCCATGCGGCGGATGCAGCTCGTGCAGCCCAAGGTGCTCGAGATGCAGAAGAAGTACGCCAACGACCCCGTCCGCCAGCGCCAGGAGATGCAGAAGCTCTACAAGGAGAACGGGGTGAACCCCCTCGGCGGATGCCTGCCGCTGCTGCTCCAGATGCCTATCTTCTTCGCCCTGTACAGGGTCCTTGAAAGCGGGATCGATCTCAGGGGCGCCGGATTCCTCCTGTGGATCACCGACCTCTCCCGGCCCGAGACACTGATACCGTTCGGCACGAGCGTCCTGGGGCTGACCGGCATAGGGCTCCTGCCGGTGCTGATGGGCGTGGCCATGTTCCTCCAGCAGAAGATGACCACCACCGATCCGTCCCAGAAGATGATGGTCTACATCATGCCCGTGTTCATGACATGGCTCTTCATGAAGTTCCCCGCGGGGCTCACGCTGTACTGGTTCGTGAACAACCTCCTCTCCATCTGCGAGCAGATGCTGCTGAAGCGGGGCCCATGGGCCCATCGGAGCGCCTCGCCGGCCAGATGATTCGGAGGGGCGGCGCACAGGCTCCGCCCGGGAAGGAAGGCCCGCCTTGAGCGGCTTCCCAGTGATAGCGGCCGTCGCCACAGCCAGGGGCGAGGCCGCTCTTGCCGTCGTCAGGACGAGCGGGGGCGGATGCTGCTGCATGGTCGAGGACCTCATGGGTCTCCCGTCCGGCAGGCTGTCAGGCATTCGCCGCGCGGTGGGCAGGATAGGCGCCGACGAAGTTGTGGCCATCTCGTGGCCCTCCGGGAGGAGCTACACCGGAGAAGAGATGGTCGAGCTGGTATGTTTCGGCGCCACCGCGGCCACGGCCAGGATCATGGAGGCTCTGGCGGGGGCCGGCGCGGCACCGGCCCGGCCGGGGGAGTTCACGAGGCGCGCGGTGCTGTCCGGGAGGATGAGCGCGGTGGAGCTGATAGCCCTTTCCTCCGTCTGGAGCGGAGCGGGGAGGCCCGCCGAGCTTCCAGGCGATGCAGCCCGCCTGCTCGGCTCGGTGCGCCTGCTCCTCGAGGACATCGAGGGCGCCATCGAGTTCGGAGATGCCCAGGAGGGAGGCGAGGCTTGCGCCCTCGCCGCCAGGGCTGCAGGTCTGGCGCTGGATGCCGCGGGGCTGGCCAGGGCCGCCAGGGAGGCCGAGGGGCCTCTCAGGGTAACCATCCTCGGGCCGGTCAACGCCGGCAAGTCGACGCTCTTCAACGCGCTCCTCGGGGAGGACAGGGCGATGGTTTCCGGCAGCCCGGGCACCACGAGGGACGGCATCAGCGCCCGTGCCGACATCGGCGGCGAGGTCGTGGAGCTGTCCGACAGCGCAGGCAGCGGCGGCGGAGGCGAATTCGATGCCGAGGCCTGGGATCGCTCCGTCGCTCTGGCCTCGCGGGCGGACTGCCTGATCTGGCTCTGCGACGCAGGCGGCCGGCGGCCTCCTCCGGAGCTGGCGGAGATGGGCGTGCCGATTCTGGAGGCCTGCGGGAGATGCGACCTCGGAAGGGGGCCGGGCCTGAACGTTTCGGGACTCACGGGAGAAGGCCTGGAGGAGATCGGGGCCTGGATTTCGGGAAGGCGCCCTCCGAAAGGTTGCGCGCATGCCGCCGGAGCTGTCGAGAAGGAACTTCTCGAGGCCGCGGCGCTCCTAGGGGCCGGGGACTATGCGCCTGCCGCCGAAGGCGCAGGCAGGGCATCCGGGCTGCTGGGAGGCCTGCTCGACGAAGGCGCCGGGCCTTCTGCCGTGGAGAGGGTCCTGGAGCGGCTGTGCATCGGGAAATAGGCGCAGCGGGGTACGATGTGGTAGTCGTCGGTGGAGGGCATGCCGGAATCGAGGCAGCCCTTGCTGCGAGGCGCATGGGTTGCTCCGTGGCAATTGTCGCCCTCAGGGTCTCGGGCATCGGCGCGATGTCGTGCAACCCCGCGATAGGCGGAGTGGCGAAGGGCACCCTGGTGCGGGAGATCGACTCCCTGGGCGGAGCCATGGGCGAGTCGGCGGATGCGAGCTCCATCCAGTTCCGCATGCTCAACCGCAGCAGAGGGCCGGCAGTCTGGGGTCCGCGGGCGCAGAGCGATCCGTCCCTGTACGCCCGGGCGTCGGCGGAGGCGCTGGCCCGGGCCGGAGTGGAACTCGTCGAAGGCGAGGCTGCCTCCCTGGAAGGCCCTTCGGAGCTGCTGAGGGGTGTTGTGCTGGCGGGAGGGGCCACGCTGAAGGCGGGAGCGGTGGTCCTTGCGACGGGCACATTCCTGCACGGGAGGCTCCATCGCGGGCTCGAGTCCTGGAGGGGCGGGAGAGCGGGAGACGCCTCGTCGGACATGCTCTGGGACGACATCGTCGCCAGGGGGTTCCACGTGGAACTCTTCAAGACGGGAACCTCGCCGCGCATACATGCAGGCAGCGTGGACACCTCGGCGCTGGAGATCCAGCGGGAGGAGGGAGGAGACTACCGCTTCTCCGTCCGGAGGCGCCACGACGGCCCGGGCACGAGGATGCCCTGCTTTTCGACGGTCACGGGTCCGGGGACGAGGAAGGCCGCCCTCGAAGGCATGCGCGAGTCTCCGCTCCTTGCGGGCAGGATCTCGGGCAGAGGCCCGAGGTACTGCCCCAGCTTCGAGGACAAGGTCACCAGGTTCCCGGACAGGGAGGCCCACCCCGTGATCTTCGAGCCGATGGGCGCGGGAAGCAGGTGTCTGTACCTAAACGGGCTTTCCACGAGTCTGCCGAGGGCTGCGCAGGAGGCCATGGTCAGGTCGCTTCCGGGATGCGCAGGCGCGGTGGTCGCCTCGTGGGGCTATGCCGTGGAGTACGGGATCCTGTCGGGGGAGGAGCTCGAAGGCACCCTCAGATGCAGGAGGACCGGGAATCTCTTCGCAGCGGGCCAGGTCTGCGGAACCTCGGGATACGAGGAGGCGGGGGCTCTCGGCCTTCTGGCGGGACGCAACGCCGCCGCTCTCGTCAAGGGCCGCCCTGCGGTCATCCCGCAGAGGGGGGAGAGCTACCTCGGAGTCATGGTGGGTGACCTGACGGGACGTGGAGTCAGGGAGCCCTACAGGTTGTTCTCGTCGAGAGCCGAGAACCGTCTGCATCTCAGGGCCGACAACGCATTCGCCAGGCTCTCCGGAACGGCTGCCGCCTGGGGAGTGGCGAGGGACGGGGACGCGGAGCTGGCCGAAACGGCGGAACGGCGCAGGAAGCGCCTGCTCGGCGCCCTGCGGGAGGCCAGGGTGCAGGGCACACGGGCCATCGACCTCTGCCGGAGGCCAGGGACGACGATAGGCGAGATCGCAGGGTGCCTGGGTCTGACGGAAGACGGGGAGGGCGAGCTCCTCTTCTCGGTGGTCTGCGACGAGAGATACAGGGGCTACGAGGAAAGGGCCGCCAGAAGGGTGTCCGAGCGCAACGCTCTCGACGGCGTCTCGCTCTCGGGGCTGGTCAGCTATGAAGGGCTGGCCGAACTGAGCTGGGAGGCCAGGGAGGCGCTCGAGCGGGAGAAGCCAGCCACGCTGGGGCAGGCAACGAAGGTCCCGGGAGTGCGCCCTTCGGATATCGATGGACTCCTGGTGGCGCTCGCCCGGGGGTGTTCCACGTGAAACACCTGCCCTCCGCCGACCTCATGCTGGCGGATTGCCAGGCGCTGGGGCTGAGGCCCGGAGACTCCTGGGCGGATCTCTTCGAGGCCTATGCCGGGGAGCTCCTGCGATGGAACGCGAAGATCAACCTGGTGGGCCCGGCGGAGCCGGCAAGGCTCTGGCGGAGACACTTCCTCGAGTCGCTGGCGCTGCTGGCCGCCTCACCTCCCGGAGTGACCTTCGCGGACATCGGGAGCGGGGCTGGTTTCCCGGGGCTCGTCATGGGCATCTGCGGGAGGAAAGGCCTCCTTCTCGAGCCCAGGCGCATGAGATACCTGTTCCTCCTGCAGGTCGTTGAATCCCTGGGTCTCGGGGAGGTCACCCCGGTGCACGCGCGCGTCGAGGATTCGGACCTGAGAGGCATCGGGCTAGTGACGGCCCGGGCCCTGATGCCGCCGGACCGGCTGGCCGGCATGCTGAAGGGAAGGGCGGAGCCCGGCGCCGTGCTCGTTGTCAGGATCCCCCCCGAAGCGGATCCCGGGGAAGGTGAGATGGTCATGGATCCTCCGAGCCCTCCGCTTGACCGCCCCGGCCCGATCGCACAATATCGGCTGGCTCGATGAACCCGTCTCCGGGATGGCGCCGGAGCCGTCCTAATCGGAGGAAATGAACCGCATCATAGCCGTGGCCAATCAGAAGGGCGGCGTCGGCAAGACGACGACCGTCATCAATCTCGGGGCGAGCCTTGCAGCCTTCGAGAGGGACGTCCTCGTGGTGGACATGGATCCGCAGGCGAACGCCACCAGCGGGCTCGGCATGCCTCCATCCCCCGACCATGACATCCATGCCCTGCTCGCCGGCAGGGCCGGGCTGGCAGAATGCATCCGCAGCACCGCATTCGACGGAGTATCGATCGTCCCGGGCTCGCGTGACCTCGCGGGTCTCGAGATAGAGCTCGCAGCGCAGGACCGCCGGGAGTTCTTCCTCAGGGATGCCTTCGAGGAGTCCCTCCCCTCCAGGTTCCAGTTCGTCCTCGTCGACTGCGCTCCCTCGCTGGGGCTGCTCACCCTGAACGCGCTCGTGGCGGCAGACGCGGTGCTTCTGCCTCTGCAGAGCGAGTATTACGCGCTGGAGGGGCTGACCCATCTGCTGGAGACCATCAGGAGGGTGCGAGGGGCATGGAATCCCCGGCTCGAGGTGGAGGGCGTGCTCCTGACGATGTACGACAGGAGGCTGAAGCTCAGCCGAGAGGTCGAAGCCGATGCGGAGGCGCATCTCGGTGGAAGGGTCTTCAACACCCGGATCCCGCGGAACGTTCGCCTAAGCGAGGCTCCCAGCTACGGCAAGCCTGTGCTCCATTACGATCTGGAATCGCCCGGCGCCCGGAGCTATCTCCGGCTTGCGGAGGAGATCCTCTCGAGATGACGACACAGCAGAAGCGAGCTCTGGGCCGGGGCCTGGAAGCCCTGCTGCCCCAGGTGGAGCCTGCGGGAGGGGAGATCAGCCTCGTCCCGCCCGACAGGATCGATCCCAACCCGTTCCAGCCCAGGAGAGCCTGGGACGAGGAGGAGCTGCAGTCCCTCGCCGATTCCATAAGCGCCCAGGGAGTGCTCCAGCCTCTCGTGGTGAGGAGGAAGGGCTCCCGGCTCGAGCTGATCGCCGGCGAGAGGCGGCTGCGGGCCTCGCGGATGGCCGGTCTGACCTCCGTGCCCGTCATAGTGAGGGCTGCAGACGATTCCCAGATGCTGGCTCTCGCGCTGGTGGAGAACATCCAGAGGCAGGACCTGGGACCCATGGAGAAGGCGGAGGCCTTTTCCGGCCTGGCGGCACAGTTCGGGCTGTCCCAGGAGGAGATGGGCCGACAGACGGGTCTGAGCCGTCCCGCGGTCTCCAACTTCATGCGGCTGCTCGATCTGCCGTCCACCGTCCAGGACCTGCTGAGGGATGGGAGCCTGTCCATGGGTCATGGGAGGGCCCTTCTCGGTCTGCAGGGGAAGGCCGCCCAGGAGAAGACCGCCTCCTATGCGGTCTCCCGGCGCCTCTCTGTCCGGCAGCTCGAGGATCTGGTCCGCCGCGGAGGCTCGTCCTCGAAGCGCAGGCGCCCCCGGAAAGCCCCGGGGGCCGACCTGAAGAGCCTGCAGGACAGGGTTCAGAGAAAGCTCGGCGCGCGCGTCAGGATAATGGAGAAGTCCGGACGGGGCCGCATCGAGATAGCGTTCTCGTCCCTCGACGAGCTCGACAGGTTGCTCGAGATCCTGGAACGCGGCTGACCGCCGAGGACCCGGAGGTTCTCCTTGCCAGAGAGACCCGAAGGCCCGGCCGACCGGCCAGCGAGGCCGGAGGCCCTCTTCGAGCAGGCATGGAACGAGATAAACGCAAGACTCGCAAGGGTGAGGCGCGATCTCGAGCTGGCGGAGAGGAACGGCCTGGGGGACCTTGCCAGGCAGGCCATCGGGCGGGAGCTCATCGCGCTGCAGGAGACGGTCGACGATTTCGCAGGGCGGTGGATGGACTTCGAGAGAAGGCGGAGAGGCCTGGAGCAGAAGCTGGGCCGCCAGAGCTAGCCGTGCGCGCCCTTTCCGGGGGCTCCGTTCCCGCTGTCCGGCGGAGTCTGAGCGATGTTGTACTCCCGCATCAGGGCTTCGAAGCGCATATGGAAATGGACCCAGTTGTCGGCGAACAGCTCCACCTGGGATGCCAGCCTGTCCAGGGCGCGGGAGATGTCCTCGGGGGAGGCATCGCCATCCGCATCGAGGGAGTCTGCGGCCCCCGATAGCTTGTGGAAATGGCGGTCGACGCTCTCCCAGCCTTTCTCGAAATAACTCTCGGCCAGCAAGTCCTTCAAGTCGATCTCCTGAAAGTGCTCTCCCCCCCTGCAGTATCTCGATCCGGCGCCCCGGAGCGCAAGCCCCCGCAGGAAGTGTGCTCCGCTTCGTTGACAGCCCCCGGGCGCCCTCGTATAGTGCGTTCCCTCAACCGAAGGGAGAAGCGGTGGCATACAAGATCACAGACAAGTGCATCGCCTGCGGAACGTGCCAGGGCGAGTGCCCGGTCGAGGCCATCAGCGAAGGCGAGAAGTACAGCATAGATGCCGCGAAATGCATCGACTGCGGCGCCTGCGCATCGGTCTGCCCCGTGGAGGCCATCGAGGCCCCCTGACTGCCGTTCTGCTGCGGAATCGATGAACGCGGCCGGGGCCTACCCCGGCCGCATCTCCTTCTCGAACCGGCCCGACAGAACGCTTCTCTCCTCCAGCTCTCCCAGGGTCACGGTGTCGAAATCGGCCAGGAGCGAATCCAGGCGCGAGTACATGAGCCTCCCCGAATGGAAGCTCTGCCTGGCCCGCTGGAGCAGGGGCGGACTGCATCTGACGGGGATGGCGCCGGAGTACTCCCAGGGGTGGGAGTAGACGACAGGGGTGACGCCCCGGGCCGAGATTCTCCCGAGCATGGCCCTGTGCAGCCGTCCCGGGTAGAGCCTCATCCAGGCTCCACCACCCGCCGGGACGCGGTGGCGACCCAGGCCCAGGGAGGCCACGGGCAGCTCGTGGATCCCCTGGCTGCTTCCGAGCAGGGTGAAGGGCGCCAGCGGCGCCTCCGGCATGCCGTACCGGTGCCTGAACATCGGGTAGACGCTGCTGTCCCATGAGTAGCCGGCCTCCACAAGGGCGTCTACGGCCCAGGGAGCCGTCTCCGCGACCATGGTGAAGCTCGGGGCCCGGTAGCCGGAGGGCGGCGGGAGCCCGAGTGACGAGCACAGGTTCGAGAACCGCTCGAGGTCGCGCCTGAAGTCGTCGGGACCGCTGCGCGTCAGGGGCACATGGCCGAAGCCGTGGGAGGCGATCTCGTGGCCTGCTTCGAGGATGCGCCAGGGCAGGTCGCGGCAGCCATCGAGAACCATCCCCAGGAGGAAGAAGGTTGCGCGGCCCGAGCGCTCCTTCAGCAGATCGAGCAGGGAGAGGACTGTTTCCTCCGCCCGGCGGGGCAGGTCGCCATGCGTCGACTCCGGGAATGTGGAGGACAGGGCCTCAGTCTGGAACCACTCCTCCACATCGAAGGAAAGAGCGATCTCACGGCGCTTCGTCACCATATCCGACCGCCTCTGCGCCGGAACTCCCGGACATCGGAGGCAGTCGGGAAGCCGTTCACGGTCCCCTGTCCGGCCGGGTTCGGCAGGAGCTCCCATCTGCCGGTCCTGAGGATTGCCAGCCCATCCACGATGAGATCGGCCGCAGCCCTCTTGCTCGCCGCGAGCAGCTGGTGGAGGCTGGTGTCCCCCCGGTTCGCGGGTATCCTCTTCTGGAGGAGTATCTGCCCGTCATCCAGGCGGCGGCTCATGACGTGCAGCGTGACGCCGGCCTCGGGCGGGTCGGCCATGAGGGACCAGAAGGTCGGCAGCATGCCGCGGTTCTTCGGCAGCAGGGCGGAGTGCACGTTGAGCGGCATGATCCTGGGGATCTCGAGAGTGCCCTTCCGGAGGATCTGCGGGCATGCGATGGAGATCAGCACGTCTGTGCCGACCGAGCGCAGAAGCTCCCGGAACCCGGCCGAATTGGCGTCGGCGCATCTCGTGAAGCGCGCCCCCGCGGCCTCGGCAACCCGCCTGAGCGAGTGTCTCCGCGCCGACGGCATGCCGAGGATCCCGCCGATCCGCAGCAGGATCATCTGAGCACCCCGGACCGCGAAGCCCGCCGGACCGTACAGGGCGAGATACCTGCGGATGTTCGTGGAATACGATGANAACGAGGCGTGGCCCGCCATCGCCGCGACCATGAACGAGCAGCCCTCGGCGCGGGCCAGGATATCCGCGACGGTGCCGGGGATGTTGAACGGCTCGTCGTCGCAGAGGAGGACTACGGACAGGTGCGCGCGGGGCTCAGGCCCTGCAGCGGAGGGCATATGCATAGAAGGCTGCGAGGATGATCGTCAGACCCGAATAGAAGATGGGGCTCAGCAGCAGGCTGCCCAGCACCCAGAACGCCATCAGGGGGGGCGAGGCGAGGCGGGCATGCCTGGCCAGGCTCCACCGCCCGGGGGCGTACTTCCTGTGGCTGCCGTACAGGTCCTCGGAGAAGCTGAAGAGGACGACGGACACCGCCACGAGCACTAGATGTAATGGCATGCCGCCCAGTAACATGTCGCTATCTACGAACGCCAGCCCCCATGTGATGATGGGTAGCAGGGACAAGCCGGCCAGCAGCGAGTAGAAGCCGAGGAGAAGGACGGAATCGTCTGAGAGAGGCCCTCTGCGCTTCGAGAAGGCCTCGAGGAAGCGGGCCAGGAGGAGCCTACTCAGCCTGAAGAGCCCGTAGAGGGCCAGCAGGACCAGGGCCACCAGGGCATAGTCGAGAAGGCGCGAAATCATCGGCAGCTCCTGCTATTCGAGTTCGCACAAGTATTCGGCGGGCCGAGCGCCCGCGGCAAGGGCGGTCAGCGCCGGCGGATCCGGGAGAACTGGACCGCGGCTCCGGCTGTCGCGATGCAGGCTGCGGCTGCCGGGACCGCAATGGGGGGGAGTCCGACGATGCCCGCAGCGCCTGCGAGGGCTCCCAGGGCTGACGCAGAGGCGGCCGCTCCAGTGACGGCGGTGGAGAAGGCCATCAGGTACCTCGCTCCCAGCAGCCCGGCCAGGCCCGTGAGTGCGGCCACGAGGAGGGACGCCGGAATGCCCAGGCCCAGCAGCCCGCGGGACGCCGCCCAGCCCGCGGCGCATCCCGCGACGAGGAACGAAACCTTGTAGAGGAGCATCGCCGCGAGCACGCCGAGCAGTCCGCCGGCCGCGGCGAGGACGATCCTCAGCCAGGCCTCCGTCCCGGCTGCAGCGTTCCAGCAGAGCCATGCGCCGGCCAGGAACCCGGCGAGGACCAGGAAGAGCCGGAAGATCCTCTCCCCCGAGAAGCAGAAGATCAGGCCTCCGATCAGCAGGAGGATCTGCGCGGCGAGAGAGCCTGTCATGTCAGGGCATCCCTCAGCAGAGGGAGGAGCTCGGACGTCCCCCCGACCTCGAAGTCCGCCTCCAGGGCGAACTCCCTGTTGATGTCGTTCCGGACGAGGACGGACTTGAAGCCTCCCCTCCCGGCCGCCGTCAGACCCTTCTCCGCATCCTCGAAGACCAGGGTGTCCGCCGGTGCGGCGCCGAGGCAGTCCGAGGCGTGCAGGAAGATCTCCGGCGACGGCTTCGGGGACATCCCCTCCCCGCCGAATACAGGGGGCACCACCGCCCCCTCGAGGCGCAGGATGGTTCTCACGAGGTCCGACGAGGTGTTCGAGGCGATGGCATATCTGGTGCCGAGGCCGGGCAGCCGCTCGAGGAGTTCGCGCGCCCCCGGAAAGAGACGGATCAGGCCCGAACCACAGAATTCTCTATATAGTGATGATTGTCTTTGCTTTATGGCAGCAGTACTCACTCCGGTGATGCCCCGGTCCTCGAGGAAGCGATCGAGCCCGAGGCCCTTCGAGGTCCAGGCGACCCAGTATTCGGAGGCTTCGACGACTATGCCCAGAGGGGCCAGCGCCTCGCGGTAGGACCTGTAGTAGAACGGCTCGCTGTCGACGAGTACGCCGTCGAAATCGAAGAGCATGCCTCGCGCGGAGGCCAGAGCTGAAAGCAGAAGTCCGGAGGATGTCCCCATTCTTGGCCCCCTCTCCCGGCCTGCTCATAATAACCAAACACCGACGAGCCGGAAGCGACGGGCGGGGCATGGCGCTTCGGACCTGCTCGCCCATCGGTCCAGAACCAGGGAGGAGGCGCACCTTGTTCGCGAACTTCTCAGAGATCCGCGACGCGGCGCGCATGGATGCCGACGCCCGTGTCGCGGTCCCCATGGGTCACGACGAGTCCTCGGTGGAAGCCCTGTGCACGGCCGCGGAGGAGCTGATCGCCACCTCGGTGATCTTCGCCCCGGAAGCGGCCTTCCGTCTGACCGTCGAGGCCATGGGCCGACCGCTGCCCCCCGGCGTCGAGATAGTGGACACCGAGACCGAGGAGGCCGCAGCGCTCGAGGCGGTCAAATGCGTTCACCGCGGGGAAGCCACCATTCTCATGAAGGGCTTCCTGAAGACGTCGATCTTCCAGAAGGCGATCCTCGACAAGGAGAACGGCCTCAGGACCGGGCGGGTCCTCAGCCATGTCGCAGTCGTCCACTCCCCGCGGCAGGACAGGCTCATGGCCATCACGGACGGCGGGATGGTCATCCGTCCCGGAGAGCAGGAGATCGCGGAGATAGCCGAGAACGCCGCCTGGGTCATGCGCCGGCTGGGATGCCGCTCGCCGAAGGTCGCGCTGCTGGCCGCCATCGAGGTGGAGAACGAGAAGATGCCCGAGACGGTGCTGTTCGCAGCCGTGGCGAGGAAGGGCATCCCCGGGCTCGATGTGCAGGGCCCGCTGGCGGTGGACGGGGCCATCGACCCCGAAGCCGCCCGTATCAAGCACCTGGAAGGACCGGTGGTCGGCGTTGCGGACATCCTCATAACGCCGGACATCGCGAGCGGCAACATTTTCGCCAAGGCATTCATGTACATGACCGACACCGAGGTGGGAGGGCTGATAGCAGGTGCGTCCGCGCCGGTGGTCATGCTCTCCCGGTCGGACGCGCCGCGCACCAAGCTGAACTCGCTCGCCCTCGGCGTCGTGACCGGAGGTGCCCATGGATAGGTTGCTGCTGGCCATCAATCCCGGCGGCACATCCACGAAGATCGGGGTATACCGCGAAGCCGAGCCCGTCTTCGAGGACAACGTCCGCCACCTTCCCGAGGATCTCGCCGGGTTCCGGACCACTGCCGCACAGCTCCCGATGAGGAGGGATCTGATACTCCAGGCACTGGAGGGCCGGGGCACGGACCTCGGGAGACTCTCCGCAGTCGTCGGCAGGGGAGGAACCTTCAAGCCCCTGGCGGCGGGGACCTACCGGGTCAATGCCAGGCTGCTCGATGACATCGAGGACGGATCGACCCTCCAGGCCGACCATCCCTCCAACCTCGGCGCGCCCCTGGCCCATGCCATAGCAGAGCCCCTCGGCCTGCCCTCCTACTTCGTCGATCCCGTGAGCGTGGACGAGATGATCCCGGAGGCAAGGCCGTCCGGCCATCCGCTCCTGCCCCGGAAGAGCCTCAGCCACGCGCTCAACATCCGAATGGTCGCCTACAAGGCCGCCGAGAGCCTGGGGAGGCCGCTCGACCAGATCAACATGGTCGTGCTCCACCTGGGCAGCGGAGTGTCTGTCAACGCCATCAGGAAGGGGCTGATGATAGACACGAACAACGCGAACGACGGCGGACCCTTCAGCTCCCAGCGCACGGGGTCGCTGCCCGTGACGGGGCTGATAGACCTCTGCTTCTCGGGGAACTACACGAAACCCCAGCTCCTGAAGATGTTCCTGAAGGAGGGCGGGCTGCTCTCCTACCTGGGCACGGACCATGTGGGGGAGGCCCTCGAGAGGGCCCGCGCAGGCAGTGAAGAGGCCATGGCCATCCTGAAGGCCATGACCTACCAGTTCGTGAAGGAGGGAGGGGCCATGGCGGCCGCCCTCGCGGGAGATGTGGACTGCGTGGCGGTGACGGGCGGGATGGCCCACAACGCCTGGGTGGTGGAGAGGATCAGGGAAGGCCTCTCGTTCCTCGCCCCCGTGCTCGTGTTCCCCGGCGAGGCGGAGCTTGAAGCCCTGGTTCGCGGGGTGTTGAGGGTCCTCGACGGGACGGAGGGCGAGAAGTGCTACGCATGAGCTGCTCCAGGAAGGACGGCCGATGAAGGAACCTCTGAACACAGTCACGGGGGGCGGACTGCTGCTCTCGGGGAACGAGGCGATCGCTCGCGGCGCCTGGGAGAGCGGCGTGCATTTCGCTTCGGCGTATCCCGGGACGCCCTCCACGGAGATCCTCGAGGCGATCGGGGAGCACTACCCCGAGATATCGGCGCAATGGGCGCCGAACGAGAAGGTGGCGCTCGAGACGGTGGCCGGAGCCTCCTTCGGAGGGGCGCGGGTGCTCTCGGCCATGAAGCATGTCGGTCTGAACGTCGCCGCCGATCCCCTCTTCACCCTCAGCTACATCGGCGCCACGGGCGGGATCGTCATAGTCTCCGCGGACGATCCGGGCATGCACTCCTCGCAGAACGAGCAGGACAACAGGCTGATGGCCCGCGCGGCCAAGGTCCCGGTTCTCGAGCCTTCTGACAGCCAGGAGGCCCTCGATCTGGTGGGCCTGGGGCTGGACATCTCCGAGAAGTTCGACACGCCGGTCATACTGCGCACCACCACCCGCACGAGCCACTCCATGGGCGTGGTGCAGGTCGGTCCCCGGAAGGAAGTGGCGATCGGTGGATACACGCGGGATCCCCGCAGGAGGATCCCGATCCCTGCCTTCGCAAAGGCGATGCATGCAAGGGTCGAGCGGAGGATCGCCGCGCTGGAGGAGTTCGGGGATTCCTTCCCGCTCAACAGGATCGAAAAGGGCACCGCCCCTCTTTCCATTGTCACGAGCGGTGTGAGCTACGCCTATGTGAAGGAAGTCTATCCCGACGCCAGGATCCTTAAGCTGACCCTCACCTGGCCGCTCCCCTGGGGGCTCGTGGCCCGTTTTCTGGAAGGCGCCGGGGAAGTGCGCGTGGTGGAGGAAGGCGAGCCGTTCCTGGAGGAGCAGATCCGGGCCAGGTTCCTGCTGCCGGTGGAGGGGAAGAAGCACATCCCGGTGGAGGGTGAGCTCAACCCGGGGATAGTCAGGAAGGCGCTCGCCCCCGCGACCGCCGCCGAGCCGTCGTTCGCGCCGGCCGAAGTTCCCCTGCGTCCGCCGGCCCTCTGTCCGGGATGCCCCCATCGGGGAGCCTTCTGGACTCTCAGGAAGGTGAAGGCGTCTTCCACCGGGGATATCGGGTGCTACACCCTCGGCCTCATGGCCCCGCTGGACGCCATGGACACGACTGTGTGCATGGGCGCCTCCATCGGCGTGCTGAGCGGGCTGGAGAAGGCGGTCGGGAGGGAAGCCACGGGGCGCCTGGTGGGCGCGATAGGAGACTCCACATTCGTCCACTCCGGCATAACCGGCCTCATCGACCACGTCTACAACGGTGGCACCGGCACCATCATGATAATGGACAACGGGATCACGGCGATGACCGGGGGCCAGCAGCATCCTGCCACGGGCCGCAATCTGCGGGGGGAGCCGGCTTCGAAGATCGACCTGGAGACCGTCTGCAGGGCCTGTGGAGTGAAGCGGGTCACTGTTGTCGATCCGCATGACCTGCCCCGGATGGAGAAGGTCCTCCGCGAGGAGCTCGCCGTCGAGGAGCCGTCGGTGATCATCACGCGGAGGCCCTGCGTGATGTTGAGGAAACCCGGGAAGAGGGTCACGGCCGAGCTCGACAGGGAGAAATGCATCGGCTGCCGCCGGTGCATCTCCCTGGGCTGCCCTGCGCTGAGCTTCGATGCCGGGGAGAAGCATCCGGTGGTGGACAGGATGATCTGCTTCCCCGAGTGCAGGCTCTGTGCCGACGTGTGCCCGAAGGGCGCCCTCACGAAGGACTACGACAGGGGGTCATGCGATGCAGGGTGTAACTGATGTCCTGCTCTGCGGCACCGGCGGGCAGGGCATCCTGCTCGCGAGCGAGGTCCTCTGCGGTGCGGCGCAGCTGGCGGGGCTCGACGTGAAGAAGAGCGAGGTCCACGGAATGGCCCAGAGGGGCGGCAGCGTGACAAGCCACGTCAGGTTCGGCGGGAAGGTGTGGAGCCCTCTGATCGAGGAGGGTTGCGCCGATCTGCTCCTGGCGATGGAGAAGCTCGAGGCGCTGCGCTGGTCGCACTTCCTGAAGAAGACCGGCAAGGCGCTGATCTGCGACCTCGAGATAATGCCCATGACCGTCAGCACCGGTCAGGCGCAGTACCCCGATGTCGAGAAGGGCCTGCGGGAGAGGGGCGTCGACTTCGTGATGATCCCCGCGACGCAGGAGGCCTTCGCCCTCGGAGACTCGAGGGTGATCAACACCATCCTGACCGGAGCCGCATCCGCCTATCTCACGCTGGGGACGGATGTCTGGATGGAGGCCCTGAGGCGCCGGGTGCCGCCGAAGGCCCTGGAAGTGAATGTGAGGGCGTTCGAGAGGGGGCGCCAGCTGGCCGGGGTCTGAGAAGAAGGCCGAAAGACACCGAGGGGCCGGAAGCTCGAAAGCTTCCGGCCCCTTCTAATTACGAGTGTGGCGATCAGACCTTCGCTGAGCGGAGGGCCTGCAGGGAATCGGCCGGGAGCCCCTTCTCTTCGCGCCAGGCCGCATGCTTCCGCCGAGGAAGCATGGCATCGCCCGTCAGTTGTCTCCGCGGGAGGCAACGGGAGGGCGGCTTTCCGGCGTCGTCACCACCAGGCAGGTGACGACAAAGGCCGGGCAGCGATGAAAGCGAAGCGATCAGACCTTCGCTGAGCGGAGGGCCTGCAGGGAATCGGCCGGGAGCCCCTTCTCTTCGCGCCAGGCCTTCAATATCGGCCTCACGTCGGTGAGCATGGCGTCGCGAAGGAGCTTCTCCGAGAGAACGGCATCGGGCTTCGACTGCAGCTCTGTCAGCTCTTCCGGATTGACCAGCATGGCGGAGGCGAACGCCGCCTCGATGTTGTCGACAGCCCTCAGGATACATTCCCCCGGCTCGCCGACGCGCGCGTTGACAGCGACTTCGAAGGTCATGTCCGGGATGGAGCAGAGGCCCGCCTTCTCGGCCAGCAGGAGGTCGAGGAAGAAGCGGAACAGCGATGCGGGGTCGAGGGTGCCGGCCGGGAGGGTTCCCTGGGACAGCCTGTTGTCGGAGAGCCTCACCATGCCGAGCACCTTCATTGAGAGCATCGCGACGATCATGCTGTCGAGGCTTGCCCCGGGCAGCAGGGCCGCCGTGTCCAGAAGGACCCTGCACGAGGAGTCGGTCTCCCTGCAGAGCCATGCGGCGGTGCCCCAGTCGCTGACCGCCATGGAGCAGAACAGCGGGTCGTACGGGCGGAACTCGAGCATCAGGTTTTCGCTCTTGCGGATCTCGAGACCGATCTGCCTGAGGCCGTCCATGATCCTGTCCAGCATGTCCGTGAGGTTCTTCTCGCCCGGGGAGTCGATGCCGTCGGGGATCCAGAGGCACATCTGCCGGCAGCCGACCGCCCGCATAAGGTCCATCGCCCTGGTCACGAATGTGATGCTGGCCACCCGCACATCGGTGTAGGGGCTGCTGAGAGTGCCGTACATCAGCCTCGAGTTGAGCACCCCGTTTTTTCGCGGGGTGAAGAGGTCCGGGTAGAAGGTGGCCGCCTCGAGGGAGAGCTCGGTGAGCAGAGTCTGCACGCGGGAGGCGTCTTCTTCGGTCCTGATGTCCCCCGGCGCGTGCAGGGACACCTTCCGGAACCTGCCGGTGGCCTTCGAGACCGCAGCGGCGAGCCTCAGCTTCTGCTCGACGGTCTCGGGGTCGCTCTCGGTCCGGTAGGATGCGTAACTGCTGCTCCCGCGCGAGCATGTGTTCGTGGACACCTGGAGCTGGAGTTCACCAAGGCGCTCGAGAACGGTTTTCACTTGTCCTCACCGACCCCTCTCGTCTACAGGCCCAGTTCATCTGATATAGACTTCATGGCTTCGAGGGCAACCGCGACGAATCGGTCGAGCGGCATGCCCGCAGCCTCGCATTCCCTTATCCCCTCGCGGCTGACGGTCCTGGCGAAGCCCGACTTGCCCATCCTCTTGACCACGGAGGACGGTTCCACCGGAGCGAGACGGCGGTCGGGGTAGATCAGCGCGGTGGCCGAAATAAGCCCGGTGACGCTCTCCGCGGCGGTGAGAAGCCTGTCGAAATCGGTTTCCCGGGGGACCCCGTTGTTCTCCGAATTATGTGAGACTATCGCATGGATGGCAGTTTCGGGCAGCCTGCCTTCGAGCAGGGCGGCGGTCTCCAGCCCGTGCCTCTCAGGGGTGGCCTCCGTCCTCTCGAAGTCGAGGTCGTGGAGGAGACCTGCTACCTCCCAGAGGTCCGCGTCCTCGCCGCGCAGCGTCGCGAGCTCCCGCATTATGGCCGCGGTCGCCATGCAGTGGCGGCGCAGGTGCGCCTGCGACAAGTTGGAGCAGAGAAGCTCCATGGCCTCCTCACGAGTGATGCCAGAGCCTGCCATTCCATCTTCCTTCCAGCCGGAGAAGGCCTCCGGGGGGTCTTCTCTCGAGCATGTCGAACGCCCGGCCGAGATTGTCCGCCACATCCCCGGGCAGAATCGACCGGGATGAGGACTCGGACGCCAGGATGTCCGCTGAAAGCCCGGCGAGGAACGCGCCAAGCCCGGCGGCCCTGAAGGGATCGAGCCCCTGGCCCATGAGCGCCGCGACGATCCCGGTGAGCACATCGCCGCTGCCGCCCGAAGCCATCCCGCTGTTCCCCGTGGGCACGAGCATCCTGGCCCCGTCGGGGCGGAACACGACAGTCGGCCTGCCCTTCAGCAGGACGGACGCCCCCGTTATCCTGGACAGCGCGGCAGCGGTCTCCCAACGGGAGGCAATGGTCTCGTCGTCTCTCCCCGTGAGCCTTCTCAGCTCGCCGGGGTGCGGGGTGAGGACGAGTGGCCCCGGCCTTCCCGCCAGGGCCTGCACGGAATCGGAGAGGACGTTGAGTGCGTCGGCGTCGAGCACCGCGGGGATCGACCAGTTGGCCAGGATGTGCCTCACGAGCTTCTGGGTGTCCACTCCGGAACCCATGCCGGGGCCGGCCGCCATGCACGTGAAGCCGGACGGGTCGGGCAGGGATGTCACGTCGCCGGGCAGGAAGTAGCTGCAGAGGACCTCGGGAATGCGGCCGGAGATGGCGGGGGCTGCCGGGTAGGGGACGAAGAGATGCACCAGCCCGGCCCCTGCCCGCAGGGCGCCCATGCTCATGAGAAGAGGGGCGCCGGGCATGTCCTCCGAGCCGCCCAGGAGGAGTATTCTGCCGAAGGAGTTCTTGTGCGCGTCCACCGGCCTCGCCGGGAGCATCGCCGCCGCGCTCTCGAAGTCGAGCACGAATCTGTCGGGTCGAGGGTCGACCTCGATGCCGATGTCCTCGACGAAAACCGCCCCTGCGAGACCGCATCCAGGAGGCAGCAGCAGGCCGGCCTTCACAGCGGCAAGGCAGATGGTGACCGAGGCGCGGGGGGTGAGCGGATCGCATTCGCCTGTGGCTCCGTCGATGCCGGTGGGTGTGTCGATGGCCAGGACGGGCGCTTCCGAGGAACCCAAGAGGGATGCGCAGGTTGCGGAAGGGCCCGAGAGCCGTCCCCTGAAACCGGTTCCCAGGAGGGCGTCCACCGTCAGGGCAGGCCTCCCCGAGAGGTCCGGCAGGCGGTTCATGCCGATCACGGTGCCGCCTTCCTCGCGGAAACGGAGAAGATTCTTCATGCAGAGGGGTGAGATCGTGACGGTGGAGTCAGCGGCCAGGACGGCCCGGACCGTATAGCCGGCCTCCTTCAGGGCGCGGGCGGTGACGAAGCCGTCGCCCCCGTTGTTGCCATGACCGCAGAAGACGTCCACGGGACCGTCGCCCGGAAGACACATCCTGGCCGCCAGGGCGGCCGAGGCCTTTCCTGCGCGCTCCATCAGCTTCTCGGCAGGAGCCTTCTCGAGGGCGGCCTTCCTGTCGTATGCCGCCATCTCCTCGGGGGTCACCCACCAGGCCATCTCAGGTTTCCCCGTCGAGGACTACGACGGCGGCGGCCATCGAAGCGGTGTGCGTCATGCTGAGGCTCGTGCTCCGGCGCCCGAGGATCTCGGCTGCGCGCCCGCTGGCGCGGAGGAAGGGTCTGGTCGAGCCCCCTCCCACGACTTCGATGTCGTGCCATGAGATGCCCTCGGCTATCCCGGTGCCCAGAGCCTTTGCGAAGGCCTCCTTGGCCGCGAAGCGGGCGGCAAGGGACTGGACGCTGGGGTCCGACTCCAGCTCGAAATCCGTGAAGAGGCGGGAGAGGAGGCGCCGGCCACATCGCTCGACCGCTGAAGCGAACCTGTCGAGTTCGACCATGTCGAGTCCCGTCTCCAACAGAGCCCTCCTCCAGGGTGCCGGAAAAGGCTGTTTGCAGCCTACAACTATAAGCCCGCCGCATGGCCGGGGGAACATCCCCGGCGTCACGATACCAACGGAAGGAGACGGCTTCCCGTCCACCTGGCGAATGCGTTGCAGGACAAGGATGATCGCGCCTGAGGGTCAGAGTCGAGAATGGCTGCGGCAGCCCTTCCCACCATGACTGCATTATCGGTCGGGTTGTCCGGCAGCATCAGGCGGGCGCCGGCCCTCGAGCAGCCATCCTTCAACATGCTGCGGAGCATCCTGTTCGCCGTCACGCCGCCGCCGGCCAGCACCGTCTGCGCTCCGAACCGCTCGACCTGTGCGAACAGTTTCGAGCAGAGCACCTGCGCGACCGTCCTGTTGAACGAGGCGGCCAGGTCCTCCAGGCGGGCGCCCTTCTGCCACTGCAGGCGGACGGCCGTCTTGAGCCCGCTGAAGCTGAACTCGGGGCTTGAAGGGTCGTCGAGGGGCGACGGCAGATCGACCGCGAACGGGTCCCCCAGCTCGGAGAGCGCGTCGATGTGAGCCCCTCCGGGGTAGCCCAGACCGAGGAGCTTCGCCGTCTTGTCGAAGGCCTCGCCCGCCGCGTCGTCGCGGGTGCAGCCGAGGAGTTCGCAGTCCATCCATGACCTCATCAGGAACAGAATCGTATGGCCGCCCGAGGCGATGAGTGCAACCGCGGGGAACTCCACGGGCCCGGGTCCGCCGTAATGCGTGAACAGGTGGGCGGCGAGGTGGTTCACTCCCAGGAACGGCCGGCCGCAGGCGAAGGCGGCCGCCTTCGCCCATGAAAGTCCGACCAGGAGGGAGCCGATGAGCCCAGGACCCGCCGTTGCCGCGAAGAACTCGACCTCCCGCAGATCGCGCCCGCAGGATTCGACGAGCCCTGTCGCCATGGCCGGCAGGACATCCATGTGGAGGCGCGATGCTATCTCGGGAACGACGCCCCCTGAACCGGCATGCTCGGTCTGACTCCTGATGGACTCGGCGATGGGATGCGCACCTTCGAGCAGGGCCACCGCCGAGTCGTCGCAGGAGGTCTCGACCGCGAGGATCAGCAAGGCGTGACGGGCTCCACGCGGACCGTTATCTCGGCGAACTCCTCCTCCGCTATGCGGATGCGCACCTTGTGGTCCCCCGTCGACTTGATATGGGTGTCGATCTGCACCTGCCTGCGGTCTATCTCGACTCCGGCCTTCGCGAGGGCGGCGACGATGTCCTTCTCGGTGATGCTCCCGTAGAGCCGTCCGGCTTCGTCGGACGGGGAGGTGAGCACACAGGAGACGGATGCGAGGCGGGCCGTCAGCTCGCGCGCCCGTGTGCGCAGAGCAGCTTCATGAGCTTCCGCGTGCTTGCGCACCTGCCCCGCCATCTGGGTGGCGCCGCTTCCCGCCGGAACGCCCAGCTTCCTGGGGAGGATGTAGTTCCTGGCATGCCCGTCGGAGATCTCCACGATCTCCCCGGCCTTGCCGAGAGCCTTGACGCTTTTCGTCAGCAGTATCTTCATAGAGGTGGCCTTTCCGATCGGGATCGAATCCTCTTCCTGAAATCGAGCCATGTGTCCAGGACCCCCGCGAGCACGATCGCGGCCATGGCCGCAGGCGGCGCTATTATCGCCACGAAGAGCGCGGGGAACACCATGGCCGGTCCTGTCCTGAACAGGGCCCCCGCAACGGAGGCCCCCACGGCGAAATAGGGCGCAGTCATGAATACGAGAACATTTGCTGTGAGGCGCTCCGGGAGGTCCCCCTGAAGGGCGGGCAGGAGGAGGACGACGAGGGCCGCGATGACGATCCATGCCGGCAGGAGACCCAGCCGTATCTCTTCGCGGGCTTCCAGCCCGGGGCCTCCGATGGCCCTGTAGAAGGCCGTGGCCACGGCGGCTCCCGCTGTCATCTGTACGGCTCCCGTTCCCGGCGACAGGTAGACCAGCAGTGTGGCGACCTCGTTCCTGAGAGCCGACGGGAAGAGGGCCTCCGGGTACTGCGACAGCACCTGTTCGAGGTCCTTCGCGGTCAGGGCCAGGATGCCGGGGCCTTCGAAGAGACCGAGCAGGGCGCCGGCCATCGCTGCGGCCGCGGCGCAGGCGGCCGCCCGGACCGGAGGCATCCCGGCGCGCGAGGCGGCGACCAGAGCCACCGCCACGCCCGCGGTCATGAGCGCCCCCTGGAGGCCCGAGAGGGCGTACATGGCAAGGACCAGCAGACCNGCCCCCGCCATTCCGGGAAGCGCCTTCCCCGACAGCGAGAGCCGGGCCGCCCCGGCGCCCGCGGCGAAGGGCAGGCCGAGAAGTGCTGCCGCGATTCCGACAAGCACGGCCCTCAGCGCTCTGCCGCCCCTCTTAGCCATGCGGATCCCGCCCCTAGCGGAAATGCTCTCGGACGAACGGGACGATCGCGAGGAAGCGCGCGACCTTCACAGCGCGCGCGATGCTCCTCTGGTGCCTGGCGCAATTGCCCGAGACGCGGCGCGGGACGATCTTGCCGCGGTCTGACACGTACCTGCTCAGCAGCCGCTCGTTCTTGTACGAGATGACGATCTCGGGAGTGGTGCAGAAGCGACACTTCTTCTTCTTGGTGATCTTCAGCGTCGTGCGCTTCTTCTTGATCATTGTGTCCTGCCTTTCATGCGGTTCTGCGATACCGGCCGGGAGTCAGCTCCGGGTGTCCAGTATCTGGACCTGGTGTGTGCGCATGACCATCCTGTGGCGCGGAGTGCCGGTCCTGTCCTCGAATGTCACCGAGGCCAGATGGCCTTCGACCAGCACGCTCATTCCGTTTTCGAGCCTCTTGTCCATCTCCTCGGCATCCTCGCCCCAGATCTCCATGTCCAGCACGATGACCGGATCTTCATCAGTCCCGGAGTCGAGCTGCACCTCGAAGCACAGCACGTACCTGCCGCGGCTGGTTCTGGCGAGGGCCTTCCGCTGCCTCACCATGCCCGAGACCAGGGCGTAGTTGAGCCTGGGCGACATGAGCTCCCTCGGCATCATGCCCCGGCTTTTCTAGAACGGGATGTCGTCGTATTCGGCATCGGCATCCGGCGGCTCGTCGGCCGGCGAGTAGGCCGGCTTCTCCTGGGGACGCGCGGGCGCGTCGGCATGGGTCGTGGACTGCTTCTCCAGGAACTGCACCCTCCGGGCCAGGATCTCGAGCCTGCTTCGCTGGGTGCCGTCCTGCCCCTGCCAGCTGTTCGTCTGCAGCTCGCCCTCCACCAGGACGGGGCTGCCCTTGCGCAGGGACTCGGCTATCAGCTCGGCGGTGCGCCTCCAGGCCACGACGTCGACGAAGCAGGTCTTCTCGTGCCATTCCCCGTCGCGACCCTTGAAGGACTGGCTGCTCGCCAGCCTGAAGTTGGCGACGTGGGTCCCATTCTCGAGGATGTCGGTCCTGGGGTCGTCCACGAGGTTACCGGAGATCATCACCTTGTTGAGGCTCGGCATCCTCAGGTTCATTCCCGGGCCTCTCATCTCGCTCATTCCTCCGAATCCTGCTCCGATTCCTCGTCGGAGTCGAAACCGTCGGCGTACTCGGAGCCGGCGGGTTCGTGAGCGCCTTCCTCCTCGACATCCTGCATGACGTCGGCAGCCCCGCTCTCGTCCATGACGAGGGTGAGGTAGCGGAGGCAGTTGTCGTTGATCTTCAGGTTCCAGTCCAGAGCGGCCGTGACTTCCGCCGTGCCGGTCCAGTGCACGAAGAAATAGATGCCTTCCGTCTGCTTCTTGAGAGGGAAGGCAAGCATGCGGCGGCCCCATCTCTGTGTGCCCGTGTGCGTTCCGCCGCCCTTGCCGATCAGCTCGACGACCTTGGCGAGCTCCTGCTCAAGGTCGCCCTCGGAAAGGCTGGCGTTGTAGATGAGAGCGGTTTCGTAACTTCGCAAGCGAGGCTCCTCCTTCCGGGTTTCCGGTTCGACACCTTCCGGAAACACTCGGCGGGGGAGGAGCAGAAGGCTTTCGGGGCGTCTTCCTCTTCCGCGGATGCCGTTTCCGGACAGGTGGACTCCGGAGTCCACCAGGCTGCGCTACCATGCGCAGCAAACAGCGTTTGCATACATTGTCGCAAAGCGGCTGGAGGTCAAGGGCGGCAATTCGTTGACCTCGACTCCGGCAGTCGAGATAGTCCGTCCGGATCATCTGAATTCCTGCATCGAGGGGGGATATGGAATGAGGAAGCTCCTGCTCGCAGCAGTTCTCATCGCTGTTCCCTGTGCCGCCCAGCTCGACGGGACAGGCGTCGGCATAATCATCGGCGAGCCCACGGGGCTCTGCCTGAAGCACTGGCTCTCCGGCAGCTCGGCGGTCACGCTGGGAGCGGCATGGACCTTCGAGGGGGATGGCAACCTGTTCCTGCACGGGGACTATACGCTTCATTCGTTCGGCATCTTCCACGACCAGGACCTGCGCAACGTGGTCTTCTACTACGGCCTCGGCGGCAGGCTCGGTTTCCGCGAGAAGGACGGAGGCGACGACGAGACGGTCGTCGGGATCCGCATCCCCCTGGGGCTGATGCTCCCGGTCGGAGGAGCTCCGGTGGACATCTTCGCGGAAGTGGTCCCCGTCATGGATGTGATCCCCGGCACGGATCTGGGCTTCAACGGCGGAGTCGGCGCCAGGATCTTCTTCTAGCCGGTCCGGCCCAGCCAGAGCTGCCCCTGGGCGAAGACGGGGTCGCTCGTGAGGTTTATCCCCAGCTCGCGGAGCCCTGCGCTGTCCCCCGCGCCGGGGATGGAGGAGATGTGCGCCTCGCAGCCCCGCAGGTCCGCGAGGTGCCCCATCGCCATCTCGGCGGCAGGGCTCGTCATGGCGCTGACCGAGAGGGCCACGAGCACCTCCCGGAGATCGAGGATGCAGCTCGCCGCTCCGAGGGCGTCTATCTTGAGCCGTGCTATGGAGTCGATCGTTCCGGGGGAGAGCAGGTGCATCTCGGCGGGGAGACCCCCCGCGCATTTCACGGCATTCAGGACAAGAGCTGCGGAAGCGGTCATCAGACCCGAGGTGCGGGCGGTGATCATCCTCCCGTCCGGCAGCTCGAGCGCGGCTCCCACGGTGGGTCCCTCCGAGAGTCCGTCCTGGCCCGCGGCCTCCCTTGCGGGGCGCACCACGGCGCGCCTGTCCGGGGAGAGACCGTGCTGCTCCATCAGCGCCTGCGCCTTCTCCACTGCCGCGGACTCGCCCAGCCCGGTCACGTACTCGCACCTGTAGCGGAAGTACCTCCGGATGAGCTCCTGCCGGGCGGCCTCGCTCACGACCTGCTCGTCGTCTATTCCCACGGCCATGCGGTTGACGCCCATGTCGGTAGGCGAGCGGTACTGGCATTCGGCTCCGGTGATCCTCTCGAGGAGCCTCTTCAGCAGGGGGAATGCCTCTACGTCCCTGTTGTAGTTGACGGACTGAACGCCGGTCGCAGCGAGGTGGAAGGGGTCGATCATGTTGAAATCCCCGATGTCGGCAGTTGCCGCCTCGTAGGCCACATTGACGGGATGCTCCAGGGGCAGGTTCCACACGGGGAACGATTCGAACTTTGCATAACCTGAGTTGAGCCCCAGCCTGTGCTCGAAATAGAGCTGTGAAAGGCAGGTCGCCAGCTTGCCGCTGCCCGGCCCCGGCCCCGTCACGATCACGAGTCTCCGCGAGCATGGGATGTACGGGTTGCGGCCGTACCCCTCCTCGCTCGCGATCAGATCGACGTCGGACGGGTAACCTGTTGTCGGGGAATGGGCATGCACGTTCACACCGCGGCGCGAGAGGCCCTTCATGAAGGCCTCGGCAGCCGGCTGGCCCCTGTAGCGGGTGACGACCACGCCGATGACCGGCAGGCCGCGCGCCTTGAGATCGTCGATCAGCTTGAGAGCGTCGGAATCGTAGGTGATGCCGAAGTCGCCTCGCAGACGGCGCTTCTCGATGTCGCCGGCATGGATGCACAGGAGTATCTCCGCGTCGCTGCTGAGCTGCTCCAGGAGCTGGATCTTGACGTTGGGATCGTAGCCGGGGAGCACCCTGGCCGCGTGGTAGTCATAAAGGAGCTTGCCGCCGAACTCGAGGTACAGACGGCCGTCGAAGTGTTCGATACGATCGAGGATGGCCGCCTTCTGGGCCTCCAGGTACCTTCCGCAGTCGAAGCCCGCCTTCATCAGTCGCCCCCTTCTGAAGCGGCGAACATAACGAATGGAACTCGAGGATACTTGTCAAACGAAAAGGGGCGGGACCGGAGTCCCGCCCCTCGCACCTGTCAGTCCGGCGTTACCGGACCACCATGACCTGCCTGGCCACGGAGCCGCTCTGCGTGGTCAGCCTGATGAAGTAGNCCCCGCTGGCGACCTCGCCCGGCTGCCACTGGACCAGATGTTGTCCTTCCGACATCTCGCCGCTCTCGATCGTCGTGATCCTGCGGCCCGCAATGTCGTACACCGAGAGGTCAGCGTAGCCGGTGGCGGGCAGGGAGAACTCGATGCTGGCGGAGACCGTGACGGGGTTAGGGACGGGGAGGCCCATCTCGAGCGCCGGGGCAGGGCCCGATCCGCCATCCGCGACTCCCAGGCCGATCGTCCAGGAGATCACGCTGTAGGTGTAATCGTGCTTGAAGGCACCGGCATGGATGATGCCGGAGGACGGGACTGTGATGTTGAAGGTCGCCTGGCCCGCGGCATCCGTCAGGCCTTCCTCGTAGAACGTCTGCTCGTCGGTCGAGACGCCCTGCACTCCGTCCGTCAGGGTGACTGTTGCGCCCTCGACCGGCACAGATGCTGCATCGACGACGGTGAGCGTCACGCTCTGAGAGCCGGGGGTGAGGATCGAGGGTCCCGTGATTGTCAGGGCGCCGGGCTCACCCGCTGCATCGAAGGACCAGATCTCCATGGCCGGGTCGCCGAACCAGACGTACATCTTGGCATTGGCCTCGCCGAGGGAGGCGTGCTGGGCGATGGTGACGACCGTCGAGGCGTTGATCGCGGCTGCGACCCCGAAGATGCCCTGGTCGTAGATGGCCTTGTAGATCTCCTTCATGTAGGTGTGGTTGGCCTCGGTATACGAGGGATCGGCCGCTCCCAGGTTGCCGCTGGCGCCGTGGGTCCCGAAGGCCCAGCTCTCGGAGAGGCAGTTGCCGGAGTCCTGGAAGCGCCCGTTGTAGCAGGCGATGTTGAACACGGGCGGCATGAAGGTGTTGGTGAGAGCGTTGATGTTGGTCTCGGTCCAGCCCGGGGACCAGGCCCAGTAGGTCACGTCGCCATGGCCGCGGTACCCCACCGTGCCGACGGAGTTGTTGATGGCGTCGGAGACGTTCTGCGCGGTGCCGCCCTCGGGAGGGAACACCTTCGTGAACGTCATGCTGATGAGGCTGTAGGGATATGATGCGATCTGGTTGCAGCACAGGGTGTACTTGCCCGGGTACTGCTCCTCGTGAGCGGCCAGGACGGTCTCGCTCGGAGTGATCCCGGTGGTGTTGGCGTCGTCGAAGGCGTAGTCCAGATAGCCGCTGATGATCTTGTCGACCTGCAGGGTCACCTGCTCGGCCGTGCCTGTGAGGCGGCCGAGGGCTATCTCGGGCAGGAGGTCTCCGCCCGTGAGGCAGGCATAGTAGTAGTCGCCCACGTGGGAGCCGTAGTTGTAGGCCGGCATGGCGGTGTTGTCGCCGACGATCAGGGCGTACTCGGTGATGCCCGTCTCGTAGTTGTCGGCGATGGCGCCGAAGATCTGTGCGACGGAGGCGGGATTGGGGAGGATCTCGACTGCGACCTTCATGCCCAGCCAGTTGTGCAGCTCGAAGAGCGGAGCCACGGCGGCGAGGTTCGTGTCGTTGCACACCACGATGTATTCGGCCCCGGCGCGCGTGCCCGAGGCGGCCCTGCCGGCCTCCCGGAACGAGCCGAAGTTGATGACGGTGCCTGCCATCGCGGGCTCGACGGTTTCGGTTATCGAGCCGCAGACGCCATCGAAGCCTCCGCCGAAATCGATGCGGATCAGGATGGAGGAGGCGGCCTGGAGCTCCTGGCGCGCGGGGTTGTAGCGGAACGGGTTCACGACGAGCCTGGAAGTGTGCAGGCCGGCCCAGATGCCGTCGGAGTCGAGCGTGGCCCAGTCGCCGGGGAGCTGGGCGTCGAGGCCGTAGGCCCTCTCGTTGCGCTCGAAGGCCCACGGGGCATGGGACATGTCGATCTCGGCCGGCTGCCTGGGCAGGAGGCTGAGCCCGTCATACGTCGAGTACTCGACATCCTCGACGGTGAGCGTGGCCGTGGAGCCGAGGGGCAGGGCGAACATCACGGGCACGGATGGGACTTCGGGGAAGCCGACCTCTCCCTGCGGATAGTAGTCGGGCAGCTCGACCCTGTCCCAGGAAGCGCCGCCCCCGGGGAATGTCGAGAGCCAGAAGCCCGGTATCTCGACGCTCACAACGATGTGATCGAGATCCGACTCCACGAGCTGGACGGAGGGGCTCTGCCCCTGCGTTCCTCCGAACGACTGCCAGGAGAAGGCGTCGCCGGTCGCCCCGGAAGCCGCGGCGGCAAACACGAGGAGAAGGATCATCAGTCGCATTTATAATCCCCTTTGCAGTGCAAGTGGAACCAATTACAGCTTATAGCCTTAAACTGGCATCGCTCCGCCCGGAGGTCAAGCTCCTGCGTTGACGGGAACGCTCCGGGGACCGATCTTGTTCCGCACAGTCAGAAAAGGAGGCCCCTGTATGAAGAGTCTGCCACTGCTGTTCGTGATAGCCGCCGTCGCCTGGGCGGGCCCGCGTTTCGGAGGCCGCGTCGGTTACTACAGCGGGAACGAGCCCAGGACCGGAGATGGAGCGAGCAGCCCCTTCTTCGGAGGGCAGTTCGTCCTGCCGCTCATGAACCTCGTCTCTCTCGAGTTCAGCGGGAGCTACGCCTCCTCGGAGAGCGACATCACCATGGACAACTACCTGTTCAACTACCTGGAGGAGGAGCAGGGGGTCGACTTCGGGGGCAACATCGACTCTCTCAAGCTGTACCTCGAGCAGGAGTGGGGCTGGTCCGATCCCACGATTCTCGACTCGCTGCAGGACTACCGGGTCACCTTCCATGACCTCGACCTCGGCGCGACGCTCAAGATCAACCTGCCGGTGGGCAACATCCCTGTTCAGCCCTATATCGGCGGCGGTGGCGGAGCCCATCTCATAGTGAGCGATGCCGATGTCCTCCTCCAGATGGTCAGCGCACAGACCGGCGGTGCCGTGACCATCGATCCGTACGACAAGGTGCACCCCGAAGCGCACGGCGTGATCGGCGCCTCCTACCAGCCNCCGATGCTGCCCCTGAGCATCTTCGGCGAGTACAGGTACGCCAGGGCCTTCGGCGAGGAGGCCGGGTCGGGCGGCATCAGCTCCGTCTACGGGGGCGTGAACGTAGGCTTCTAGGACATCCTCGCATCCTTCGAGGGCCGTCCGTCCCGCGGAAGGGGCGGACGGCCCCCCCTGCCGTCCAGTGTTGACTGGCGTTCAGCTATGCTTCATCTTCTTATTGGTCTTGAAATTCCGACTCTCTTGGTATGTTTGGAGGTGAAGCTGGAATCATGAAGAAGGTCTTGCTCCTGGCGCTGCTCCCTCTCGCGGCCGCATTCTCGCAGACCGTCGTGGCCACCTTCGATGCCCCGGACACGGGCATCAACGGCCTCGCCTGCGGCGGAGGCTACCTGTGGGCCCTCGACGGCACCACCCACAACTGCTACCAGGTCGATCCGGCCGATGGCTCGGTCATCTCCTCCTGGTACGTGCAGTCCATCGATGCCCTGGAACCCGCGGGGCTCGCCTACGGAAACAACTCCCTCTTCGCGGGCATGGTGGGCTCCTCCCTCGTGGAGGTCTACATCATGGACACCGCCGGCAACTACCTGGGCAACTTCACGGTCAACTGTTGAGGCAGCGAACTCTCGTCGGTGACGGGAGTAGGCTCCAGTTCCTCTCAGCTCTTCGTGCTCGGCCCCAAGTCCTCCGGCGGCGTTGACGTGGTGGAGACNTTCTCCTGGTCAGGCACCGTAGGCACCAATCCCTTCATNTCCAGCATACAGGCCCTCGGCACCATCTACGACTGCGCCTGGTATGCGGANCAGATCTGGGTGGCCAACGACGGCGGCGACAGCCCCGTGAAGGCCTACGACACCTCCGGCGCCCTCGTGAACAACATCCCCGGNTCCCTGNTCGACAACGCAGCCCATGGCGTCGATTTCGACAGCGACGGGTATCTCTGGGTGGCCAACAATGTCAGCGACAAGATCTACAAGCTCGATCTGTCGCAGGGGACGGGCGAAGGTCCGTCCGTCGTCAGCGGTCTGACGGCGAGTTCCAACCCGTTCATGTCGTCGACAGTCATCGCAGGCGAGGGCTTCGGTCCCGGCGCTTCGATCGAGATCTTCGATCTCATCGGGCGCAGGGTGCTCAGTGCGGGATTCGACGGCAGCTACTGCTGGGACGGCGAATCGGTACCTGCCGGCACCTACATGGCCAGGGTCTCCGATGGCGGCCTGGCCGTGACGCTGCGGCTGATCAAGCTCTAGGGTCCGCCGGGTCCTTCATCGCAGGGGGCGCCTTCCGTGGCGCCCCTTCCTTTTCCGGGCGCGTCCACTCGACGATGCGGCGTCCCTCGTCGATGCCCCGCCTGAGTTCATGGGCCAGCCCGGGAGCGGCTGCGGCAACGCCGCCGGAAGCGATCGTCCAGGGGCCGCCCTCGTAGGCTTCTGCGCTCCCTCCCGCCTCGGTGACGAGAAGGCATCCCGCCGCCATGTCCCAGGGGCGGAGATGCTGCTCCCAGAATCCATCGAGCCTTCCGCAGGCGACGTAGCACAGGTCGAGGGCCGCGGAGCCGCCTCTCCGGATGCCCTGCGCGCGCCCCAGGAAGTGGAGCAGGGGCCCGAGGTCGAAGCCGAGGTCCTCGGGGGTGCGTGAGTAGGGGAATCCCGTCGCCAGGAGCGAGTCCCCGATCGAGCCCGCGGAAGAGCAGCGCACGGGAGAGCCGTCGAGAAATGCCCCTGAGCCGCGCAACGAGGTGAAGGTCTCCCCCCTCGTCGGGTCGTGCACACAGGCCAGGACCGGGCCCGTCTCCTCCACGAGGGCGACCGACACGCAGAAGACAGGGTACCCGTGGGCGAAGTTGTTGGTCCCGTCGAGAGGATCGGCGATCCAGCAGGGGAAGCCGGGGCTCCCCCCCTCCTCCTCGCCTATGAATGAAGCATCGGGCATGAGATCCCGCAGGCGTTCCCGGAGCAGCCTCTCGCTGCCGAAGTCCGCCCTCGTCACGACCTCGTGGCGGCTCTTCATCGCCCTGCCGGAGGCATCTCCCAGGGAGCTCATGATCACCCCCCCGGCAGCCCTGCAGGCTGAAACCAGCCCTTCCAGAAGGCGGGTGCGGTCCGCGCCCGCCGACACTTTACCCGGCCTCCGCGCGCGAGCATCTTGCGCAGGGAGAAGAGAAGGGTGTCGAACCACGGAGGATGGCCTTGCGGAAGAGGATCTCCCTTGCTCGCGCAGCGGCGGGCCTGGGCTTCGTGTCCGGGACCGTGACGGCGGTGGTCGGCCTGGCGATCGCCATCTTCGTGCCGCTGTCCGGCTCGTACCTGGCTGAAGGTGCCGAAGGGCTCGCCACAGGCGCATCCGCTGCCGGCGATGCCGTCCGCGTGCTCGGAGGGGACTTCGGCAGCACCTCCTCGCTGCTGGGGCAGGTCTCGGGCTCCGTGCTGCAGACTTCCGCGATCGTGGAGCAGATCAGGCTGGCCCTGGGAGAAGCGAGATCGTCGGCAGCCGACCTGATCGAGGCGAGCGAATCCGCCGCCGGCGACCTCGATGCCCTGGCCGCTCCTATGGCCCTTCTCTCCCCCGCGGTCAGGCCCGGAGAGGCGTCCATGCATCTCAGGGCCGCGGCCGTGGCCGGCTGGAGAACCCTGGGAAGGATCGATTCCCTCTCGACAGAGCTGTCAGGCCTCGAGGCGATGCTCGACGGTGTCGCCTTCGCCGTGGATTCCCTCGGTTCGGACCTCTCGACATCGGCGGGTGCCATGGAGACAGCCTCGAGGAGGCTCTCCTCCATCGAGGACATGGCCGGGCTGCTCTCGG